>Ga0256844_10000057_pt1 | contig 44548 bp, 42 predicted proteins | sample MusselsmetaG_FD_189100 | JGI IMG/M metagenome (GOLD analysis project Ga0256844, IMG submission 189100) | Mussel associated microbial communities from hydrothermal vent at the East Pacific Rise, Pacific Ocean - Mussels | ecosystem: Host-associated > Mollusca > Shell > Unclassified ... | reverse complement strand
CATGTCACCTAAAAAAAACACTAAGAAACTGATGGCAAAGGCAATACAGATTATGGTGAAAATTTTAAATCGTCTGGCACTATTGTGGCGTTTGATAAGCGATGGATCATAAAAAGGATTATTATTATTTTTCATATTTATTTTTTTCATATTAAAACATTACTATAAAGTATTGATTTTGTATTTTTCTTTGAATTTTTTAATCAGTATAACTGATACAATATTCAGCAGAAGGGTAACAAAAAACAATACCAGTCCCAGGGCAAAGGCTGATAACGTATCAGGTGAATTAAACTCCTGATCACCGACTAATGCATCGACAATACGTACTGTAACGGTAGTCATATCCTCAAGGATATTCCATGATAAATTAGGGCGCATGCCCGCAGCCATTACTACAATCATGGTTTCCCCCAGGGCTTTTGATAAGCCTAATAGCGTTGCTGAAATAATACCGGGCAAGGCTGAGGGTAAAACAATATTTTTTATGGTTTCACTCATAGTCAGGCCCAGAGCTAATGATGCTTTACGTTGTGAATCAGGGACAGCTCGAATCACATCATCACTGAGAGATGAGATGATTGGAATAATCATAATGCCCATGACCAGGCCACTAGCAAGAGCACTATTAAAGGATGCATGAATCCCCAGTATGGAGAAAAAATTAACAATCAAGGGTGCAATAGTGATGGCTGCAAAGAAACCATAAACAACGGTGGGTATACCGGCCAATATTTCCAATAATGGCTTGAGGATGTTTCGTGTTCGTGGAGAAGCATATTCGCTCATAAAAATAGCACTACCCAGACCGATGGGCAAGGCGACAGCCATGGCGATAAAAGTAATAATAAACGTGCCGGAAAAAATAGGCAGAGCACCAAATTTACTATCAGCAACACCTGGTGACCATTCAGTACCACTGATAAAATACCAAAAACTACGCATTTGAAAAAATTCAAGTGCTTCAAAGAGAATAGAAAAAAGTACGCCAAAGGTGGTTAAAATTGAAATGCTGGCAGCAGCAATAAGTAGCAATTTGATTAATTGTTCTTTAATTTCAATATGTCTTTTTTTTGCTTCAAATGCTTTCAAGAAATACCTCGAAAAATATCAATAAAAGTAACTTTAGCTGTTAATATACAGCTGAGTTGTTCAATCTATTCTCTGATCAGAAAAAGCAAGTGAGCCTAAGGCAAACTTGCCTTAATTAGCGTTCATCTGTAAATAGAACTTTTGCTCATAAATCCCTTTGAGCTATGGGAGACGGCTGGAATGAGGAACTCTAAAATCATTACTTAAAAATTTAAGATGCCCTCAGCCTCAAGTAGCTGACATGTCAGCTACTTATCCTGTACTCCTGGGAGGAGAGAGAATAACAATATGGCTCATTCACTAATCAATCTCCATTAATTTATTTTTTAGTGAGACTATCCAGAGTTAATTTAGTGTGCTTGGCCACATTTTTCTGTATTTCATTTCTGCGTGAGTCCGGTAAGGGAATTAAACCAATTTCACTGAGAATGCCATCAGGACCAATCATATCTTCTTTCATGAACAGAGCAACATATTTATCCATTGCAGGTACTTCTTTTCTATGTGAATTCTTGGTATAGAAAAATAAAGAACGAGAAATAGGGTATTCACTGCTGGAAATTGTTTTTGGCGTTGGTAATACACCATTTATTTTTGCTGCGCTGATTTTATCATCATTTTCAACTAAAAAACTATAGCCAAAAATACCAATAGCGGCTGGATTTTTAGTCAATTTTTGCACGATAAGATTGTCATTTTCACCGGAAGGAATATAGATGCCATCCTGCCTGATCTTATGGTATTTTTTATAACCCTTGTATTTTTCTTTATCTTTTTTATATAGAGAAGTGTAAACATCCATTTTCTTTGTTTGACCTTTCATGATCATATCTTCAAAGGCATCACGGGTACCTGAGCTGGTTGGTGGACCGTAAATGGTAATTTCTCTGTCTGGCAGGCTGGCATCAATTTGATTCCAGCGTTTGTAGGAGTTTTTTACCAGTGATTGGCCATCTTTTGAAGGAACTTCTTCCGCAACTGCTAATAATAACTGTTTTTTACTGAGAGAGAGGGGCTTATTAATTTTATTTTGTGCAATAGCAATGCCATCAAAGCCGATAACAGCTTCAGTAATATCTGTGATGCCATTTTTTGCACAGAGTTTAAATTCTTTAGTCTTCATTCTACGTGAAGCATTGGTGATATCAGGTGTATTAAGACCGTTGCCTTTACAGAATAGTTTCATCCCACCACCAGAACCGGTTGATTCAACGACTGGCGTGGGATTCTTACTGGTAGCACCAAATTCTTCTGCGACAGAACTTGAAAACGGATAGACTGTTGAAGAGCCAACAATGCGAATTTGCTCTCTGGCTTGAACAATGTTGGTAGAACTGATTAGTATGGCGCTCGCAGTGATTATATTCAGAGCAGACTTGTTAAATATCATTTGTTTTTCCTATAATTAAATTTCAGTATTATCTTATAGAACAAATGTGACACTCATGTGACATGCAGTAATATTTTTGCTTAACCTTGTTGGATGTTGAACTGGTGTTTATTGACCGCCACCATGAATGATAATGATAAGTGAAAATTTTGTGGGTGAATCATCTTTACTATCACTGACACCACTTGAACCTGCGGCCTGGGCGGGTAATTCTATTCATGGAAAAGCCAAGATTTTTTTTTAGAAGGTGATTGTTAACTGCCTGAAATCCCCCAGCAAGGCAATTATCTTTGCCTTGTGATACAGGGAACAGAGGCTTTGCTCATAAATCAGTCATTGGAATTTAAGGTGACCTGTTCTGCGGGTAAAACTTTTTGAAAAAGACTGTTAAAAGGGATTAATTGACCATTATTTTGATTTTTTCAGGCGTTTTACACTAAAGGCCGCTGCGGGGCGATCGACTTCCATTGCTGCAGAATCATTCAGCCAATGAATTAAACGACCCTGTGAATTGTTTTGCTGTTGTTCATCACAGGCTGTTAAACAAACGCCGCATTGAGTACAGGAAAATTTGGCACGTTTAATACTCCTGACTGGTAAGCGCATGGGACATGACTGTTCGCATTTGCTGTCACAGGATTGACATTCATGAGCCCTTGATTTATCAAAACCAATCACCATAGCTTTATTATTCGCCATCCATACAACACTTTGTAAAATACCAAATGAGCAGCCATATTTACAGAATAAATGACGTGCAAAGAAAAAATCAATCGTGAGAATAAACGTTATGATGAATAAAAATAGTGAAGCTGCAAAAGGTAATTCATGATGCCAGATGTTGGTAAAAATTTGTTCAGGTGGATAAATGTAGCCTAATAATGCTATTGACCAGATAAGGGCAATAATAAGACAAATGATAAATAGTAATAGCCAGGAATATTTACTGCTTTTATGCACCGGTTTCTGCCAAAAAGTAACGCGGTGTAAATGCCGGGACATTAACTGATTAATCGTTTCAACAACAGAAAAGTGTGGGCATAACCAACCACAATAAATGCGACCATATTTCCAGGCAGTGATAACGATGGCAAAAATAAGCACTAACACAGGCAAAATAAAGTTGAGTAAAATATTACGCACTAAATGGCTGTCATCAAGACATTCGAACTCAGATGATTGCAGGCCAAACATCCAGTCATAGCCCATTATAATGAAGTGACCCTCGGTAATATCAAAACGAAAAATATTGAAAAAGGGGGCTGATAAAAAAAACAGATAAAAGCCTGCCTGACTGATGGTGCGTATCTGTTCTCTGGAAAGTGCTGGTATCATTAGTTCACTATAATCTTAAATTTTAAAGTATGATTATAGATAAAGTTTTTAACAAGGTAGGTGACGTGAGTTACTTAATATTCATGGTAACGAATACGGTGATATTATCACAGAAAAGACATAGATAATGGCTTATTCTCATGTTCTACCCTATTTAAAACAACTTTTTATAAAGAGAAATTAAATTATGTATGAATTTAATAGCACCATTGATGGTTCATTTGATGAAGTCAAAACAGCACTGCTGGATGTTCTATTACAGAATCAATTAGGCATTGTCAGTGAAATTGATGTTCAGGCGACGTTAAAGAAGAAAATGAATCTGAGTATTCCAGCCTATCAGATACTGGGTGCCTGTAACCCAAAACTGGCAGCACAAATTATTGAAGATGAACCTAATGCCGGGGCTTTACTGCCCTGTAATATTGTTATCCGTGAGCAGCTGCCGGGGAAAATTATTGTTAGTTTTATGGACCCAATGGCGGTATTAGGATTATCGGATTCTCAGCTTGTTAAAGATGTGGCGAAAATTGCTCAGAAAAAATTACGTGATGTTAAGTCAAAACTGGAAACAATTTCATTTTAATTAGCAGAACCTATGAGACATGATGCTGGCCAACTAAGGTCAAACAGTCAATTAAATGTCTAATATTCCTTTTTACTGTCGGAGATTGAAAAATGGATAGATACTAACTAATTGAATAATTACAATAAATACAGCTCTTTTTGGTCAATGTGTGAAATGCCAACAGTCTTTGCTAAAAGTGATATAATAGTATTCCCATAGACACAGATAAATCTAAATTAAAGATAGCATGAAATGAGCAATTATTATAAATCAACCCAGTCTGACAGAATATTTAATAAGGGTGAGCAATTACCCAGTAAAGAAGAGTTATTACAGCAGGAAAAAAATTCTACAGCGGCAGCTGAGTTTATTGAAGCCGGCCCTGAGGGTGAAAAATTACAAAAGGTAATTGCCCGCTCTGGACATGCTTCAAGACGTGAAGCCGAGCGTTTGATCAGTCAGGGGCGCATTAAAATTGACCAGAGGCTAGCCCAACTGGGTGATAGGGTGGTTGGTAGTGAACATATTTTTCTGGATAATAAGGAGTTGTTTATTGCCTGGGAAAAGCCTCGACAAAGGGTTTTGATTTATCATAAGCCACCAGGAGAAATATGCAGTCGTAGTGATCCTGAACATAAAAATACTATTTTTGATGATTTGCCCAGTTTGAAAATAGGCCGTTGGATCTCGGTAGGACGTCTAGATATCAATACCTCCGGGCTTATTTTATTGACCAATGACGGTGAACTGGCAAATAAATTAATGCATCCTTCCAGCGAAATAGAACGTGAATATGCTGTACGAGTGCTGGGTGAAGTGACCGATGATGATATTGACCATCTTAAAGAAGGTATTGCTCTTGATGATGGTATGGCGCATTTTGATAAAATTACTTATATTGGTGGTCAGGGGGCCAATCACTGGTATCATGTGACCCTTAAAGAAGGCCGTAATCGTGAAGTACGACGTATGTGGGAAGCTCTGGGAATAACTGTCAGCCGTTTGTCCCGTGTGCGTTACGGAGCTGTTAAATTACCTCGCTGGCAGAAGCCCGGTCGTTGGGAAGATATGGAAGAGAAAGATATGCTGGCTCTGTATGAAAGTGTTGGTTTGCATATCGTCAAACCTGAAACTGATCACCGTGGGCGAGTGGTTAAACCGAGGCAACGCGGTCAGCATAACAAACGTCTACTAATGCCAGACAATAGACGAAAATCCCAGAAAAAGAAAAAATATCGTGGGCGTTGATACTTTTTTCTTTTATTTACTGTTTTAGGTATTTAAAGTCAAGCTTTTGGCGTATAAAGTCAAGTAATTACTGTATTTGTGAGTATAATAGAAAACATCAGCTAATTCTTATTGAGGACAAATAAAATGAATGTCGGCAGCACAAATAACAGCTATCTTAATATGGTTCAGCAGGCAACTCGATATAATACGCTTTCTACTGTTGCCCAGGCCAGGCAGTCGGGAGCTACTGTTGATGTTGAACAACTACAGACTTCTAATCAGCAATTAAGAAATGATGCCAGAGAAGTCGGTGTTCAGCTTTATAGCCAACAACTTGTTAAGCAGCAAGTTGAGACTTATAGCAACACATCCAGCAGCAATGATGATACAAGTAGTTCTGTGTACACATTTGATGCTGCAGCGGTTAATGATAATTTACAAATGGCTCAAAAACGGTCGCTGGGTGTCCAGTTATATGAAAATTTAAACACTCAGGAACAGCCTGATTTCACCACAAGACCCGTTACCTTACCCGTGAATGTTTATGTTTAATCAATGCTCTTGAACAACATTTACAATGTGCTTTCTGTTGGCCCATGCCCAGTTTTCGGGCTATGGCCTGTCCAGCGTTTGTAGGCCCTGGAAAAAGAACTCAATTCTGAAAAACCCAGTAAAAAAGTAATCTCGGTCATACTTATCTTACCCTCAGCAATATACTTCTCTGCCAGATAAAGTCTACTTTGCTCAAATAATTTTTTAAAGCTGCTGCCTGACTGGTTGAGTTTTCTTTGTAATTGTCGTTGACTCATTGATAATTCCTGAGCAATCATATCAATGGAAACCAGACCTGAGGGTAATTTTTTAACAATCAGCGCTTTTATCTGCTGTTCAATGTTATCCACAGCTAGATTGTTTAAATAGTCAATAATCACTTGATCATTAAGTTGTGCAAGTTGTTTATTTGCACCGCTTAAGGGTTTGTCGATATTGTCCAGAGAAAAGGTAATGCTATTATTGCGTGCCTTGAAATGAACATCGGATTTGAAATAGGCAAAATAGTCACCAGCACATTCTGGCTCATCATGGCTGAAGGTCACACACAGAGGATTGAGAGCTTGCTGGTAATTAACCTGGCACATATGCAGGATCATGCAGAGAGAATAATCCGCCTGGGCTGGATTGAGGCCTAATTGCTGAAAATCAATCAATAGGGTAAAAGTGCTATTGGATTCCTGAAAAGATATTTGGCCACTATTTGAAAGCATATGAATATAGCGTGATAGTCGGTTTAAGCCTTCCCTGAGTGTTGCACTGCTCAGCCAGGCATAGCCTAATGCACCTAAGTTACTAGGATGCCAATATTTATAGGCTTTTAGAGCAAAACAGGGAGACTCGATCAAAGCATAAGCATCATCCCATAATTGAGTCACAACTTTTAGTGGTATACGTCGTTCGAAATCATTTAAATTATTGTATTTTAACTGATATTTGGAAAATACAGGTTCAGGATTGACATGGTTGTCTTTGAATAGACGCCATAGACTTTTGAGTCCTGGGGCATAGTATGTGAGCTGCATGGTAAAGCCTTAGAGAAAAATTGCGGTGAGAAAATATTTTCTAATATTAGCATGAATCTTTCTTCAGGCGACATAATCTTCTAGGCAATTTGCTCATAGGAGGTGCGTTTTTTGACATCGGCTTCCTGAGTGATAATGAGCTTGCTCATTAATTTATGCGGATAGTCAAAGTGACTATCAATAAAAATAATTACTTTTCGATGATTGCTGTCATTGACAATTTGCTCAAATGTCTCTAATAGACCGGGTTGAGCAATTATTTTACTAAAACCTACAAGTAGATAAATACCGTATAACTTACTTTGCTTGATATGATTTAACACCATTTCAGCTGTTTTGGTATTAGGTATATTAATGTGGGTTGCTTCTAAGCGACTCAGGCCGCAATTGTTCTGCCAGACATAAACTGCTTTACCTTCTCTGACCAGGGGACGAAAATCACTAATGGTTTGCTCAGGTGAGTCTGTTTCTACGGCAATAAGTTTATAGCCAGTGGCAATCAACTTGTTTATGTGTTCATGTTGCATAGCACTTTCTCTGGTTTGCTGTATAAATTACTTATCGATAAGTATAGCAAAAAGAGCAAAAAAAACTGTGAACTAAGCTGTACATATTACAACTTTATCACCTGGTTACGGCCACATGCCTTAGCCTGATATAAGGCATCATCAGTACGTTTAAAGAAGGTCTTGTCTGTGTCGGCTGCTTGCAGAGTACTGATACCAATACTAGTGGTAATACTGACCTGTAGCCCATCACAAACACAGGGGGTTTGTTCAATATGTTGGCGAATCCTTTCTGCAAGTTCAACGGCTCCTGTACTGTCGGTATTGTTTAACAGTAAATTAAACTCTTCACCACCGTAGCGAAACAAAGCATCGGTTGTACGTGTGCATTGCTTAATACATTCAGTGAGGTGTTTTAACACACAATCACCAAAGGCATGACCATAAGTATCATTGACATTCTTAAAGAAATCAATATCCAGAGCGAGCATGGACAAAGGAGAATTATTTCTATGAGATAATTCTATTTCTCGGGTGATCATGCTATCCATTGCCAAACGATTATACACACCGGTCAATGGATCATGTTGCGCAAGATTGATTGCATGCTGGTAGTTAAGTGCATTGTTTAACGGTGCCAGCAAAGCAATTAACACCTGTTCAATCTGTTTTAATTCATCATTATTAAAACGGGTACGACGTATCAGGGTGATTTCACCCAGACTCTTTTGGTGTAATACCAGTTGATATGAAACCAGATGACGACCCTTGCTATTAATACTGCTGTCTTCATCGGGGGAATAATAGATAACTTCATCAAGATCAAGAACAGGGGTGATATCCAGTTTGAATAAAGTAATGAGATGCTCAAGATCCAGAGTTGAATGCAATTTATTTGCTAATTCTAATAAGGATTGCTTATCAAACAAAAAATCATCAATTGTCTTTTTATCAAACTTATTTTGTGAACCTATTGTCATAGTATCTGTACCTTTCACAATAGATAATGTTGGAGTTGCCATTTTACTTCACCCAATAAAGAATTTGGTTTATAGTATGCTTATAACGTGCCAATATCGTAATAATGATAATAAATACAGTAATAACAATTACTTATAATGACTTTAAAGCTTTTTATTTTTCTGGTGCCTAAATATTGACGGCACAATGAGGAAATACTTTGCCTCCTTAACGAGAATTTCGTCAAAAATTTGTTATTAATTATCTATGTCCATATTCGGAGTAAAATATCGCATGAATAAACTAATTCTTATCAGCAGCATACTACTGATTACTTTAAATGCATTGGCAGCATCGTCAGTGGGACTGGGACAGGCGATGGTAAATCCTGGCTTTTATGAAAAACCACAATGGTTTAAAAAATCATTTCTGGATTTATCTGTTGATCTGGAAGAGGCCAATGCACAAGGTAAGAAACTTATCCTGTATTTTCATCAGGATGGTTGCCCCTATTGTAAAAAATTATTGGCTGATAATTTTACCCGTAAAGATATTGTCTCCAAGATGAAAAAACAATTCGATTTGGTGGAAATTAATATGTGGGGGGATAAGCAGGTTACCTTATTGAGCGGGGAGGAATTGACGGAAAAAAACTTTGCCCGGAAAATGAAGATTATGTTTACACCGACTCTGGTAATTTTAGATGCTCAGGCTAAGGAGCAATTTCGTATGAATGGTTATTATGATGCAGATAAATTCTCTGCGGTATTAGATTTTGTCTTTTTAGCACCCGCTAAAGCAATTGCCTTTAATGATTTCTATTTACAACAAAAAAATATGTCTGATAAAAATAATAATAGTCCCCTGCATAGAGAAAAATTTATAGTACAAAGCAATGATCTGGCAAGTTTGATCAAGCAAAGCAACAAACCGGTAATGCTTCTCTTTGAACAGGACAATTGCCCGCAATGTACAGAATTACATGGTGACGTTTTTCGCAGAATGCCGGTTTATCAGCAATTAAAACAATTTACTATTGCACAGATTGATATTAATTCAGAAAGTAAAATTATTAGTCCAAAGGGACAATCAATGACCGAAAAAGAGTTCGCTCAAAGCGTTAATATCCAATATACGCCCTCGATTTTTTTCTATAGCAAAAAATCAGCAGGTGCAGAGGTGTTTCGTTCGGAGGCTTATTTAAAAGGTTTCCATATCCAGGCGTTATTTGCTTATATTTTAAGCGGAGCTTATCTTAGTGAGCCAGAATTTCAACGCTTTGTGCAGCGCCGGGCGGAGGATATGCGCAAAAAAGGTATAAAAGTGGATCTATGGGATTAATAAATAAGTTACTCAGGGGCTGATAAATGTCTTGCGGATAATAATATATACCGCACCACTGCCACCATCTCTATCTTGTGCTGAAGAAAACCCCAGAATATCGGGATGTTGCCTTAACCAGCTATTAACTTTATTTTTTAAAACCGGTTTTGCTGTATTTGATCGATAACCCTTACCATGAACTAATAAGATACAGCGGATCTGCTGCTTGGTGGCAAAATTAATGAATTCTATCAGTGTTTCTCTGGCTTCATTTATACTTAAACCATGTAAATCCAGGTGATCATCAACAGGAATTTTACCCTGACGCAGTTGTTTCTGGGTTTTTAACTGCAGACCAGGACGGGCAAAAAAAATAAATTCATCTCCAGTAACCAGATTATAGTGCTGTTGGTCAGATAAATGATGGCTTGCTTTAGCTGATTCATATTGCTGATCATCCCGAAAAGGATGAGTATTTTTTCGCTGCGCATATAAATCAATGCGGGTATTTTTAAATGGTTTCACCCCTTTTACCGCAGTCTGAAATTCAGAAAAGTCCGGTTCTGATGGTTTTTTACTCATGACGTTACATTAAAGTGAGTTAAATTAAAAAAAATGTCTGCAAATATATGAAAACTGTGAATTTTTAAGTATTATCTCATGGGGACTCGGTAAAATAAAATTTTTTATCGCAAGCGAACTTACATTTGAAGGGTAAAACGATATTGCATGCATATTCTGGTTAGTAATGATGATGGTTATTTGTCCCCAGGCCTTAATTGTCTGGTTGAACAACTGAGCAAAATTGCCCGAGTGAGTGTTGTTGCGCCACAAACTGATCGTAGTGGTGCCAGTAATTCTTTGACGCTTGATCGCCCACTGCTACCGGAAGTAGCTGATAATGGCTTTATTGCCATTAATGGTACTCCTACCGATTGCGTACATATTGCCATTACCGCACTTTTAAAGGATGACCCGCCTGACATTATTGTCTCAGGAATTAATAACGGGCCTAATATGGGTGACGATATCTTATATTCAGGCACTGTTGCTGCGGCAACAGAAGGCCGTTTCCTGGGCTTACCGGCCATTGCTGTTTCATTGGGCAGCTTTGAAGGGCGTTTTTTTGCCAGTGCGGCACAGGTGGTGGTCAATATTATAGAAAAACTGCTGGCAGAGCCATTGGCCAATGACAGTATTTTGAATATCAATGTACCTGACATTGACTATGTGGATATTGATTCATATCAAATCACTCGTTTAGGTAAACGCCATAAGGCGGAACCGGCTGTTGAGGCAATTGATCCAAGAAATCGTAAAGTCTACTGGTTAGGGCCGGTGGGTAATGAAGCCGATGCCGGTCCGGGCACTGATTTTTATGCACTTAAACATAATCAGGTTTCAATTACTCCAATTAAAATTGACTTAACCGATTATGAGCTGCTGGACACAATGAAACAATGGTTAATTGATAAAAGGCTGGCAAATTAAAAATGAATCTTACCTTAGACAAACCCAGGCTAATGAATTTATGACTTTTTCTATAGAGGGGGTAGGGATGACCTCACAGAGAACCAGGGATAGATTAATTGATACACTAAAAAAACACAATATACAAAATGCTGATGTCTTAAATGCTATAGCTTCAGTACCTCGCCACCTATTTGTTGATGAAGCTTTATCAAGCCGTGCCTATGAAAATATCTCCCTGCCGATTGGACATGGGCAAACGATATCACAACCCTATATGGTTGCACGTATGACAGAGTTACTACTTGAAGGTGATGCCGTTAAAAAAGTGCTGGAAGTGGGTACGGGGTCAGGATATCAAACAGCAATATTAGCGAAACTGGTTTTCAGTGTTTATAGTGTAGAGCGCATTAAACCCTTACTTGATAATGCCCGAGAGAAATTTCGTCAGCTGCGGTTAAATAACGTGTTGACTCAATATAGTGATGGTGGCTGGGGATGGCCGCAAAAAGCCCCCTTTGATGTGATTATTGTTACTGCAGCTCCGGAAGTATTACCAACTTCATTACTTGAACAATTAGTTGATGGTGGTAAATTAATTATCCCTGTAGGAAAAAAAGGAGAACAGGAATTATTAGTTTTTCAACGAAATGGTGATAAGTTTCATAAAAAATCCCTTGAAAAAGTAAGTTTCGTCCCCTTACTTAAAGGCAAATTGGCATAATAATGTTGTTTTTAATTAAGGTATATATATTTTAAAATGAAATTTTTTTCTAAATTATACGATAAGGTCATGACCTGGTCCCGGCATCCCCATGCTGAACGCTATCTTGCCGGTCTTAGTTTTGCAGAGTCATCTTTCTTTCCTATTCCTCCTGATGTTATGTTAGCTCCAATGTCACTTGCAAAAACTGACAAAGCTTTTCGCTATGCTTTAGTGGCAACTTTTGCTTCAGTTGCAGGTGGTATTTTTGGCTATGCTATAGGAATGTGGTTTTTTGAATTGATTCAACCACTTGTATCTAATGGAGGCGTTTGGGAAAATTATTTTTTACGTGCTAAAGAATGGTTTTTAGAATGGGGCTTCTGGGCAATATTTGTGGCAGGTTTTTCACCCATCCCCTATAAAGTTTTTACCATTACCGCTGGTGCTATTGGTATGCTATTTGTTCCTTTTTTGTTTGCTTCAGCCATTGGCAGGGGGGCGCGTTTCTTTCTTGTTGCTTCCTTAATGAGGTGGGGTGGCAAAGAGATGGAACTTAAATTGAAGAAATATATTGATATTTTGGGGTGGTTTTTTATAATTCTTGGGGTAATTGCTTATATTATTTACAAAATATAGGCGTATTATGGACTTTATGTGATAAAAAAAGATACAATTATAATAAATGGTGTAAAACAATTTCACTCATTAGCGTACTTTAAGCAATATTTGCTAAAAAGTGTTTTAAATGTATTCACTATTTTATTTATAGCCCTGTTTTTAGTGACAGCTTGCACGACTAACTATGCCCCGGTCGAGCAAAGAAGTGGCGCATCTTATAGTAGTGCTAAAAAAAATATCAAAAAAAAACACCGGGGCAAAACCCCTGGTTATTATCGGGTCAAAGCAGGGGACACACTTTATTCCATCGCATGGATGTATGGCCAAGATTATAAACGTTTAGCCTATCGGAATAAAATTAAAGCACCTTACCGGATATTTGCAGGTGAGCGTTTACGCCTTAGCTCACTACCGTCAAAAAAAAATAAGAGTGCTTATAAAAAAGCAACTAAAACTAAAAAGCCAGCTTATTCAAAAAACAGAAAAAAAACGTCGTTGGTAAAAAACAAGAAAAAAACACGAGTTAAAAAAAATTCAAAAAAAAGCACAACAAGCCGCTATAAGACTAAGACGAAAAAGACAGCACGCAAGACAACAGGAAAAAACAATAAAACAAGCTACCAGAGAACAAAGCATTTAACCTGGATATGGCCGGTAAAAGGCAAGGTGATTCAACGTTATGTGCCTAAGCGCGGCAAGAAAGGCATTGATATTAGTGGTGGACGTGGTAGTGTAATCAAGGCGTCTGAAGCGGGTAAAGTGGTTTATAGTGGACAAGGTCTGGTGGGGTATGGGCGACTGGTTATTATCAAACACAATGATGTTTTTTTAAGTGCTTATGCTCATAATCAGAGTTTATTAATCAATGAGGGCCAGGTGGTTAAAAAGGGGCAGGCTATTGCTCGTTTAGGACGTTCCGGTACCGATCGATATAAATTACATTTTGAAATTCGAAAAAATGGCAAGCCTGTGAATCCAATGACCTATTTGCCTCATTAAAGTGATTGTCTGTGAATAGGGTGTTAATGAGATGGTGATTATTTTTAATGACCGTAAAATTAAGTAAAGTGTTAATTAAAGGGTGACTTTAATGGAAACTATGGAATCTAAAGATCAGGGTCTGGATATGGTTAGTACAATATCTTCGGATACGATACTGGATGCTTTTAACTCTAACTCAGACTATGAGCGCTTAGATAATAGTGATAAAACGCTATTAAAAGACAAAGTAAAAAAATTAGATAAAGGCAATAATAGGTCTAAAAAATCAACCTCCAGAATGTCTACAGCCAAGTGTGATATGGATGCAACGCGTTTATATCTGAATGAAATTGGTTTTGCTACCTTGTTGACAGCTGAAGAAGAAGTCAAATATTCACGTATGGCGCAAAAGGGAATTGAAGAAGGCCGCAAGCGTATGATTGAATGCAATCTGCGCTTGGTGGTTAAAATTTCCCGACGTTATTTGAATCGTGGTCTGCCCCTGCTTGATTTAATTGAAGAAGGTAATCTGGGTTTAATTCGTGCGGTAGAAAAATTTGACCCGGAACGTGGTTTTCGATTTTCCACCTATGCGACCTGGTGGATACGCCAGACAATTGAACGTGGTTTAATGAATCAAACCCGTACTATCCGTCTGCCGATTCATGTAGTCAAAGAAATTAATATTTATCTTAGAGCTGCAAGAAAATTAACCCAGGAACTGGATCATGAACCCAGTGCAGAAGAAATTGCTCAATTACTGGATCGCCCTGTTAAGGATGTACAGAAAATGTTCAAGCTGAATGAACGAATTTCTTCTGTTGATGTACCGATGGGTGTTGATGCCGACCGTCCTTTACTGGATGCTATTCCTGATGAAAATAATCCTGAACCTTTCGAGTTTCTTCAGGATGAAAATATGCGCGATAATATCGATAAATGGATGCTGCAGCTCAATGACAAGCAGCGTGAAGTTGTCGAACGTCGATTTGGCTTACATGGTTATGACAGTGCAACACTGGAAGAAGTAGGCAATGAAATTGGCGTGACCCGGGAGCGTGTTCGACAAATCCAGCTGGAAGCACTGAAACGTTTAAGGGAAATTCTTGAAAAAGATGGTTATACCGGTGACAGTTTATTAAATAACTAAGGTTTATTATTATTGATAAATAGCCCAGGGCATCTGTATACAGATGCCTTTTTTTTGGCCTGCTATTTGCATTATTTAAAATAAAACCTATGTGTTTTATTTTAAACTTGGGAGTATTTATGGAACTGCCCGTATTACAACAAAGCAATAGTCGTATTGATGCTTTACCCGATAATATTCAGAAAGTGGATAATGAACCTTTTTGGGGACGAGATGGCTTAACTTTTGCAGATTTAGTTGATGTTTTCAATCCCATGCAACATTTGCCGCTAGTAGCAAATTATTATCGCGAACAAACTGATGATGATGCCTCTGAAGGTGCTCGACTTGTAGGTGGTTTGTTATTTGGTGGCCTGCTTGGTGGAACTGTTGGCGTGCTTGGTTCTATCGTTAATTCCGCCGTGCGTCATGAAACCCGATACGATGTTAGTGAACATCTGTTGGCAATGGCTAATAATTCTTTTTCAGGTTCGAATTCACCCTTGCAGGTACAAAAATTCAATGCTCCTGAAATAAATCCTTTTTTTGCCAATGCCCTGGAAGAATATGCTAATAAACAACCGGATACGTATTCAATTGCACCAATGAATTTAACCCATAGTCAGCACTGGGGTACGGTGTAAGTATTTATAACGGCAATTATTTGCCACTGCACAGGATTATTGCTCATGTCTTTTTTTGATTTTCTCACTACCAGAACCTTCCATAGGGAACGGGCTCAGAATGTCATGGAAAAATTACTCAAAGATGAGTTTATTTATCAGTTAAAAGACGATAATACCTTGTCTATTATTTCTTCCGTTGGACGAAATACTATTTCTACGGCAGTCACAATGGATCGAAAACGTAATAGTCTGATTATTGCTGAGAAGTCTCCACAAGGCAGATTGCTGCTGGAGCGTAATGAACCAGTGACCGTAGTGACTCAGGCCAATGCACAGCATGAGATTTTTTCGTTCAAGTCTAAAGTCAGTAGTATTATTATGGATGATAGTGATATTCTCTATGAAATAGCCATTCCTAAGCGTATTGAAAAAGGTCAGCGACGCAAAGATTTCAGAGTTAATATTGATAGTCCTTCGCGAATTAAAATCAGCCATTCAGTTTATGAAGGGCAGCTGAGTAATATTTCAACTGCAGGTGTCCTGTTTACTCTTGATGGCTACTGGCCAGAACCGGTAGAGCAGGAAGATAGTTTATTGCAATGTGATATTGATATGAATTTCATGTCCTTTAATTGTAATATTGAAGTACGTTATATTAATTTTGAACCTTATCCAGGTAGACGAACCTATCTGGGCGGTAAAATTAAAAATATACAACCGCTCTATCAACATCAGCTGGATAATTTTCTCAGTAGTCAGCAACGTATTGAGCAGCGTAAAAAAGCTGAATTGAGACTTTCCTAAAACACCTTTAATAGAATCTGTTTTAATGTAAGCTATCAGCAAACCAGGGTGTACTGTCCAGGCATCAAAAAATAACGTAACTAGTCAGTGAATTCATCTTTTACCCCATTTTATGATAACAAGAGGGGCGTTATTTTTGTACTCTAGCCTCAAGGGGCACATATTGATATATGCTCACATTCTGCATGCAATAATGTCTTAAATTGAGGCATAATCCAAGCACGCTGAACAGCTTCTACAATCTGTTATTCAGAGCTGCCCTGCGCCGCCAGTAGGCCGTAATCTAAAAGTTATAAAATCAATATGTTAAATTTTTGTGAGTCAAGAATGTTCATATTAAATGCACAACTTATGACAGAGATTTTAATCGATTACTAATTGTTGTATCATGGTTGTTTTAATTGATTAAACGGATTGTGTTTATGATGCAGAAGTCAATCTGGTTCTATGTTTCCCTTATACCGCCACTAGCGGCCATAATAGGTATGTCCCTAGCTTATACATCCTATGCTCAGCATTGGGGTGGGGGTGATAAGATCGCTACAGTTATTTCGGTCTTTTTTTGTGAAATTGTTATGGTTGTTGCTGGTTTTGGTGCGCTGTCATATATGAAGCAGGAAAAAACAGCGGTTACTAAAAAGATTGTAATTATGAATGTCAGTATTGCCATTAGTGCAGCATTAACTGGCATTTATATCTTTTTATCCTAATGTTTGTTTAATATTTACTCTTATAGCTTGCCTCCTAAATTCAATTTTAGCTATGCTAATCATGATATTCACATAAGAATGTCAATATAGCAGGCTTTCAGGGATTATTATGTCATTTGTCTACCCTCTTATACGTCGCTTTTTTTTTACGATGGATGCAGAAAAAGCACATAGACTGGGGTTAAAATCTTTAAAGTTGTTATATACCCTTAAACTCGCACCACTGGTTTTTGGTCAGCCTGTGTATGCGCCGAAAAAAGTAATGGGGCTGACGTTTCCTAATTCAGTAGGGTTAGCGGCAGGACTGGATAAAAATGGTGACTATATTGATGCCTTAACTGCTGTTGGCTTTGGTTTTGTTGAAATTGGAACTGTCACACCTAAGGCTCAGGATGGTAATCCGCGTCCCAGATTATTTCGCCTGCCAAAGGCTCAGGCAATTATTAATCGAATGGGATTTAATAATAAGGGTGTAGAGCATCTTGTTGCGCAGGTAAAAAAAGCGCATAAAAAGACAATTATTGGCATAAATATAGGTAAAAACTTTTCTACTCCTGTTGAGGCTGCTGCTGATGATTATCGACTTTGTTTACACGAGGTATATGCTCATGCTGATTATATTACTATCAATATATCATCACCAAATACTCCGGGTTTAAGAAGTTTACAATTTGGTGATGAACTAAGACATTTATTAGAGGTACTAAAATCTGAACAACAGCTATTAGCGGATCACTATAAAAAATACGTCCCTCTGGCAGTAAAAATTGCACCAGACATAGATGATGATGCCATTCGTCTCATTGCTGATCTGCTCGTTGAATTGACCATTGATGCTGTGATTGCTACCAATACGACGATTGCACGAGAGGCTGTCTCTGATTTGCCTCACGGTCAGGAAGCAGGTGGTTTGAGTGGTGTACCGGTTAATCAACAATCAACCCATGTGGTACAGGTTCTGGCCCGGCAATTGGCAGGGAAAATTCCAATTATTGCCGCAGGTGGTATTTTCTCAGCACAGGATGCCCAGGCTAAAATAGCTGCCGGTGCTGAATTAGTACAAATTTATACTGGCTTTATTTATCAGGGACACCCATTAATAAAAGATTGTGCTAAAGCTTTGAGCTAACGGCAGAGCAATAATACAAACTGGAAGAGTCGTATATGTTGGATATAAATAATTTTAATGAGCAATTATTTGCTTTTCTTGATGCTTCACCAACGCCCTACCATGCAGTTAAAAGTCAGATCAGGGTTCTACAGAAAAATGGCTTCAAACGCCTGTTGGAAAATCAGCAATGGCTATTAGAACCTGGACAGCGATATTATGTGACACGTAATGGCAGTTCTTTAATAGCCTTTGTTTATGGTCGGGAAGACAGTTTAAAAACAGGCATTCGTATGTTAGGAGCGCATACCGATAGCCCTTGTTTAAAAGTTAAACCTAATGCAGATATAAAAAAAAAATCTTATCTGCAACTGGCTGTTGAAGTGTATGGTGGTGCACTGCTGAACCCCTGGTTTGATCGTGATCTGTCCCTGGCAGGAAAAGTGGTTTATCAGGATAGTCATCAGGCGATTCATAGCTGTCTGATAAACTTCGTCAAACCAATTGCAATAATACCTAGTCTTGCCATCCACCTTGATCGTGAAGCTAATAAAAATCATAGTATTAATGCCCAGACGGATATTCCTCCCATATTACTGACCATTGAGCATGATGATAAAAAAGACAATATGCTCAAATCGCTTTTAACTGAACAGTTAAAACAACAAAATAATAAACTTGATATTGTTCATATTATTGATTACGAGCTTAGTTTTTATGATGCACAGCCTGCTTCATTATTGGGCATGCGTGATGACTTTATTAGTAGTAGTCGTCTGGATAATTTACTCAGCTGCTTTATCTGTTTACAGGCACTATTATCGGCAGATGATCAGGGGACAAGCTTATTAATATGCACTGATCATGAAGAGGTGGGCAGTGCATCCCAGGTGGGAGCGCAGGGCACTTTTCTGCAGTCAGTACTACAACGATTATCGACTACTGCTGAAACCCTGAGTCGTATTATTAGCCGGTCAATGATGATTTCTGCCGATAATGCACATGCTCTGCACCCTAATTTTACCGATAAACATGATGCCAATCATGGGCCGGTGCTCAATCAGGGACCGGTCATTAAGGTCAATGCTAATCAGCGTTATGCATCAACCTGTGAAACTGCAGCACTATTTAAAATGCTGGCAGAAAAAATCAATGTGCCTGTGCAACACTTTGTCGTGCGTTCAGATATGGGCTGTGGTAGCACGATTGGTCCGATAGCAGCAACTAATATTGGTATTAAAACTGTAGATATTGGAGTGCCCACACTGGCTATGCATTCTATTCGAGAAATGGCCGGAAGCAAGGATGGCTGGTATCTTTATCAGGTATTAGAGCAATATTTTGACTGTTCTAATGGTCTTAATATTGTGAGTACAGAATTTTAACAAGGCAAATACATCAAATACAGGAAATGATTCGAGTTAGATTATATGATTATAAAAAATATTATTGTCCATTTAATAGATAAGCTGGCTGATTCAGGAGCGTCAACTTTAGTGCTAAACGAACAAATGATGACCACTTCACCAGCACTTGAATCTTTTGTTGAGCAGTTGAACAAAATTTATAATAGTAAGCCCAGCAAAGCATTTGGATGCTTTATTGAGCAGCAAAACAGTGATAATGAACGCGGTTCAATAAGTCACCTTTTAAGTGACTATTTGCAGGACAAGCTCACTTTTATGGATTATTCCTGGCAATCGATGCAGCTGCTTAAGTATTATATTGATCAATCCGGAAAAGCTACAGGTGGCTATATCATTTTTGTTCATTATACCCTTTTTGGTGTGGATTTCATGTTAATAGCGATGCTGAATAAGGTAATGGGTGTGGCTGTTGATGAACAATTAAAATTAAATAATATTGATTATCTTGATATTGCCAAAATACACTTAGCGGCCAGTATTAACTTGTCAGAGTGGCAGGATGAACCTCATTCAAAACGCTATATTTCTATGATTTGTGGCCAGCAAAGTAATAAATTATCAGATTATTTCAAAAAGTTTATCGGTAGCGATGAAACAATTGATTCAAAGCAGGAAACAAAGCAACTGATGACTGCTATGCAGCAGTATAGCGAAACACATATAACAGATGAAGATGAACGGGCTGAATTTAGAAAAAAAGCCACTGAATTTTGTCTTGAGCAGGCAGATAATGGCAAAAATGTTGCACTTAAAGATTTTTCTAATTATGTCGCTGATAATGCGGTTGATGATTTTATGAATTATATAAAAGCGGAGCAATTTTCTCTAAATGATGAGGTTTCACCGAATAAAACCGTACTTCGACGTTTTAATAAAATTAGTGGGCGTAATCAGCAATTGAGTATCACCATTAATGAAGATGCACTAGGAGATACCATAATATTTGATGCTGAAAAAGAAACTCTTACTTTATCTGATTTGCCTGCCACCTTAAAAGCACAGCTTTTAAGTCGTTAACTTATTGTTTTTTTATATAACTATTCAATGGAAAAAGTGTAAATGAAGCCACTCTCTTTAGAAGATATTACGCGCCTTAATCTATTATTAGATGACACATTAATTCAGGCAAGTCAGGCACAGCTGGCAACTTGCATTAAGCTTTTAGGTACATCACTTGCGCATTTAAAAATCAAATACAACGTTGATGAAGATAAAAATACGCAAGCCCTGTCTGCTTTTATAAAAGAACTCGAAAATGATGCTTTAAGTAATGAATTTAATGACCTGGCGGCAAAAACAATTGTTGAATGTGCGACTGCTATGGCAGTGGCTAAAGAAACTAAAGTGAATAAATAGCGAGCTGAAACTTGAATTTATGCAAAACTCTTATATGATTAAAAAAACATACACTTTATCAATAATTATTTGCGCCTGATAATAAACTTGACTAAAGCTATTGAGTCAGGTGCCGATAAAACGTATTACAAGTGCTGTTTTTTTTATGTTATATAATGAGGTGTTTTGTCGTGAGTATTGCCAGAAAATCAAAGTCATCATTGCTTATTCGTCATAAAATATGGCTGGGATTTTCGTCGGTATTAATTATTATGCTGGTGATTTCATTACTCTCTCTCAAAGGTTTGACTCATGTAAAAGAATCTGTTTCTACAGTGGTTAATCACAACCAACCACTGATTATTGCATCATTGCAATTGTCTGATAAGCTGCATAAGGCTAATGGTTTTTTGGGTTTTTACCTGCTTAGCAAAGAAAATGCCCATAAAACGGCCTATCTGCAAACACTAAAGGAAATATCCGCAGCCTATACACAGCTTAAAGATTTATCATCTGTGGAATATAAAGCTAATATTAAACAACTGGGTGCATATTTACAGCAATTAATCGCTTATAAAGATAAAATGTTAATTCTGCCAACTGATCCCCGGTTAAATTTCCCCGCTTTTGACTATGCCTCAAAAAATCTAAATCCTTTTTCTCAGACTAATTTACAAATGCTGGGGGAAATGATTTTGTCTGAAGATGAGGAGGATGCAAATGATCAACGTAAAGCTCTGCTCAATGAAATTCAAAACTTTCGTTATGCCTGGTTGAATTTATTGAATCATGTGCGCATTTTTTTGAATCAGCCTGTTGATACTAATCTAACCAATTTACAAGCCAGTTTGTCACAAATTCCTCTATTAATAAAAAGACTGGAGCTCAAAAGTGAATTCTTTACTTTTGAGCAGGAAGATATCTTTCCTAAATTAAAAATCACTTCTCAACATTATTTAAAAAATACCCTGGTTATGATTGCTTTACAACGAGGTGAAAAACAACGCATGGATGCTTATTTAATTCGTGCTGAAATAGCCCCTTTAATGGCTAAAATTGAAGCACATCTGGGGCAGATGGTGAAGGAACAGGAGCATGCCATTAAAAAGAATAGTGATGGATTAATTAAGGAATTGGATGCGAGTGAACAGCAACAATTAATACTTTTGGCCCTGGGCATTTTCCTGGGTGCAATAGCGGCATGGATAATTAGCAATCTTATCAGTAAGAATCTCAATACCGCTGTTCGGGCTATGCGTGATGTGGCTGAAGGTGAGGGTGATCTAACCCGTCGGCTTGAGGTTAAAGGTAATGATGAAATTGCGCAGTTATCAGCGGCATTCAATACTTTTTCTGCTAAGGTTGCAGCACTGATTGCCGAGGTTGCACAAGTGAGTGGGCAATTATTCTCTGCTTCCTCAGAAATGAAGTTATTGACTGAAACCACGAGACTGGCAATGGATACTCAGATGGACAAAGTCAGTGGTGTATCTACTTCAATGGTAGCAATAGCTGAACAGGTTACGGAAATTTCTCATAGTACTGAACAGGCTGCTGAAATTGCACAACAAACGGATGCAACTTCAACTGAAGGAAAAACAATCGTTACTGAAGGAATTCAGGTTGTTACCCAATTAAAAGCAGATTTTGAACAAGCCACACAAACAGTACAGTTAGTCGAAAATGATGCTGAATCCATTGGCAGTGTGCTGGCTGTTATTCAGGGTATCGCTGAGCAGACTAATTTGTTAGCACTCAATGCAGCCATTGAAGCGGCAAGGGCAGGTGAACAGGGACGTGGCTTTGCTGTGGTTGCTGACGAAGTGCGTAATCTGGCCACCAAAACTCAGGAATCAACCTATGAGATTAAAGACATTATTGAGCGTCTTCAGGCGGGTTCCAGCAAAGCGGTTAATGTTATGTCTCATGGCACGTCTCAAGTACAGATTAGTGTTGATTATACTGAAAAGCTAGGTGTTTCATTGGAACAGATCTCAAAATCAGTAACTAATATGAATCAGATGAATAATCAAATTGCTTCGGCTGCCAGTGAACATGTGAGTTTGTCTGAGCAAGTTAAACAGGAAGTAAACGATATTTCCTTTGCTGCAAATGAGGCTTCTGAAGATGTTGAGAAAATCTCAACATCCAGTCAAAGTGTTTCACAATTAACAGATAAACTACAGTCACTGGTTACGCAATTTAAATATTAACGGCCTGTCAACCCACAGGGAGAATGACTATCAACCATAGTGACTTTTCTTTTGATGGGTGTAAACAAGATCAGGCTAAAATACCCATTAGCATTGGTTTTTCGTTGGTGCTAATGCTTATTCTAGCCCTGGTCATTGTATCTTTATCCTATTTAAAAAAGATTAATATGAGTCTTTCCACTCTGGTGGAGGAAACTAATATTAAATTGCAATCAGCTAATTCTATGCGTGATGCTATTCGTTTACGTGCAGATAGTTTTAAAAAAATGCGCCTGATGAAGGATCCATTTCTACGTGATGAGGAGTTAATGAAATTTTATCATTATTCAGGTAAATTTCGTCAGGCCAGAGAAAGTCTTGTGCAGGTGCCAATGAATAGCCAGGAAAAGGACATTCTGGATAAATTAATTAAAACCATACAACAGGCGCAACCCATTAATGATCAAGTTGCAGAAATATTTGCCACCACAGGGGCTATTGATCGTAATTTACATGCTCGTGCTAAGCGTTTACAATTTTTATTATTAAAATTTCTTGATGCATTGGTTATTATCGAAAATCAAAGTGCCCGGCAGGCTTTATTCCAGACAAATAAATTTTACTTAAGCACCCAGTACAGCCTTTTTTCTATTGCGTTTATTGTCCTGCTGATTGTTATTACTATTGCTGTAGTGGTGATTCGTCTTGTTACCAATAGAAATAAACTAGTGTCACACCAGGCCATGCATGATCCTTTGACTAATCTTTATAATCGTAATTTTTTTGAATATCATCTGGAAAATTTATTATCAAAAGGTTTACTTAATAAACAGCAGCATGCCTTGTTATATATGGATCTTGATCAATTTAAAGTAGTCAATGATACCTGTGGACATGTCGCAGGTGATCAATTATTAAAACAGATCAGTACCTTGTTAAAGTCTAAAATAAGGCAGCAGGACACCTTTGCACGTCTGGGTGGAGATGAATTTGGTTTATTACTTAATAACTGTGATAGTGGGCAAGCAGTCAAAATTGCAGAACAACTGAGTAATATTGTGAATGAATATCGCTTTTGCTGGGATAATAAAATTTTTTCAGTGGGTATCAGTATTGGTATTGCCTTGATCACCAGGCAGATGATGGCACTTAAGGATGTGCTGATTGCTGCAGATACAGCTTGTTTTGCTGCTAAAGACGCGGGTCGTAATACTATTCATCTTTATTTACCTGAGGATAAATATATGAGTGAATATGAGGGGCAAATTCAATGGTTGCCGGAATTGTCGGCAGCACTAGTAGATGATCGATTTGTCCTCTTTGCTCAGCCTGTTTATCAACTTTCAAATGCTTCTGCTTCTGGTGACACGGTTAAAGGTTATGAAATTTTAGTACGTTATCAGGATCAAAAGGGTAAACTCTATCAACCAGGCGCATTTCTACCTGCAGCAGAACGATATGGGCACATGATTGATATTGATCTGTGGGTAATAAAACATAGCTTTGCCTATATCGAAGCTAGTCCCCGGCATCAATCGGCAGCATTATTTTTTTCATTCAATATTTCTGCTGCTTCTATAGCCAGCAAGGACTTTAAAAAAAATCTGCATGACTTGTTTGAGCAGTATAATATTCCAGCACAGATCATTGCTTTTGAAATAACAGAAATGTCTGCTATGTCCTGTTTTGATAGGGTAATAGATTTTATTAATGATTTTAGACAGCAAGGCTGTATCTTTTCACTGGATGATTTTGGTAATGGTATATCTTCTTTTTCGTACTTAAAACAATTAGCAGTTGATCAGGTAAAAATTACGGCTAATAGTATTGCTCATATTAATGAGCAGGCTATCGATTATGCGGTGGTCAAAGCCATTAATGAAATTGCCCATTTACACGGTAAGAAGACGCTTGCCAAAGGTGTGGAAAATTTATCTGTTAGGGATAAATTAGTAGAAATGGGTGTTGATTATGCGCAGGGTTATGCGTTGTCAAAACCGATAAAACTAATGGATATTTGACGCATAATATGAAACATAGTTTTGATTTAGTCACAATTGAAGTTTAAAAATCACTAATAATTCACTTTAACTATAAAAGCAAGTAATTACTATTTTGTTCTAATGTTAATTCTCTAATAATGTTATAATGCTTTGAATTCTATTGCTTTTATGTTATGGTTAATAATTAAGCACTTTGTGTTTTGTTCAATGTTAATGCTCTTTCTAGATAGTTATAAATATTTTATTCACAGACTTATCCACAGATATTGTGGATAAAAAATACATTCACTAATGATGAGCATTAATGCTTTTAAAGCGACCAGATTGAATGAATAATTAGCTTTATATTTATGAATTTAATGATTTTTTCTGCTGTTCCATTTATAGTGGTGTGTTGTTTTGCTTACTTTATTCTTGGAGATGTAATATCGATGCCCATTCTTACTGATTTATCCGATAGCGGCAGTGCATTGACCATCAAAGTTATTGGTAAATTTCAGTTTCCTCTGGCATCTGATTTTCAAAGTGCATACACGAACTCTGGGACTATCAATGAATATTATCTTGATCTGCAGGAATCAGACTATCTGGACTCATCGGCTTTAGGAATGATTATTGCTCTATGGGAATATGTTGAACGTGATAAAAATCGAATTAAAGTGATAAATGCCAATCAGGATATAAAAAATATCCTGATCAGTGCTAATTTTGACCAATTGGTTTGTCTGTAAATAGTTATTCCACTGAGAATCTTTTATGCTTGACACTCTGCCTTTACTTAATAAAATCATCTTTCCTGCTATTCATCGAAAAGCGATCAATATCCTTCAGGTGAACCTGGGTTATCGTTGCAATCAGCAATGTCTGCATTGTCATGTGAATGCCGGTCCTAATCGTCGTGAAGAAATGTCTCTAGAAGTATTATCTAATGTGCTTGAATTTGTGCGCAGGCATCAGATAAAAACAGTGGACCTGACCGGGGGAGCACCGGAGATGCATCCTCATTTTGTCTTTTTGTTAGAGGCACTGAGGCAGCTGGATGTTAAAATTATTGTGCGTTGTAATTTGACTATATTGAATGAACCGGGTTATGAGCATCTGGCCCAATCCTTTGTTGATAACAATGTTGAAGTTGTTGCTTCAATGCCTTGTTATCTGGAAGAAAATGTTAATAATCAGCGTGGGGGAGGCGTTTTTGATCGTAGTATAAAAGCACTGAAAAAGCTCAATAGCCTGGGCTATGCTCATAGTGATTTATCATTGGTGCTGAATCTTGTTTATAATCCTCAGGGAGCCTCTTTATCACCCGATCAAGTAAAACTGGAAAGTGATTATAAACAATTTCTGGCCGATAATTATGACATTTATTTCAATCAGTTATTTACCATCACGAATGTTCCGGTTAAGCGTTTTGGCAGTATGTTGCTATCTAAAAATGAATTTACACCTTATATGGAATTACTGAAAAGTGCTTTTCAGTCTGTTAATTTAGATGGTTTAATGTGCCGCTATCATTTAAGTATTGATTGGCAGGGCTATATTTATGATTGTGATTTCAATCAAATGCTTGACCTGGCTTTAATGCATCAGGGTAAAAAAATGCATATCAGTGATGCCAATTTAGCACAATTATCGAATAAGGAAATTATTGTAGCCGGACACTGCTACGCCTGTACCGCGGGGAAGGGCAGTAGTTGTGGTGGTACATTGTCCTAAACACATATTATGTGGCAAAAAATATCTATTATTATTCCGGTGTTAAATGAAGCAGACAATATTAAAGCTTTTCTTCAACATCTGCAGCCACTTCGTCAGTATGGACATGAGCTGATTATTGTTGATGGAAAAAGCCAGGATAACACCTGTGAATTAGCCCGACCTCTGGTTGATCGTATGTTTTCTTCATCACCCGGACGAGCTAAACAACAAATTCTCGGGGCCAGAATGGCAACCGGCCAGGCTTTTTTATTTCTTCATGCGGATAGCATTTTACCTGAAAATGCCGATCAGAAAATATTATCAGCATTGTCACAGGGCTATTTCTGGGGACGTTTTAATGTGCGTCTTTCAGGGAAATCCTGGCCATTTCGTGTTATTGAAACAATGATGAACTGGCGTTCCCGAATTACGGGAATTGCCACAGGTGATCAAGGCATCTTTGTGGCAAAAGTGCTTTATCAGGATGCCTTAGGCATACCCGACATTGAACTGATGGAGGATATTGCTTTCAGTAAACGGCTGAAAAAATTTTGTAAACCAGCCTGTCTTTCTGCTTGCTTACTGACCTCATCAGCTCGTTGGGAAAAAAATGGTATTTTGTCGACGATACTATTAATGTGGTCATTACGTTTACAATATTTTTTGGGTGTTAGCCCAATTGTTTTGTTAAAGAAATATTACCCGCCTAATGATTGCAATTGAAGCAGAATATTAAATTAGGAATCAAGAGTGTGCAATATAGCGACACTATTATTATTATTTTTGCTCGTGAGCCTGTTGAAGGGCAGGTTAAAACACGATTGATTCCAGCCTTAGGTGAGCAGACGGCTACACGATTGTATGCTCAGCTATTAAATCACACTATTGCTAATGTATTGAACTGTCAACTGAGCGTATTAGATATCTGCATTACCCCTGAAAGTCAGTCACTATACTTTACTCAGTTACCCTTTGGCGCACACTATAAGCTCAGCACACAGCAGGGTAATGATTTGGGTGAACGAATGTATTATGCTTTGTCTGGCAAATTAGAAAAATTTACTAAGGCCATTTTAATTGGTACAGATTGTCCCTCCTTAAATTGCCATGAGCTCAGTCGGGCTATTAGGGCGCTTGACTACCATGATATGGTTTTTTCCCCGGCAAAGGATGGTGGCTATGTTCTGGTGGGGGCAAAACAACTATCATCAGTTGTTTTTTCAAAAATTAACTGGGGCAGTGAATGGGTGATGCAACAAACACGTAATGCGTTACTAAAAACCGGCCTTTCCTGGCAGGAATTAAGTTTACAGCAGGATATTGATAATGTGGAAGATTTAGTTCATTTACAATTATACCCCCAGTTTAGTGTTAAATAATGGAAGGCATAAATTGGCTATGCAGCGGTGGCGAGTCAGATACCCCTATCATCCTGCCGTATGGTACTTTGCACTTCTTTTTGGGCGAGCACCTGAAAAGATAGATAAACGGGCTGTTTTCTACCGCAACAGGGACCTCAGGCTCATTTTTCCCGGGTAATAAAAACTGCGCTGCGTATTGCCATACAGAGTCATTGCTGAATGATTTGTTTTCTTTATTACAAAGTGAACAACAATGGCAATTTAATGCCGGGGATCAACAATTTTATTATCAAAGTCAGGTGCAAAAAATTAAATAACGATGATCACGGATATGCTATTTCCAGCCGCTCAATATAGCCGTGACGGGGGATTGAGTCAGGACTATTATATTGTTGTCTTTTATTGACGGGGTTGCTTTTATTGCCTTTAAGTTTTAATGACTTAATTTCATTGTTCTGTTTTTTGATGGTATATTGCAGACGCCTGATTTTTTTCGACTGGACATCGCTATAGGCCAGAGGTGAGAGGGCAATTGCCAGTAATAGAAAAAGGACTTTGCTAGATGTTGACATAATTATCTCTGAGCTTTATCGTACCAGAATGTAGTCCTGGTTCTTTTTTAAATGAATGACTTGTTTGTCATTACTATTGGCAATAGCATAAGAGGGGAATACTTTAATAATTTTAATACGTTGTTTGGGCCAGCCAAATTGTTTTCTCGAACTATTGCTATCAAAGCTTTCACCTTCTTCATCGGCATAGTAAAGAGTTAAAATATCACCGGCTTTTATTTTGCTGTTTTGACCGGCATCCAGATAAATTTTATTGTTTTTCTGATCCAGTACCTTCATGGTAAACGGGCGACAGGCTAATACATCCCTGATTAGTTGCGTTTCCTGCTGCAGCACTCGCTCAAATAATTGACCATAGGCGGAAGAAAAAAATGCCTTAGTGGCAAAGGCAGTACTTTTTTCCGGTAGCACAAAGGCATTATCAACGCTATAGGAATATCGATGTTTACTGATAAGCTCTTCACTGAGAGTATCATGCAGATAAAAATCAATGACCAGATGACGTTTGTTGGGTTTGTCGGGTTGTTTATTGAGGGACACAAATTGATCACGGCTGAGGGATAAGCCGAAAGGCAAATTTGATTGATTTTTTACTGTAGCCAGGCTGAGATCACGAACAATCCCGGAAAGCACATATTGAGCCTTTAATTGCTGATTAATTAAGCTCAGCATGGAACGTTTATCGGCACTATTTTGATCTTGAATATAAGGTGCCAGGTTAATATCGGGATAGAGATTATAGTCTATGGCTTCTCTGGTTAGAAAATCACCACTTCGCGATAGACGTTGCAATATTTCCTGGGGAATACCGTGTTCAAAGCCAAAATAATCAATAGCATTGAGATGTTGAGGATATTGCAAAGGGAAAAAAACAGCAGTAATCCTTTTTCGATATTGAGCCGCAGGAAAATGGCATGCTGCTTGCTTTTTTGCAGAGTTACTAAGCTGAGCACGAACTTTAACAGTTAAAATACCCTGGTCAATGGTTTCACTGATGATCTCGGATGATTTTATTTTCTGATGGGTACGGATCTGGATGCTGTCACTGATACCCTCACTATCATTATAGCGGGTATCAGAACTGATGGTTGCTTCGGCCTGAATCGATATTTGCCGCAGCGCATCCTGATAGGCTTCCAAACGAGCTGCAGTGACTTTGTTATCAGTGATGACTGCACTGCCAAGTGCATCAAGAGTTGCTGCTGAAGCCGAGGACAAAAATATAGGCGAACACAGCAAAATAAGAACAAATATCATGTGTTGTGAAATTATTCGGGACATGGAAAATTCAGATGGTTTTTTATCATTAGTCAGCATAATAGATTACTTGTGGAAAAGCCATACTCAGGCAATCTGGATTACAATTAAGACATGCTTGTGAATATTCTGCCAGAGGATAGGTAGTTTGGCTAACATTCTGTTGATGAGTAATACACGTGCTTTTTGCTTGCTGTATTTTGTAGGCTGGGAGGCTACAGCTGTTATTTAAATTTTGCAGGCATTGATTAATTGGCTGAGACAGTTTTAATTCGACTTCAGCCTCATAAATACCATCACCTTTGGGGGTGATTGTCAGTAGATGAATACCACGCACGACAGAATCAAAATAAGTACGGTAATTATCATTTTCGATAACCATATCTTTGATAGTGGTATGCCCTTTAACTCGAGTACCATAAACCTCTTCAACAATTGACCGGTAGGCATCCAGTTTGGCGGCTCTCATGGCAAGTAATCTACGTTGTGCCATTGGATACTTCTTAAATTGACTCAGTGTGCCATAGCCGACAGCTTCGTATCTTATCGGCAGATTTCTGCTATTACTCACCGGTACCATAATCTGTGAAGACTGGCAGGCAGAAAGCAGCAGAAGTGGGATAAGTAATAAGCGATGGCCAAACATTGTATGTCCTTGTGCATAGTGCAAAATGGATTGATATGACTAGTATCGACAAAATAAAAAAAAACTTTAATTATTTTTTGACTTGTTGTCCTGATTTTCTACCTGAGAAAAAACCTATTGAAGATGCTTAACCGTTTACTGTCAGAAGTGAAAGTTTTTGTATTATCGATAGTACTTTAATAATGGTGGCTGAAATGTACATTATTGGCATTTAGCGGTATTTTCCTTTATTCTGTGCGCAAGTTTCCCACTTATTGCTGTTCATTAGAGAGTTTATTATGTCAATTTTTTCCATCGATGGTTTGTGTTTAGCCTTTGGTAGTCATGTTTTATTAGATCATGCCAATTTTTCTCTGGAAAAAGGCGAGCGAGTTTGTTTAATTGGTCGTAATGGTACAGGTAAAACGACTTTGATGCGCCTGATACAGGGAGAAATGCAGGCTGATGAAGGCGATGTGCGTAAAAAAGATGGCTTGATTGTTTCTTCTCTTGCGCAGGAGGTCCCTTATGAAGCTTGCGGCAGTGTCTTTGATATCATTGCCTCAGGTCTGGGTGATACTTCAAAGTTATTACAGGACTATAATCATATCCTACATGATGTTGCCAATGGTGATGAATCTGCACTGAAAAAAATGGAAACCATTCAACATGAATTAGAGGCTGTTGATGGCTGGTCTCTGGTACAACGGGTGGAGTCAACAATATCTAAATTGCAATTATCTGCAGATGCTCGAATAGAAAATATGTCAGGTGGTCTTAAACGTCGTATTATGCTGGCTAAGGCGTTGGTAATTGAGCCGGATATTCTGATGCTTGATGAACCGACCAACCATCTGGATATTGAATCCATTTTATGGTTAGAAAACTTTCTTAAATCCTATAGTGGTTGCGTGTTATTTATTACCCATGATCGTATATTTTTAGAGAATGTTGCAACACGTATCCTGGAATTGGATCGTGGCCAGTTAGTCTCTTTTCCCGGCCGCTATCAAATTTTTTTACGACGCAAAGAAGAAATGCTGCATGCAGAAGAAAAAGCAAATGAATTATTTGATAAAAAGCTGGCAGAAGAAGAGGTCTGGATCCGTCAGGGTATTAAGGCAAGACGAACTCGCAATGAAGGACGAGTAAGGGCATTGAAGGCGATGCGAGTAGAGCGTAGTCAGCGACGAAATGTTGAGGGCAAGGCGAAAATGGAACTGGATGATAAGAAAAATTCAGGTAAATTAGTGGTTGAAGTGGAAAATATATCGTATCAATATGAAAATAAGCCAATAGTAAAAAACTTTTCCACAGTGATTATGCGTGGTGATCGTATTGGTATTATCGGCCCGAATGGTGTGGGTAAAACCACCGTGTTAAATCTGCTATTAGGTGAATTACAGGCACAATCGGGTACGGTTAAATTAGGTACAAAGCTTGAAATTGCCTATTTTGATCAGTTAAGAAATCAACTGGATGAAGATAAATCCATTATTGATAATATTGGGCAGGGTCGGGAATTTGTCTCTATTAATGGTCGTGAACGCCATGTGTTTAGTTATTTACGTGATTTTCTGTTTTCTTCTGAACGGGCAAAGGTCTCTGTGAAAGCTCTCTCTGGTGGTGAGCGTAATCGCTTATTGCTGGCTAAATTATTTACCCGGCCTGCTAACTTGTTAGTGCTGGATGAGCCGACCAATGATCTTGATAGTGACACTCTGGAACTACTTGAATCCTTATTAATGGACTATCAGGGAACCTTGATAGTGGTCAGCCATGACCGGGCTTTTTTAAATAATGTGATCACCAGTTCACTGGTTTTTGAACAGGGGGAGGTAAATGAATATGTCGGTGGTTATGATGACTGGTTAAGACAAAGAATTACAGCAGCAACAGGTACTGCCAGTCTTAAAAAGGATAATAAGCCTGCAGCACCCGTCAGTAATAAAAAAATTGTAAAACTATCTTATAAAGAGCAGCGGGAACTGGATAATTTACCAGCTAAAATTGAGCAACTTGAACAGCAACAGGCAGAATTTGAAACAGCTATTGCTCAGCCTGAATTTTATCAGCAGGAGCAAAACATTATTACTGATAAATTAACGCAATTGGAAAATATTAATCAACAGCTCGAATCAGTTTATCAGCGTTGGGACCAATTAGAAGAGAAGCAAAGCCCAGCCTCTTGTTAATAGCGGACAGAAGATGAAATTTACTTGCTTTATTGGCCTAAGTAGTTTATTCTTCCCGACCTTGGAGAGGTGGCCGAGTGGTCGAAGGCGCACGCCTGGAAAGTGTGTAAACCGTAAGGTTTCGGGGGTTCGAATCCCCCCCTCTTCGCCATATTTATCTGCATTTAAAAATTTTATTTAACGCCCCTAAAATAATCTTCCATTATCTTACGTTGTATGACATTGATATTTCGTGTCAAAATTATACTGACTATACTTATTGTTCTTTTTGTCTGACTGCAATATCATGCTTAAGCTCTAAGCTGAAAATTATAAATGGTATATAAAAATATGCATCAGGCATTAATTATTGAAGATTCACCTGATATTGCACAATTAGTACAAATTCAATTACAGGATATTGATTGTCATGCTGATATTGCAGTTGATGGTCAGCAGGGTCTGGATCTGTTCAAAAAAAAACAATATGACATTATTATTCTAGATATCATGTTGCCTGTGCTGGATGGTATTTCTGTCTGTCAGGCTATTCGCCATGATGACCCCTGTATACCTGTTCTTATGTTAACTTCAAAATCTTCCGAACTGGATCGAATTGTCGGCCTTGAAATGGGTGCTGATGATTACTTAACAAAACCATTTAGTATGCTGGAATTATTAGCCCGTGTTAAAGCACTTTTTAGACGAGTTGAAGCACTTGAACATCGACAAATCAGGGATCAGGAAAAAAAGAAACTAAAGACCCAAATTATTAAACAGGGTATGTTAAGTCTTGATGAAGCAAAACGTGATGTCTGGGTCAATGGTCAGTCAATTGAATTGACGGCACGAGAATTTTCATTATTACTTTATTTTGCCCAACATCCAGGTCAGGTTTTTAGTCGTATTCAATTGCTGGATACTGTCTGGGGATATTCACATGAAGGATATGAACACACGGTGAACTCACATATCAACCGCTTAAGGGCAAAGATTGAGCAGGATCCGTCAAAACCTGAATATATTAAAACTGTTTGGGGTGTTGGTTATAAATTTAATGAACAGGTAGCAGATGATGTTCAATAGTTTATATGCTAAATTTGCCATTATTTTGATTGTTATTTTTGCTATAACGGGGGTGAGTTTTTCTGTTTTATCATTGCTTATTAGTCAGGATTATTTACAGCAAATCAATCAGCAGACTCATCGTGATTTAGCACATAATATTGTCCAGCAACGACACATAATCAACAATAATAAAGTGGATAAAAAAGCACTTAAAGATACTTTTACTCATTATATGACGGTCAATCCTAATCTGGAATTTTATCTATTGGATGATCGAGGGAATATACAGACTTTTTCTGCCGAACCTGGTCAGGTGAAGCGTTTTAAAGTGAATTTGGATGCTGTTAAAAGACACATCGATAGTGATAAAAATACACTTGTTAAAGGTGATGACCCACGAAGTTTGTCTGGAAAAAAATTGTTTTCTATTGCACCTATACCCAATAGAAACTCACCTCAGGGTTATTTATATATTATTTTACAAAGTCAGGCAGTAGAAAAAATATATCAGGATTTATTTGATCTGGAACTTTTTAAATATATTATTTATTCTCTTATTGTCAGTCTGATCATTGGCCTGATATTAGGTCTGGGACTGTTTTATCCTACTGCTCAACGGTTAAAAAAATTAGCACTGAATATTCTTCATTACAAAGAGACTGGTTTTACTGAACAAATGACTATTCCGGCGACGATAAAAGCGGAGAATGCAGATGAAATTGAGCTATTAAATCAAAATTTTTATCAAATGGCTGAGCATATAAGTCAACAAATGCTGCAATTAAAAAAACAGGATAAACTCAGGCGCAGTATGATTGCTAATATTTCTCATGATTTACGTACGCCACTGGCCGCCATATTAGGTTATTTGGAAGTGTTATCTTTAAAAGGCGAAAAGCTAGAACAGCAGAAACAAAAACAATATATAAAAACCGCTTTGCGCAGTAGTCAGCAATTAAGTCGGCTTATTGAAGATTTATTTGAATTAGCAAAACTTGAAGCCAGTGAAACCCCACCCCATATTGAAGCTTTTTCAATTGCAGAATTAGTGCTTGATGTTATGGATAAATTCCGTTTGAGAGCGGCAAAGAAAAACACCTCTATTACCATTAAATGCCGTAAAGATATGCCTTTTGTTTATGCAGATATTTCATTGATAGAACGTGCTTTAAACAATTTAATAGGTAATGCCGTTGATCATAATGAGCAAAATTCTGCAGTAAAAATTTTACTTGAAAAGAAAAATGATTCGTTACAAATCACCATTAAAGATAATGGCAAAGGAATTTCCAAAGAACATTTAAGTCGAATTTTTGACCAGTTTTATCAGGTAGATAATCAACATAGGGGAGGGCATGCAGGATTAGGACTGGGTATTACCAAGCGTATTATTGAGTTACATGGCCAGGCTATTGCTGTAAAAAGTCAACCTGGAAGAGGCACTGCTTTTAGCTTTTCCTTACCCACATGCAATGTTTACCCCTCATCTGCTTCGGCTATCTGATTAATGTGAATATCTTATGATATTTTCGTGATAGTTCTGTGATATTTGTTTTTTAAACTAGGACTCAGTTACAACATTCATTAATAATATAAATATGTAAGGAGTTTACTATGTTTAAATCAACAAATATTATTGCAGTGATAATTGGCGTTTCCAGTTTATATGCGAGTTTTTCTCAAGCAGAGACTTTTGCTGTAACGATAAGCAATGCTACTGCTGCGCAGGTCATAACCCCGCCGGTTGTTATTACACATAATGCCAATGTATCTTTATTCAAATTGGGTCAGGCAGCACCTGACTATCTTGTACCTCTTGCTGAAGGTGGTGATAGCAGTGCTTTGGCAGGTGCTGAAAGTTCTACGAATGTACAGGCTGTTGTTATGGCAGAAGGTGCTGTATTACCGGGACACTCGCTTACTATTAATATTGAAGCATCAACAGAATTTCCATTAATTACTATTGCAGGTATGTTAGCAACAAGTAATGATGCTTTTATGTCGGTACATGATCAGCCACTTGATTTCAATTTTGTCAGTAATAATTATAATGCAAACGTTTATGATGCCGGATCGGAGTTTAATTCTGAAGATTGTCAGTTTATTCCAGGGCCACCTTGTGGTAATGGCGGTGTACGAGATACTGATAATGCAGAAGGTTTTGTGCATGTACATCGTGGTATTTATGGTATTTCTTCATTGGCGGCAAAGACTTATAACTGGCAAAATCCTGGAGCTGTTGTGACAATAAAACGCATTCAGTAAAAATTTTATTGTGGAATAATTATCTGTCATATAGACAATGGCAGATAATTCTACCAAAAGTTCTTCCAGAGTATGTGTACTGCTCTAACGTTTATCTCATTCGTCTGCAGTTTTTATAGACATTGGCAACATCACCTAAGGGAAAATGTTCAATATTGGCTTTTACTTTACCTGCTTCAGTTAAAGCTACTATTTCTCCGGTTGAACCCCTAATACTGTCATTATTGAGCATCCCTGAGGAATAGAAGGGTATGAAAATAGAAAAGTAGCCGCCCACCGATGCTAAGGGCAATACTCTTTTTGTCGATAGGCTATAATTTAGAGCACTTATTTTAATATTCCATGTGAAGTTTCAACTTGGATAGTAAAAATGTGATAGATTGCTCTTCCTCAATAATATCATTTGAAATTTAGCTTATTGTTTGTCAATAAAATTCAATCAGTCATTGGATAGTTATTTTTAGTCAGGGATCTTCTTCTTTAGTTGAGCAAAATACTGACTAAATCGGCTGCTGCCGCAATAAGCTGCAAGTCCGATTGAGTGGGTGTACCTGTTTGCTGATAGTAAAAATCAATAGAGGCAATAGCCTGGGCCTTTTTTGATAATACAGGTTCGGAGCAGGAGGCTTTATAAAAAGTTTGCTGCAAAATCTCACTTGAAGTGCTGCTTGAATATAATTGTAAATCAGTGATGATCTTTCTTTTTGCTGTGCTGATGGCAATGGCACAACTCGTATTATCAAAGTCATTGGTACTCATTAAATCAATATTTTCAAGTACATCAATAAACTCAATGGGTAAATGTGGCGCTGCTCCAATGCTAAGATGCTTACTTTGTTGATCGACAATCATAATAGCACAATGAATATCTTTAATAATGGCTTCAATACCCATAGTCAGAGTGATAAAAATCTCTTCTTCTGAATGTTTGTCTGAGATAAGTTGCAGAATATGACAGCGCAGCTCCAGCAACATAGACTCTTGACGTGTACGGCTGATATCCTGAGCAAAGCCCTCAATTTTAATGATGCTATTATCTTTATATTTAGCACTTTCAGTAACCAGTAATTGTTTTAGACGCCCTGATTTATTATAGATATCCAATTCAAAATTTTTGTGAATATTTTGTTCGGTGGGCTGGCGGATGGATGATAAAAACTGACTGGCAACGTATTTAGGCAAATATTTGTCTATATGGGTCAAAAAATTTTCCGGTGAAAATCCCAGGACATGTGTGATAGAGGGGCTTACATGAGATAATTGATTGTTTTTATCGCGGGTATAAAAAAAGTAACTGGAATTAATGGCATCAGCAAGATTTTTGTATTTTAACTTGTCCTGTTCAATTATATTTTTTTGATTGGATAATTTTGTGGTTTGAATAATTACCTGACGAGTCAAATGCTTAGTGACATTAAAGAAAGTAAAAACCAGCAATAACTCCACTACAAAATAAGCAATAATACTGTAGAGAATATTAACCCATTGTTTTTTATTATATAGATGAATAATGGTGTCTATATTTCGGGCGATAAAAATAGAACCAATATTTTTTCGTGCTGGTATCTTTATACCCAGATAATCTCGAAAGGGGTAAAAAGTGATGGCATAAAAATGCTTATTGTATTCGATAGTTCTTACTTGTCCATCTGCATTAATCAGTTGCTGATTAGTATTAGAATTGGTGCTGATATATTCAAGAAAGGCTTTTTGCTCTGTATCAGAGCTGGCCTCTAAAATACAATCACAACCATCAATAGTATTATTATTGTATTGACCGGTAATAAATTCTCCCCAGACAGTATCTTCAATATGTTGTCGATTTAATAGCACACTAATTTTAATATTAATATTTTGTTCAATAGTCTCAAGTAATTTCTTATAGGATGTGCCCACCTCAAGTGCGCCCACATATACTTTTTTTTGTAATTGTGGATCATATGCAAAAATAGGTACAGCACTGCGTAAACCGGAAGATACACGTCCTGTTTCAAAGCCCCAGCGGGGTGACTGTTTGGCATTGGTATCAACTATCAGAAAACGTAAATCGTCAAGATGATCACCAAATTTATTGGGTTGGTGGACACGTAAAAAACTCAGTGCCCCTGGACCGAGGTGAAAATGTAATTGCCGCATATCAAATTGTTTAGTGGCAGCATGCCAGGATTTTTCCACTAACTTATAAAGCTTGTTGCGGATAATAGCAGTTTTTACTCCGCCTGCATCACCACCTTCATGAGCGAGTGCTTTTTTCCCCTGCAAAAAAAGTTGCTGTATACGGTTATCACCAGCAAAAAAGGTAGCCTGTATTGATAGTCCATTATAAGTTGATTCTAATACTGTTTGATAAATAGCATAATCATTATCACTTTCGTTACGTAAGGTTTTTTCCAGAGTTGTCCGCGCATAAAAATAATTAGTGGTGACAAATACAATATCAATAACTGCGATGGCCAAACTCAGTAAAATAAAGAGTTTTTTACTTTTACTCATGTTTGTTCCTGATGGGAGGACAGGTAAATGAATGAATCTTCACTACATGCTCACTGTTTCAGGACCCATTAAAAGTGTCGGTAAAAAGAGTGAGATCTGGGGTACATAGGTGATAATCATTAAGAAGCTTAGCAATAATAATAACCAGGGATAGGTTGCTTTTATGACTTCAATCATACTCATCCCGGTAATCCCCGAGGTAACAAACAGGTTGAGCCCAACCGGTGGTGTAATCATGCCAATTTCCATATTAACCACCATAATAATACCCAGATGAATAGGATCAATACCCAATTTTATAGCGATGGGGAAAAGAATAGGTGCCATGATTAATAATATTCCTGAAGGTTCCATAAAATTACCTGCTATCAATAGCATGATATTAACAATAAGCAGAAATCCCCAGGTGGGCAGACCAATGGAAATAATCATTTCAGCAATATGATGTGGGATGCGTTCAGAAGTGAGTACAAAGGCAAATAGCAGGGCATTAGCAATAATAAACATCAGCATAACACTGGTTTTTCCAGCATCAACAATGACCTTTGGTACATGACTTATCTTAATATCTCTATAGGCAAAGACGGCAATAATAAAAGCATATACCGCTGCTACGGCAGCTGCTTCGGTTGGAGTAAATATACCACCATAAATACCACCCATAATAATAACAATGAGAAACAAGCCTCCGGATGCTCTCAGTGCAGAATGTGATAATTGAGCAAAGCCTTTAAAGGGAACATTAGGAAAGTTTTTTTTGCGGGCAACAAAATAAATCGTAATCATCATCATAATGCCAATCATTAAGCCCGGTAACACCCCTCCGAGAAACATTCGTCCGACAGAGACATCGGTGGCAGCTGCATAGACTACCATAACAATGGAAGGTGGTATTAATATACCCATTGTTCCAGCGGTACTGATTACTCCGGCTGCAAATGATTGAGAATAACCCTCGCGCACCATACCGGCAATAACAATGGAACCAATAGCAACAACCGTTGCAGGAGAGGAACCGGAAACTGCAGCAAACATCATGCAGGCCAGTACGGAAGCCATGGCCAGACCTCCCCGAATCCAACCGACGCTATCGACGGCAAAATCCACCAGCCGTCGGGCAGCACCGCCAGTCGTTAAAAATGCAGAGGCTAAAATAAAAAAAGGGATTGCCATTAATGTGTAATGTTCCATAGAGGTAAAAATTTTACCAGCCAGAGAGGCCATGGAACTATCAGAAAAAAATAAAATAGTTAGCGTACTGGCAAGACCTAGTGAAAAAGCAACGGGTACACCAATAAGCATGAAGAAAAAAAGCATAAGAAAAAGTGTAATAGTGGTCATTTAATTGCCTTGCCAGAAGCAGGCTTTTGTTCTATCTCATCAATGAGTTCATCCGTTTCATTAACAAAATGTAAGTTGTCTATTTCACCCTTGTAAATTTTCCAGGCAACTTCAAGTAAGCGAAAAAATATCAGAGCAAAACCTATGGGCAGGATAATTTTTATTTTCCATTCTTCAATCGGCATATCTTCAGCTTCTATGCCAATCATTTTGAGTTTGGCAATATAATCCCAACTGCCTTTAAATAACAAACCACAATAAAGCAGACAAAAACTTATTGAAAGTAAGCTCAGGTATCGTTTTATTCGTTGTGAAAATATATTAACAAAGGCATCAATACCGATATGTACGCCTTTTTTGACACAATAGGCAGCACCGAACATAACCAGCCAGGCGAACAAGTAGGTAGTAAGTTCCAGTGCCCAGACGGCTCCGGAATTAAAAAGATAACGAGCAACAACCTGGGAAAAAGTGACAATGGTCATTGCAGTAAGGAGGAAGGCGATAAAACCTTCCTCAATAACATCAATATATTTGCTCATATTAATACTTGTTTTCTATCAGTATTAATTAATGATTACACTTAATTGCAGCTTGAATATTGTATTTACCAATATCATGTTCAAATTTTTTCCATACAGGTTTCATGGCCTTAGCCCATTGTGCTGCCTGAGCATCACTTAAGGTATGAATTTCAGTTCGGCCAGAAGCAATAATAAAGTCCTTATCTGCCTGAGCTGCCTCAAGTGCCCATAGCGTTTCTTTTTCAGTGACCTCTTTGATAATGACATATAATTCAGCACGAATATCCTTAGGCAGGCTACTCCAGAATGAATTACTGGTCACCAGGATATATTCTAGTACACCATGATTTGATTCAGTGAAATCACTTTGAACTTCAAAGAATTTTTTAGTACGAATATTTGACCAGGTGTTTTCCTGACCATCAATAACACCGGTTGAAAGGGCATTATATACTTCTGAGAAAGCCATTTTTTGAGGATTTGCTTTAACCGCCTTAAACTGAGCTTCAAGCACATCAGAACTCATAATACGAAATTTTTCACCCTTGGCATTATCGGGTGTTATCAGCGGTTTATTGGCTGATAATTGTTTCATACCGTTTAACCAGTAGGCTAAACCTTTAAAGCCTTTCTTTTTTGCTGCATCAAGCATAGCCTGACCCTGTGAACCATTAGTAAAACAGGTAACTGCTTTGTCATCTTTAAATAAGAAGGGTAAGTCAAAAATACCCCATCGTTTGGTGTATTTGCCAAATTTTGATAGTGATGGGGCTGCCATCTGTACATCGCCCAATAATAGTGCTTTTAATACTTCCTTATCATTATACAATTGTGAATTAGGATAAACTTCAACACGAACACGACCTTTAAGGCGTTGTGCAACCAATTCCTGAAAATACTTGGCAGCCTTCCCTTTGGGTGTCTTCTCAGTAGTCACATGAGAAAATTTGATAACAATTTCTTTAGCCATAAGTGACTGTGAAAATGCAAGTGAACAAATGAGCAATAGAGTGAAAAATCTAATCAATGGCATAGTGATTCCTTCTGGACAAGTAGAGAGATTTTAAAGGCTTATTTATACTACTAAGCACATCTGTTGTCTATTCAAATCAGTGATAAAAATAACTATTTTGTGACCATATGTTTTTTAACTCCCCTGATTGAAGATGGACTAGATGAGCTTTTTAATTTACTAAATTATTGATTTAAATGTATTATTTAAAGTTTTCCATGTATGTAACAGGTCAGTTGCCTGTTCTTTGTTACCAGAAAGGATGAGGTTTAAGAATAAATGCCTTTTTTAGTAAAAGTAATCGATAACAAGTAAAAAAGTTTCAAATAATAACGGGGCGAATTAAGGCAGCATAATGGAGGATTTGTTTTTTCTCAATATCATTATTAACATTTATTGTCAAGGAATTGTTGACAATAAATATTTTTTCATTTATTCTTACGATACTGTATAAAGGCAATTCTTGTGAAAGCAGGAGCGCGCAAAGCTACCGATCTAAGGAATACATTATTCTATGATGGCGGGGTTACCAGTGACACAGTTTTTTTTGCTCAACAAACTGTAGTCATCAAACAAGCCCAATTTATCATAGCTTCTTATTATTTTTTTGATTCCTGTCGTTATTTCGCCTGCAATTGTCCTGCATTCAGTGAGTTCGTTTTTATATATCATGTCTATACCGGAATTGTATAAGTATGATTAACTTTCTAATGATTGGAGATAAATAATGTCTGCAGGTGGAGATAATTCTATTAGCAAAAAAGCTACTGATGCCAGTACAGACCTTTTTGAACGTGATAGTTTGTCTCGGCAATCATTAAAAGATGATGAGCAGTTCGACTCAGCATCAGTTAATTATAATGAAGAGCTGTTCTTACAAAATATCCAGGAAGGCTCGCGCGATAAGGCAAAAGACTATCTGAATCTTAGAGAATCTGTTCGTTCTGGAATAAATGAAAATGAGTCGTTATTTGATCTGCCTGGAAGCACGCAGCATAGTCCGGAAGTTAATATCGATACACCAAATTTTAATGCGCAATTTCAGTTTTTGCAAAGTTTTACCAATGTTGACATAAACACGCAGCAAAGTCAGTTAAGCAAACATAACAATGCTGCACCGGAGTTAAACCAAGCACGTACGAATACTTTAGCCAGTTCCCCGTCTTTTGAAAATACACCTTTATCTGCCATTGAAGGTAATACTATTGCTGAAACTGTGATTATTGTCAGAGATAATGATGGTAATCTGATAGGGCAGGCCCTCAGTGATGAGCAAGGTTCTTTTCAACTACCCTTGAATGTTGACTTAGCAGCTCAACAGAGTCTTAGTTTAAGTTTCATCTCTGCTGAAGGTCGAGCTGTTCAATCTGTAGTCAATCTTTCTGCTGATGCTGATGGCATACAAATTATTGATAGTACAATTAATGATTTAAGCAGCACGGTAAATGACGTGGTAAACAATGACATTGAGGGTAGTGCTGATAATCCGGGTGAAAGTCAAACCGTTCAACAAGCAGTACCGCCGGTTATTGATGATCATGCGGATGCAGGACAGGTCAGTGTTGATGCTATTAGCCCAGATAATATTATTAACGCTGCTGAGGCCAGTGAAACCATTAATGTAAGCGGTACAGCCAGTGGTGGCGATATCAGTGCTGGTGATGCAGTAAATTTTGTTATTAATGGTGCCGACTATAGCACCACACTTGATAATGATGGCAACTTTAGTATTGATGTTGCCGGGGCTGATTTAGCGGCTGATAGTGGCTTTACGGTGAATGTCAGCTCCAGTGATGCTGCTGGTAATCAGGTAAGTAGTACAACAGATGTGAATTATAATGTTGATTTGTTTGGTGAAGGAAAGATAGCCGTCAATGCCATTACCTCAGATGACATTATCAATGCTGAAGAAGCGGATGGTTATGTTGAAGTCAGTGGTGTAACCAGTGGTGAAATCAGTGCCGGTGATGTGGTTCGTTTTAATGTCAATGGTACGGACTATAAAGCAGAAGTAGAAAAAGATGGCAGCTGGTCAGCTAAAGTCTCGGGTAATGATTTAGCCCATGATAGCGAATTTAAAGTTACGGTTACCGGGAATGATAGTGCAGGTAATGCTATTAGCGCCACAACCCTGTCAAGCCATGCTGTAGACGTAGCTGTGGATGCACCTGTTATCACAAAGGCTGTTGATGGTAATACCATTATCGGGACTATTGGTGACAATGTTGAACATTTAACAATTGTTGTCAGAGATGAAGATGGTCATGCCATTAGTGAACATGAAGCTAAGATCGATGGTAATACCTGGAGTGCTGATTTTGCCAAACCTGGTGTGGGTAATTATACCATGGTAGCAATTGCTGAGAATTCTCGGGGGACTGCTAGTGAGGTATCAAATTTTGTTAATATTAATGTTGGCGGTACCTACGAATCAATTAAAGATACAGATGATAGTATTAATATTGTCTTTGACGGTGCAAGCTCAAATTCAGTCAGCACAGGAGCAGGTGATGATCTGTTCAGTGTGGGCAGAGGTAATGAGCGCTTTGACTCGGGTGCCGGCGACGATACTTTTATAGTAGAAGGTGCGGATAAGGGCTATAACAGTTTTACCGGAGGTGAAGGCAATGATCGCATTCAGGGTGGTGATGGCGATGATGTGATTGGCCTGAGTGGTTTTGCTAATAGTGTAGAAAGTATTGATGGTGGTGCCGGCAGTAATATTATCCAGGGTTCGACCTATGGCAGTCTGGACTTCAGTGAAACTGAATTAACTAATATTGATGCTATCCGTGATGGTGCCGGTTCAAATCGAGTGACCGGTTCACAGTCGGATGATACGTTTCAAGTCAATCGTGGTAGTGATGTCCTTAGGGGTGAAGCCGGCGATGATACTTTTATAGTAGAAGGTGCGGATAAGGGCTATAACAGTTTTACCGGTGGTGAAGGCAATGATCGCATTCAGGGTGGTGATGGCGATGATGTGATTGGCCTGAGTGGTTTTGCTAATAGTGTAGAAAGTATTGATGGTGGTGCCGGCAGTAATATTATCCAGGGTTCGACCTATG
>Ga0256844_10000056_pt1 | contig 44884 bp, 36 predicted proteins | sample MusselsmetaG_FD_189100 | JGI IMG/M metagenome (GOLD analysis project Ga0256844, IMG submission 189100) | Mussel associated microbial communities from hydrothermal vent at the East Pacific Rise, Pacific Ocean - Mussels | ecosystem: Host-associated > Mollusca > Shell > Unclassified ... | reverse complement strand
CTAGAAAATAATTTAAATATTTCTGGGGCGACGAATTCAGCACTAACACTGGCAAAAGGTGAGTACATTGCCCTTATGGATAATGATGATGAAATTACACCTGATGCACTGTATGAAATGGTAAAAGCTATCAATACCTATGATGCTGATTTTATCTATAGTGATGAAGACTTCATCTCTACGGAAGGAGAATGTAGTAACCCTCACTTTAAACCAGATTTTTCTCCAGACTTACTTCTCTCTCATAACTACATTACACACTTTACCTGTTTTAATAAAAAACTCTTAGATACAGTAGGTCATTTTAATGCTGACTTTGACGGGGCACAAGATTATGACCTATTTTTACGTCTGACTGAACAAACTTCAAACATTTACCATATACAAAAAGTACTCTATCATTGGAGAACACTAGAAACTTCTACCAGTGCTAATGCCGAAGCAAAACCAGAGGCACTAGAGCGAGGAAAGCATGCTCTGGAACAAGCATTACAAAGACGCAATATAGATGCTACAGTAGAACATGCAAATATCCACCACTATTTTAGAGTACGCTATACTATTAAAGATAATCCACTCATCAGTATTATCATCCCATTTAAAGATAAGCCTGAACTTTTAGACATGTCTATTATGTCGGTACTAGAAAAGTCTACCTATCAAAATTATGAAATTATTGGTGTGAGTAACAACAGTGAAGAAACAGCAACATTTGATATGATGAAAACTTTAGAAAAAAAAGATTCTCGTGTTTTCTTTTATGAGTACAATACCGAATTCAACTACGCAGATATTAACAATCATGCCGTCAATACCTATGCTCAAGGAGAGCATATATTGCTTCTAAACAATGATATTGAGGTTATTTCTCCTGACTGGCTAGAATCAATGTTAGAACTTTCACAAAGAGAAGATATAGGTTGTGTTGGGGCTAAGCTTTACTATCCCAATGATACGGTACAACATGCAGGTATTATCATAGGTTTAGGTGGGTATGCTGGTCATTCACATAAAATGTCACCTAAAGAAAGCTATGGCTATTTCAATCGTCTCAGTATCATTCAAAACCTCTCTGCAGTTACGGCAGCTTGTTTAATGATTAAAAAAAGTATCTATACCGAAATAGATGGGATGGATGATATACAATTTAAAGTAGCCTACAATGATGTAGATTTTTGTTTAAGGGTAAGAGAAAAGGGATATTTAAATATTTTTACACCTTATGCCCAAATGTACCATCATGAGTCTATCTCAAGAGGCTATGAAACAACGCCTGAAAAAATTGCACGATTTCAAACAGAAAAAGATGCACTTTATACTAGACATAAAAAGATTTTAGAAAATGGTGATCCTTACTACAATCCACATTTGACACATGATAAAGAGGACTTTAGCGTATGTCTAACATCATAATACACAGAATAAAACTACTTTTAATCTCTTTTATCGCGATAATTATACTTTTTCTCACATTAGTTGCTTTACAGAAAGATACTATACTCATTGTCACTATGTCTTCTTCAGATAAAACAATATTACATCCTCAGATATATTTTACAGATAAAAAATTTAAATATAGTGAACAGTATTCAAGAAGAGCTTATAAAATAAAAGATAATCAATATTTTTTTTCTTTACCAAAATCTAACACAATTCAACACATTAGATTTGATCCTGCCAGAAAAAAGTCTACTATTACCATTGAAAATATTACGGTAATTACACAGAGTTGGTTTACTAAAACACGCTACTATTTACCTCTTGAAGTACTTATCCATAATCAACAAATCACTCATTATAAACAATCTAAAACGTCTATTACTTTTTCAACTATTGGTAATGACCCTCAGTTAGACGGAATATTTTCTATCAAAAAAATTTCTACTTCAAAAAATTTTCATTTAAAACTACTATTTATGCTTCCACTCATTTGGATGACTGTACTTTACCTTTATTTTATCTACAAAACAAAAGTACTATCAGAAGCACTTATAACAAAACTTATTTTATATAGTTTATTTCTAGCATTTACTCTATTTAAAGTAGACTACTATAAAGACCATATCAAACCTTTCTACCCTCCTGATGAACTAGCACATTTAGCATATATAGATTATATACACCATCATCATGATATATTACCAAAGTTTAAAAATATGCGAATGCTTAATAATATAGATGCAGGTAACTACCTTAGCCATCCTCCACTTTTTTATCATATCATGAATACTAATTATGATGAAAATCTTCCTATCTATCAAAATGTCACTAACTTTAGAGAAATGAATATGATTATATTTATGGCCTCTTTTTTACTCTTACTTTATCTAGGGTTTAGCTCTAAAATAAGTATATTAAGTCATTTTGTCTATTTAACATTTATTAGCTCCATACCTATGTATGCATACTCTGGTGGGAGTATTACTAACGATAATCTAGCTGTACTTGGTGCAATTATTTTCATCTTAGGGTTTAAGAAACTTATTGAAAAAGACTATAGTACTCTAACCTTTTTTATTATAGGGCTTGGTATATTTATAGCTTATTTTAGTAAATTAACTGCCGCTCTTTTAATCTTTTTCACTTTAGTATTTTTTATCTTTTATGCTATTAAAACAAAAGAAAAAATAAAAATAAACGCTAAGCAAATTATTTTACTTTTGCTCTTTACCCTCCCAATTTTGTATTATCAATTTTATATTATGAGTACCTACCATTCACTGGTACCAACCTTTAATGTAACCTACCCTGAACAATATAAGCATTCTCCTTTTTTTATTTTAGAACAAAATAGAGTACATCTCTCTCCTTGGGAATGGCTTGAACGTATGCAAGAGTATATTGCAGGAGGATGGTTTGGTATACACTCACATCACTCCTTTATTAAAAATTCAGTCTATGAGTACTTAGGTCTTCTTAGTTTACATATCATAGCAATCATAACACTCTTTTTCAAATGCAACGATAAAGATTTAAAATCTTATTGTTTTGTTGGTAAACTAGGATTATTAGCACTTTTTGCTGTATTAATCATACAATATCTCTTTTCTTATAAAACACATTTAAATAGTGGTTATATGGGTGGCTTACAGCCACGTTATTTATTACCATTTATGTTTTCATTTGCTATAATGGCATCTATATTTGTGGAACGTTATAAAAAAATATTTATTTTTAATATTTTCATCATTATACTTTGCACCCATGCAATTTATTCTGATTTCTTTTATTTTTTAAATTACTACTCATAGGAGCACACACATGAAACTTATCATCCAGATCCCCTGCTATAATGAAGCAGATACCCTAGCCATAGCCTTAGATGCACTTCCACGAGAAGTCAAAGGTTTTGATAAAGTAGAATGGCTTATTATCAATGATGGTAGTACGGATGACACAGTAAAAGTTGCAAAAGCCAATGGTGTAGATCATATTGTTAACTTTAAACATAACCAAGGTTTAGCCAAAGGTTTTATGGCAGGTATCAAAGAATCACTTAAACAAGGTGCTGATGTGATTGTAAATACTGATGCAGATAATCAATATGAAGCACAAGATATTCCTAAACTTACACAACCCATTCTTGATGGAAAATCTGAATATGTGATTGGCGCACGTCCTATTGATAAGACAGAACACTTCTCTCCTGCCAAAAAATTTCTTCAAAAATTGGGTTCTTGGGTAGTAAGAAAAGCAAGTGGGACAGATATACCAGACGCACCTAGTGGCTTTAGAGCTATCAGCAGAGAATGTGCAATGCAACTTAATGTCTATAACAACTATACTTATACGCTAGAAACTATCATTCAAGCAGGGCAAAAAAATATGGCAATCACTTCTGTACCTATACGTACTAATGAAGACTTAAGACCCTCAAGACTTCTCTCTAGTATCCCTAACTACATTAAAAAATCTGTAGTTACCATTGTACGTATTTCTGTGGTATATAAATCATTTCAATTTTTCATATCAATTGCGGCTATCTTATTTGGTCTTGGTTTTCTACTCGGATTACGTTACCTTTATTTCTATTTTACAGGGGATGGAGAAGGTCATACTCAGTCTGTCATACTTTCTGGTGTCCTTATGGGTATGGGGTTTCAGACAGGTCTCATTGCCTTCATTGCTGACTTACTTTCAGTCAATAGAAAGTTACTCGAAGAAATAAAAATGAAAGAGTATCCATGAAAGTACTCTTTAGCTGTTCAGATAAACCCACCATCTCAAGAAATAGATTTCACAGAAATGCTTTAGCAGACCATTTTGACTATAGTGAATGTATTTCTCATGGGAAAACATATGTAACAAGAATCCCTAGTATTCTCTTACATCTTCCTTTTCAAATGATTGGAAAAGATTTTTACTTTGTCAGCTATATGGGGCATTTTTTAGTGATATTTATGCGTCTTTTTACTAAAAAACCTATTGTATTTGATTTTTATCTCTCTATCTATGATATGATGTGCCATGATAGAAAAGTGTTTTCACCAGATAGTTTTATGGGTAAAATTACATATTGGATAGAAAAAAAATCCCTTAAAAAAGCAGATTATGTGATAGTAGATACCTATACACTGATTAAAACCCTATCAGATATGTATGGTATTTCAAAAGAAAAATTTGTACGTGTCCCACTTACCATCAATGAAGAAAATATCTTTAAAAAAGACGTTAAAAGCTATAAAGATGTATTCACCGTACTTTATGTCGGAAGTTACATTCCTCTACATGGTACAGAAGTAATTATAGAGGCAGCAAAACTTCTACAAGAAAAAAATGAAGACATTTTTTTCTTGATGATTGGGCAAGGAGCTAACCTTAAAAAGTGTAAATCCCTAGCAGTAAAATATACTCTCAAAAATATAGAATTTAAAGGTTTTATGTCTCTAAAAGAACTTAACTACTACTATAATGCAACAGATATCAACTTAGGATTATTTAATACAGGAGAGAGAGCAAACTCTGTAGTACTCAATAAAACAAATGACTCTTTTCGTGTGGGAAAACCCCACTTAACCCTTGAAACAGATGCAATGAAAGAAGCCTTCAGCGATAATGATGATATTTTTTATGTCAAAGATATACAAGCAAACACACTAGCAGAAAGAATCATAGAGATAAAAATGAATCCTTCTCTTCTACAAAGTGTTGGAGAACGTGCTCTGCAGTCATATGATGAAAAACTGAGTAATGCGAAAGCCACACACATTTTAGAAACAGAAATTTTTTCTAAACTTAAAAAAGATTCTAAATAAGTCTTAGTGTGAATAAAGAACATATAAAAAAAATAGTCTACTCCCTAGGTAAGCTCCTTGGTCTTGTGGGCTTATTATTTGTATTTTACAAACTCTCACAGGAGTATACACTCCATGAGTTTATAGAAAAGTTTTCTTCCATATCCCCTATCATTCTTCCACTCTTCATTCTCAATATGCTATCCACTCTCATAGGTATCTATGCTTGGCATCTTATGCTCATACACTATGCCAGAAAAAAGTTCCCCTTTATTGACTCTTATTATTATTTTTCAAAAACAGAAATTGCCAAATACCTGCCCGGTAATATTTTTCATTTTATAGGGCGTCAAGCCTTAGCATCTCAAGTGGGCATCTCTCAAGTAGATATGGCAAAAATATCTGTTTTATTTACCTTTTTACTCTTAGTGGCGACCATACTTTCAAGTACTTTCTTTGCATTTTTGGCTTCTCATATACCTACGTATATTTTAGTTTTAATGGTATTAGGGAGCATTATAAGTATACTTGTTGTCATCTATACTTACAAATCATTTCCTCTCAGTAAGAAAGCGAAAATGAATATCTTTTTAGCACTTTCTATTAGTTTACAGGGGATGTTATTGGGCATACTGGTTATGTACCAAACAGAATCATTTGATCTAGGACTTTTTTTCCAATGCGTAAGTATCTACATCGTAAGTTGGCTCATTGGTTTTGTTACCCCTGGTGCTTCAGGAGGTCTAGGTATCAGAGAAGGTACCTTTATCGCTATCTCAAGCTTTTTACATATTGCCATTGCATCAGAAATTATTATTTTCTCTGTCTTATTAATCAGGCTTGTCAATATACTTATTGACACAATGCTCTATATATCAACATTGCTTATAGAAAATAAGATAAAATACTTAAAAAGGTAAAGTCACATTGAAGTATAAAATAGAAGAACTTAGCTATATAGACGATACACTTATCTACAAAGAGCCCTCTACAGTCACCTCATCCAATAAAGATATTGCTATTATTGTTCATCTTTTTTATAGTGATATTTGGGAAGAGATTCAAACCTATCTCTCTCACATTGATATTCCTTATGATTTATATGTTACCGTACCTGAGGGAATACCAGAAAAAGAGATAATAGAAATTTTTAAAAATAATCCTGATATACATATATATGTCACAGAAAATAGAGGTCGTGATGTACTTCCTTTTTTACAAATTATGCGTATTATTGGCTTAGATACCTATGCATATTTATGCAAAATGCATACGAAAAAAACTGGAGATAGTGCACTGGGAAATGTATGGAGAAAACTACTCTATTATGACTTGATTGGCTCTACACAAACGGTGCAGAATATTTTAACCTTTTTTCAAGATGAAAATGTAGGTATGGTTACAGGGAAAAACACTATCTTAGACTCACAAAGATACACCTATGGTAATGATGAAAAAATAAAAATATTAGCCGAGAAAACGAAACTCATTTATGATGAATACTATCTTTTTCCTGCTGGTACTATGTTTTGGACACGCCCAGAGATTGCTGCACCCATTGTCGCACTCTTTAACGATGATGCACTAGATTTTGAAGAAGAAGCAGGACAAAAGGACGATACGCTTGCACATGCGATAGAACGATTTTTTGGTATTATCGCACAGGTAGAAAAAAAAGAGATTATAGAGAGTCCATCTTCCTACTCTAAACTTGATGATACTACCCTCAATGAAGTTGCCGCACTAGTACTCTCTCAACAATATGTAGGAAACAATGTCTTTGCCTCACAAAAACAAAAAATAGAAGAACAAAATACCTATATTGCTTATTTAGAAGCTCTTGCAGAATCTATGAGGATGAAAAATAGACTCAAAAGTATTGTCTCAGATAAGATCATACCTATAGGACAAAAAATTACAAAAATACCTAGTAAAGCACTAAAGGTTAGCCAGGTTATTAAACACAATCCCTCTTTACTTAAAAAAGTATTTTACTATGCAAAACGTGGAGAATTAGGCTACCTCATTACAAAAATAAAAGAAAAGAGTAGTACAAACCTTGCACACGCTGATACCCTTGTTGAAGTACATATAGATGACTACTTTAGTTACTTTAATCAAGAACGATATCTTATTTCCGATATCACTATAGATATTATTATTCCTGTCTATAATGGCTATCAATTCTTAAAAGCACTGTTTAATAGTTTAGAAGAACATACCACATCTCCTTACAGACTGATTGTGGTAAATGATTGTAGCCCCGATGAAAAAGTAAAACCTTATCTACTTAAAAGATTGGAAAAGCATCCCACAGCTATCTTTTTAGATCATGCTGAGAACCAAGGCTTTCTCAAAAGTGTCAACGAAGCATACACCTATACATCTAACCATTTCTTGATACTTAATACCGACACCGAGGTACCTAAGTTTTGGATGGAACGTCTTATGTACCCCATACTTCACATGGACAATATCGCTTCTACGACACCTTTTACAAACTCTGGAGAGATTGCAAGTTTTCCAAACTTTGTAGCCGACAATGAGATTTTTGAAGGGATGCAGGTCAATGCACTAGACGAAGTTTTTAGAGACGTAAACCCTACAGATTTTTATGCTGAAGTACCTACAGGCGTAGGCTTCTGTATGGGTGTCAATTATCATCTAACAAAAGAGATAGGACTTTTTCTAGAAGATACCTTTGGAAAAGGATATGGTGAAGAGAATGACTGGTGTCAACGCGCCATTAAACAAGGCTATAAAAACCTTATCGTACCGAACCTCTTTGTTTATCATAAACATGGAGGTTCTTTTTCTACAGAAGAAAAACAACGTCTCATTAAAGAGAATGCCATTAAACTCCTTGACAAACACCCTAACTACGGGAAAGATGTCGATGCTTACGTTAAAAAAGATCCACACCATACACTCCGTCATCTACTTGTCTTAAAGGCTTCTAACAAAAAACAAGCTATTAAACTTATTTTTGACCATGCACTAGGCGGTGGTGCAAATATCTATACCCAAGAGATGATAGACGCAGACCTAACAAACAATAAAAATATCCTACTCATCCAATATGATTTTTATAGTCATTGTTACACGCTGAGTCATAGATATAAAACCTATAACTTTTCTTTTAAAATTACTGCCTTTACCGAGTTACAAACTTTTATTAATACACTTTCCCTAGAAGAGATTTTCATCAATAACCTTGTAAGCTATAAACAACCTCATCAGATATTGATCTATCTAAGTCAATTACAAAAAGATACTCAAGCAACACTGACTATACCTATACATGATGCCTATACAATATGTCCAAGTTATAATTTATTAAATGAAGAAGGTAAATACTGTGACGTGCCTTCACTGGATACATGTAAAACCTGTATGGGTAAAAATATGCAAGAATGGCGTACTTTTTATCATGAAGATGTAGATATGGTTATATGGAGAACTTCCTGGGGGAAATTAATAAATGCCAGTCAAAAAATTTTATGTTTTTCTAATGCTTCGAAAGAAATGTTCTTACGTGCCTATCCTCATCTAGATCATAAAAAAATTGAAGTCATCCCCCATCAAGTAAAAACTCTACCTCCTGTCAAAATTGAGAAAGAGCTCAATAAAACAACCATAACTATAGGCATACTAGGTGCAATCAATTATGTCAAGGGGGCACATATTATCAAACAAATGGTGCAAATTATAGATAGGGATAAACTTGATATTAATGTAGTTATTATAGGTGAAATCACTGAGTCTATACAAAGTAAACATTTTCAAGTTACAGGGAAATATGAACGAGATAACCTACCCAAACTTATAAAAGAAAACCATATAGATGTTTTCCTTATCCCTTCAGTATGGCCTGAAACATTTTCCTATACAACACAAGAGGTAATGATGATGGAGCTTCCTCTTATGGTATTTAATTTAGGAGCACCAGCAGAGAGGGTTAAAAAATATAAGAAAGGATATATCATTGATGAAATAAGTGCCAATGCTATCTTGGAGACTATTCAGCAGAATCCAATACTATCAGCTTAGACTAATTATGAAAAAACAATACTCTTTACAAAATATTCAAATGCTCCGTGCATTTGCTGCTATTTTAGTGATAATGCACCATACCTTACCTCACTACAAAGCGATGGGTGGTAACCTTACTTGGGTAACCCATATATCTACTTGGGGGTTTGTAGGCGTAGATATTTTCTTTATTATTTCTGGTTTTATTATGGCATATACTACCTTTTCTAAAGAGCGTACTATTCTTAATGCTGTAACCTTTTTTAAACATAGATTTTTTAGAATATTTTTAGGATACTGGCCTTTTTTTCTTGCTATGATCACTATCATATTTATAAGTAACCCAAATAAATTATCTACCCTTGATATTTTAGGTTCATTTTTCCTTATCAATGCTAATATGTTTCAACTAGTTCTCCCCGTGTCTTGGTCACTTAGTTATGAGCTATACTTTTATTTTTTATTCTTATTTACCTTTTTATTTTCCATCAAGCACCTTTATATTCTCATTCCTTCTTTTATTCTCGGTATACTTTTTTTAGTTTTATACTCATACTTTACCCCTACATTACCTCAAAGTTTTTTTTACTCACCTTTTTTACTAGAATTTTTTGCAGGTGTTTTACTCTATATGTATAAAAAGTACCTGATGAAAATATGGATACTTCCTCTAAGTGTCCTTCTTATGTTATTCTCCTACTGGTATGGTATTACGCATGAAACTAAAAACGGTATCTACCGCGTAGTTACTTTTGGTACAGGTGCATTTTTAATGGTACTCATAGCACTAATTATGGAAACCAAGAACTTATATCAGTCCCATAAATATTTTACCATACTTGGTGATGCATCATATACCCTCTATTTATCACATCTCATAATCCTTGAACTTTTTTGGATGCTAGGATTACGTGGGCTCTTTCAAAGTAGCACTCCAGTACTTCCTCTACTTGGTTTAGCACTTATTTTACTACTCTGTATTCTATTTTCTATACTTTATTACCAGAAAATTGAAAAACCTCTCTATAAAAAAGCAATTCATCACACATTAATATTTAAGTAATAAAAAAACGGTATGCTTATAGTCTAATTATATAATAAAAGGCGTACATTTATGAAAAAATATACACTCCCATTGTTACTTATCAGTTTATTTACATTAAGTAGTTGTGAACTTGCAGATAAAGCAAAAAGAGAATATGAAAGAATCAAAAATCAATATGAAGAATTTAATGATCAACAAGACAGAGGACCTAGACCTTTTGAAGTCATATTTCAGCAAGATGAAAATGCTAAAACAGCACTCATAAGTTCCCAATGTGCACATAATCAAGTACCACAATATATTTATTTTGGTACACAAGTAGCAGCACAACACAATATTTTTTCCGCTATTCAAAACCTTTACAGTTACCCTTTGCATGGTCTTTTAAAACCTTACTGGGATACTAGATATATCAATCCCGTGAGTCAATATATTAACGGTGGGGATGCATCACACTATCCAAACCATTCAGAACTCACAGGCCTAGATGCTAGAAGTGGTTTGCGTAATATTACTGTAGGTACAGGAGTATCTCAAGTAGATGCTTCCGCCAATGTAATACAGTCAGAATGTGTAGGGGGACTAACAGCAGCGGGAGCAACACTCAATCTTTTTGATGCACCAGAACAAGCACTTACTTATGCAGGGATACAAAGTACCTTTACATACAATATTCATAGCAATAACCATATTGCACCATGGAAAGCCAATAACTCAGGGAATCTTTTAGTACAAGCATCATTTGACAAACCTATCTATCATAATTTTTCCTCCAATATAGGGAGTAGTGTCTCTTTCAATGTTTTTCTCTATAATCCTAAAATTAAACAACATCTTAATTATGTCATTGGGGTCTATGCCGCTGGTGTAGCTTGGAAAAAAGAAAAAGCGGGTATAAGATTTGATCCTACCACACAAATTATCCATGTGGCGACTGTGGTAAAAGACAGCTCTTGGTGGTCAACAAAATCTCCTCAATCAAAATCTATTCAAGAGATTTTTAATAAACCAAGTAAAAAAACTAAAGATGATGGAAAGTGGGATGATTTCTATCGTGTCAATATCTCATACCAGAACCTCTTAGCTGTCTTAAATGAATTAAAAACGAACCCTCCTGTTGAAATTGCAGGAAAAGATTTCGGATTACGCCCACAAGATTGGGAAGTCACCCTAGTTGCTCTTCAATATGAACTTGAAGAAGAGGGAGGGAAAGCATCCTTCTCCGGTTCTTTTAGAGGATTTGAAGCCTACCTAAGTCAGTTACCTCTATAGGAGGTTTTGACATAGAGTCTGCTATACTTACAAAAAATCATTTGTAGGGGTACACAATGAAGGTTTCTGTTATTATACCTACCTATAATGCAGAAACTTATCTTCCCTCACTCTTAGAAAATTTAGCACAACAAACCATTGACTTTGAACTTATCATTATTGACTCATCCTCAGAGGATAACACTCTTAAAATTGCTAAACAATACACAAACAACATTATCATAATCCCTCATGAAGAGTTTGACCATGGAGGGACAAGAACCAAGGCTGCTAAAGGAGCTAAAGGAGAGATTATCATCTTTCTTACTCAAGATGCATTACCTAAAAATCATTCTACATTGGCTACACTTCTTGAAGCCTTCAATGATTCAAATATTGGGGCTGTCTATGGGAGACAACTCTCTTACTCTGAAACCAATATCTTTGGCAAACATTTGCGGATGTTTAATTATCCTGACTCTTCCCACCAAAGAAGTATAGTAGATGCAATACAATACGGCATCAAAACCCCCTTTCTTTCCGATAGCTTTGCGGCTTACAGAAAAAATATTTTAGAAGATATTTCATGGTTTAAAAATGGGTTAATTGTGGGGGAAGATACTTATGCTGGTGCCAAAATACTTTTAGCAAGACATTCCTTAGCTTATATTTCAAACGCTGAAGTCTATCATTCACATAGCTATACACCTAAAGAAGAATTTCAACGTTATTTTGATATCGGTGTTTTTCATACTAGAGAACAATGGATTCTAGAAAATTTTGGAAAAGCAGAAGGAGAAGGCGGAAAATATGTCAAGTCTGAATTTTCATACTTACTCAAACATAATGCCTATCTACGCATTCCAGAATTCTTTATACGTAACGGTTTAAAATATCTAGGATACAAATTAGGTAGACATTATAAAAAAATACCATTTTCTTTGAGGAAAAAGCTTAGTATGCATACACTTTGGTGGTCTAAGTGAATGCATCACTCCATGGCAAAACATTTGAACTCATTCAATGGGAATATTGTTCCCTTATAGAATATAGTGACCCTTTTAATGAGATAGAACTTGACATACTCATCACTTCACCCAGTAATGAGACATGGATAATTCCTACATTTTGGATGGGTGAACAAAAATGGGGTGCACGCTTTATTGCAAAAGATGCTGGTGTCTATCAGATATCAACACGATGTTCAGACAGTACAAATAAGATACTTCATAACACTAAGCATCAACTCCATATAAAATGGGGAAGCCACACACCACAAGCACCTAATCTCAAAGTTTCTAAAAATAAGCTATATCTTCAAGATAGTAAAGACAAAGCCTTCTTATGGTTAGCCGATACATGGTGGATGGCACTTAGTAAACGACTCTCATATCCAAATGATTTTACATCTCTTGCCCAGCAACGTAAAATGCAGGAATTCAACGTTATTCTCCTTGTAGCAGGACTGTTCCCAGATATGGATAGCTTCGATGAGAGAGGTAGCAATAAAGCTGGTTTTCCCTGGGAAAAAGAGTATGCACGTATCAATCCTCACTATTTTGATGAAGCCGATAAACGTATTTCTTATTTAATAAACGAAGGTTTTGTTCTATGTGTTTTGGGGTCTTGGGGTTATTATCTACAACATATGGGTGAAGATAAAATGAAACAGCATTGGCGATATATCATAGCAAGATGGGGAGCCTACTCCATAGTATGGTGTATCGCTGGAGAAGCTACAATGCCCTATTACCTAAGTAAACAACGAACAGAAGATATGTATACCCTTCATGAAGGTTGGACACGTTTAGCACACTATATTAAGACTATAGAGCCTTTTGGAAATCTTCTAACTATTCATCCTACTGAAATTGGAAGAGATCAAATCCAAGAACCTTCACTCCTTGATTTTAATCTTATTCAATCAGGACATAATGATTACTCTAGTGTTCAAAATACTATAAAACTTGTCAAACATGAATTACATAGAGAACCTGTAATGCCAACCATAATAGGAGAAACAAATTATGAAGGTATTCTACACAATAGCCCTTCCTCCATACAACGCCTCAGTTTTTGGACTGCTATACTCAGTGGTGCAAAAGGATATAGCTATGGTGCCAATGGTGTTTGGCAAGTTAATACCAAAGAAAAACCTTTTGGTGATTCTCCTCATGGAGATAGCTGGGGAGATGTTCCTTGGGAAGAATCCTATCTTTATGAAGGAGCTACTCAGTTAGGCTATGCAAAGCAGTTCTTAGAAAACTACCCATGGTGGCTTCTAGAACCTCATCAAGAGTGGATAAGCCCACAAGGTAATCTATTTGATTATAAACATCCCAGAGTAGCTGGTATATCTGCTAAATTACGTATTATCTATTTTTATACATCTTCATATCACTGGTGGAATCATCCAAAATACACTCTAGTAAATCTTGAAAATGATATCATATATGAATCTTTTTTCTGGAATCCACAAACCAATATAAAACACTCTTTAGGTCACATAACATCAACACCAAAAGGTCATTGGAAAATACCTAAATTACCTTCTCAAGAAGATTGGATTTTACTGTTGCAATCAATTTAACATCATATGATATACAGGTATTAACCATGCGTAATCATCTTTAGTGGTCAAAGTGATTTGTTGTGGTTTTGAATTTCCATAACTATTATAGGCTACAACGGTATAGGTATATGTTGTATTTGCTTCTAAACTATCAAGCGTATAACTGGTGACATTACTCCCTACAGTAGCTACAAGAACTGCTCCTCTATAAACTTTAAATCCTGTTTCATTGTTAGACGTATCTTTCCACGAAAGCTTCACCTTATGTGCTTCCAATGCACTTGTAGTTATATTTGTAGGAAAAGTGGGCATACGTAAAAAGTGCTTTAATGCATTAAACCATACCGTTGCCATTTTACTAAAGCCCTTATTATTTGGATGTGTGGGATCTTGAAAATCTCTATTATAGTCAAGACCAGCACCATGTTGCATGTTGACTAAATAAATATCATCACCATGTGCCATACGACTATTTGCAAGACTATGTAAATTCGCATTAAATTGTGTCGTAAAATCTGGATGATATGTTCGGTCAATAATCAATGCTAAAATCACTTTAATATGATGATTATAGTTACGTTCATATCTATCAATTTCATTCAGAATTTTATTGACACCTGACATATCATTGCCATCACTATTTTGTGTCGTCCATTTATCGTTACTTCCTATATGAAGTAAAACAATATCTGTAGAATTCGCAATAAGTTTTGCATAAATAATATTTGATATGTCATAACTACTCCACCCTGGATAACCCTCATTTTCAGGATCAAAATGAGGTATTATTGCAGAACCAGCTACTTTTGACCCAACAAAATCTACCCAATATCCTGCATTTTCAAGCTTATACCATAAGTAGTTACGGTAGCCATGCCGTAAGCTTGCTGGTCTAGGATGATTTGCATCTGCATAGGTATTATCATAAGTGATAGAATCACCCAGTGGCATAATCCGTATTGCTCCAGCACTACATATACTAGAGATAAAAATGACAAGAAGTATCATTTTTCTCATTGTATTCGTCCTTTACTCTTCTGGTAGAGGTGTTTCAGAAGAGTCACATGCTTTATCATATCCATTTTGACAAGCTTTTATATAATAATCTTTTGCTTTTGTTAGATTTTTTTTCGTGCCTATGCCTTTTTCATATAATAACCCTAGCTCATAACATGCTGTTGCAATTTTATTATCACAGGCTTGTTGTATAATAGAAAGTTCAGAAGTAAAACTGTTTGTATATACAAGCACTACTATAAATATTATCTTTTTCACTTTTAATTCCTTTATTTAAAGATGACATTTTACTTTAAAGTAACATAATTTCTCATTTTACTGTTAAAAACTTATATTTTATTCATATATAGATAACTCTTTAATGATGTAACTACCCAAAGTATTGACAGGGTCTATCCGTAATTGATTGTTTATAAATTTACTGGGTATGGAGAGTTTAATTTCATTCAATCCTATATGTACAGGAACAATATATGAAAACTTTTGTTGATACTTATCATCTTTTTTATATTTGTATAATAGTTGTAACTTTGTATTATGTTCCGATACCATACGCATATAAAAAAATACATTTTTATTATGGCTTTTTACTTTTTTTAATATAATAACTGGATCATTCCCCGTTACATTCATCGTATGATCTTTTATTGTATATTGGGTACTATAATAAGAACTCTTATTAGTCTTATATATATCAAAAATTTTAGTTTTCTGCACTCTATTTGACTCCTCTTTAAGTTCATCAATAGTATATAAACTTTTAATAAGATTTTGTTCAAATAATTTTCTTTCTACCACTTGATAAATCACGATATCTGGATGATGTTTATCCACAAAATATTTTAGTTTTTTTCCACTTAAATGGTTGTAATGAAATTTCCATATTGTTTGAAAAGTCATATTGTACAATTGAGAATTTGCTAAGCCAAATGAGTCACAAAGCCATAAGAGTTTTTTATCATTTAGTGCTTTATTATTAATCGTATATTGTGCTTTTCTATTAATCCCTACAATAGGATTTATCGTTGTTTCACATTTTGATAGTTGATGATTACTGTCAATATATCCCAAACATACTTCATGATCCTCTTTAAATACAAAAGTAAAATCTTTTTCATACTTTTCTGGCAATAAATAATTTATTTTTAAAAGTCTTGCTAAATCACCACTATGTTGATATTTTTCCTTAAGTGCATACCTTGGTCTCATATAATTTTTATGATATATCTTATTTAGATAGTCTATTGTCTTTTCAAAAGCTAGAGATGAACCTCTATTATTCCAGTGTGTATCTGTATTTAAATAGAGTTTATTTGAACTATTTTGTTCCATAAAGTCAATTTTTAAACTCAATAAATGTATCTTTTTTTCATATCCTAGTTCAACCACATCTTCTATCATGGTTTTATGTTTTATACTACTCCAATTTGGAAGTCTACCTTGGTATACCGTATGTTTATTAGGTACAATAGCCAAAATAAATTGTATTCCTCTTTCTGCATACCATGTCTGTATCTCTTTTATCTTTTCCGTCCAAGTATCTACATCTTTTAGTAAATTTTTTCGTTTATATAGTCCTTGTGTTTCATAGAGGATACGATTATATTCATTCCCAAGAAATAACATACCATCTTTACCTACTATCACTTTTTTAGACTGATATGATTTATTAAAAATTTTATACACACTATAATGAAAATATTGTTCTATTGTATCTGTATTGAATAACTTTTCAATATCCTTGGTTTTCATGTATGCTTTATAGTTCATCATTGGTAATAATGAGATGAGTACAGTAACAATAACTATAAAGTATTGAATACGTTTTTTATAATTTTTCATATGAGCTTCTTAAAAGTTAAAGTATAAAAATACTTCTGTTGTAGTTAAAAATGATTGTACTACTGCATATGAAAATATCACAGAACCGAACATCATAAGCTTCAAATCTACATCTCTAGTCAAATAATACATACTATTTTTCATCACTAAAACAATTATTAATGCTAAAAAACTATAGATCAATGCTATCTCATCTACATTCATTCTTTTATAGGGTACAGGAAATACATCATAAAGGGGATGATTAACCCATCTAGATAAGGTATCTAGAAAATTAAATGAAATACTAAAATTTTCTCCTTCTGTACGTCCAAACATACCAGATAAAACTTTTTGCGCATCTTCCCAACTTTTAGCCCTAAAAAATACCCATGTAATATTGATAAAATTAAACGTAATAAACCATGCTAGAACACGATGTAATCTAAATCCAAACTGTTGCCATACTCTTTGTGTAATCAATGCAATACCATGTAAAAAACCCCAAAAAACAAATGTCCACCCAGCTCCATGCCAAATACCACCAATAATAAATGTTGCCATTAGATTTGTATAGGTTTTAAGATAACCTTTTTTGTTTCCCCCTAAAGGAATATAGATATAGTCTCTTAAAAAACGACTTAAGGTAATATGCCAACGCCTCCAAAAATCTTGAATACTTAGTGCCTTATAAGGTGAGTTAAAATTAATTGGTAATTTAATATTAAAGAGTAGCGCAGCGCCAATCGCCATATCTGTATATCCTGAAAAATCAAAATAAAGTTGAAAAGTATACGACAGAGACGTTGCCCAAGCCTCAAAAAAACTTAATACACTTGCAGAATCAAACCCTGCACTTGCCCATACTGAAAACGTGTCCGCAATAACAACTTTTTTAAAAAGTCCAATAGAAAAAATAAATAATCCAACTGCTATATTTCTATAATTTTTTACTTTATTTTTATTGGCTGCAAACTGTGTCATCATCTCCGAATGATGCACAATAGGTCCTGCTATAAGTTGAGGGAAAAATGTTACAAAATTGGCATAATTAAGAAAATCATATTCTTTGGTTTCTCCTCTATAACTGTCTACTAAATAAGCAATTTGTTGGAAGGTGAAAAAAGAAATAGCTAAGGGTAAAACTAGCTGAAGCAAAGATATGTTTGTCTGCGCCATCATATTTATATTTTCAATAAAAAAGTCTGCATATTTGAAGTACCCTAATAATAGTACATTCATCATAATACCGATAGTTAAAAGTGTTTTCTTCTTTACCCATACATGTTCATCTGCTTTAGAAAGTGAAACACCTATCACATAGTTAAAGAGTATAGAGAGCAAGATAATAGGCAAATAGACAATATTCCACCAACTATAAAAGAAAAGTGATGCTAACACTAAAAATGCCTTACTTGCTTCTGTCAAACGTTTCTGATTTAAATAAAAGTAGATGAAAAATGTTACTGGCAAAAAAGCAAAAATAAATACAGGTGAATTAAATAACATAAAAAAACCTATAATTTATTCTATATTGATCAGGCCTTTTCAATAATTTTTTTCCATACATCAAGCGCCAAACTTTGAGGTAATTCAACATCATTAAAAGTAACAATATCTCCCATCTTTACATCTTTAACAAATCTTGCACCAGCAAGTAAACCAATAGGTATATGTCTTGGATGTTTTGCTATATGAACAGATTCTCCACGAACATCAAAACTTCCAATACCTTTTTCAATACTATCTCCAGCCATTAAGTCATGTTTAGCAATAGCTGCCACACTAAATTTTGGATTTTGTCCATTATTCAGTAACACCCCACCTCCACTAAGTACTCTTTTAATCGTTTTTATAATTTCAAGATGACAAAGATGATAAGTACGTTCTAGTACATAATATGGACCTTCCCCTAATTTATAGTAACGTAGAGAATCTACTTGCTCTTCATCATGTTCTACTACTAAGAATACGCCTGCAGGAAGTTTAGCGGAGAGTACATAATCACTCACAGGATATCCTAATCTTTTTGCTTTATCGGCTAAAATACTACCGCCGTGTAACATATCATCATCTTCTAATTTTATAAGTCCTTCTTGAATAATACCTGCACCCAAACCATTAGCAATAAGCACCTGTTCTATTTGTACTTTGGTTCCATCTGTAAAAGAAGTAACCATTTCAAGACTCAAGTTTGACTTTTTCCCCCAATATTCCATATCTTCTTTACTAGGATTTTCATTGAGAAATCCCTTTATATTAACATAAGCAAGAGGTCTAAAGCCCATAGCTAGTGCTTCTTCATGTAAAATAGCTTCAACACCTGGCTGATCACCCTCTGCTTCTGTAACCAAACCTTTATCTGTAAAATATGAACCAGTGGTAACATGAAATTCTGAATTCATAGTTACCACTGGAATATCTGCTTTTAATATACGATCAATCGTCTCTGTTGCATAAATGGCATCCCCACTACATTCTACAATAAGATCACAGGTATCAATAAGCTCTTCCAAAGTATTCGTCAATATATCATTTTTTATAAAATCATTCCGTTTTGCAATATCTGAACGTGTTAATACTTTAGAGAGTATATAATGTGGATGTTGAATCAAAAGTTTTGCTAAACCACTCGCAATAAACCCTGAGCCAATAATCCCTATTTTATGCTGCTTTACGTCTCTTATATCCATTAATGAAAGACATGATTTAAGTGAATCTCTCCAATAGGGAATTTTAAGTTGGTGTGCATTTTTTATCTTTTCTTTATTTAAAACACTATAAGAGGGACGCTTTGCTGGTGTAGGATACGCATCTGTCCCGATAGGATTAACTTTACAGTCTACATTAGCAATTTCAAATATAGCTTGGGCAAAGTCATACCATGAGCAATTCCCTTCATTACTATAATGATAAATCGTGACATCTTTAGAAAAGTCTGCCTCTTCCTCTAAAATTGTCAATATTGTACGAGCAAGATCGCGAGCATACGTTGGTGTTCCTATCTGATCACACACAACATTAAGACTCTCTTTTGTTTTTCCAAGTTTAAGCATTGTATATACAAAATTATTTCCATAACTACTATACGTCCATGATGTACGAATAATCATCGCTGCTTTAGGATTAATATTAAGAATCTCTTCTTCACCTGCACGCTTTGATAATGCATATATCCCTTGCGGATTAGTTTTATCATCTTCACAAAGTGGTGTATGACTTGTACCATCAAAAACATAGTCTGTTGAAATATGTATAAGTCTAATACCCTTTTCCAATGAAATCTCTGCTAAATATTTGACAGCTTCTTGATTTACTTTGTATGCCATTTGTTCTTGATTTTCTGCTTCATCTACTGCAGTATATGCCGCACAGTTTACAATCGTATCAATAGTGTTTTCCTCAATAAAATTCAAAATAGCTATTTTATCTGTAATATCAAGGATATCTTTATCTACAAAATAAAAATGTACAGTATCTGCTCTATACGCTTGATTAGAAACCAAAGCTTGAAATTCACGTCCTAACTGACCATTTGCACCAGTAATTAAAATATTTTTACTCATATAGCTTCTCTCCATAACTAAATACATCTGCTTCTTTTAATAATGGTTGCCTTGTGTCTTTATCTGAAAGATTTAAAGCAGCAGTTTCTATTTGCCAATCTATCCCTATTTCTGGATCATTAAAAGCAACACCTCTATCATTTTCAGGGGAATAGTAATTATCTACTTTGTATGCAAAAGTGGTATCATCTTCTAATACTACGAAAGCGTGTGCAAAACCGCGAGGAACAAAAAGCTGTTTTTTATTCTCTTCACTTAACTCTACTGCTACATACTGTCCAAAAGTAGGACTGCCTTCTCTTATGTCTACGGCAACATCTAAAACACGTCCTTTGATAACACGGACAAGTTTAGTTTGTGCCGCAGAACCAAGTTGATAATGCAACCCTCTCAGTACACCTCTTGAACTTTTCGATTCATTGTCTTGGCAAAAATGTACTTTAAACCCTAAAAAATCCTCTAACTTGTCTTGCCTAAATGTTTCAACAAAGTACCCTCGTTCATCCCCATGTACCCTAGGTTCAATAATCACAACATCATTTATTTTCGTTCTTATAAATTGCATCTCTTCTCCTTAATTTTCATTTTTATCAATAAATGCCCCTACTCTTTTAGAGACTAGTGTACTTCCTTTTACATTGAGATGTGTTCTGTCTGCAAAATACTGATCGTCTAAATGAAGTGATTGTAAACTCAATAATTTACCCCCATATTTTTCAACAATAGGTTTTACTTTATCATCAAAATATATTAGTGCATCACGTACACTTTTATGTTTTTTAGCAAGAGGCTCTCGATAAGGTGAATGTATAACATAAAATACGACACCTCTCTCTTGCGCTTTTTTTGCCATTCTATCTACCGCAGCAAATGATTTACCGTGCATAATACCAGGATGAGGAAGATACCACCTTCCTCCTACCCCTTCTTTTTTATAAATTTCTAAAGGTACGCTACCTGTATGATCAAAAAGTAAAGAAGTAAACTTATCATTTTGTAAGTGTTCATTCCTCCATTTTTCTTTACGTTGTTTACAAAACAGTACATTGTTACATGCATTAAAAAGTAGTTTTGATAATGCAAAAGATGATAGTTCATTACGTATAAACTTCTTTAATAGTATTGGATTATAATTATCATACTTTTTTGCATGTGGAAAATCTGAGTACTGTGCAGAATAAAGAATACGTTTTAAGTTAGGAAAAGCATCGCTGAGTTCAAGTATTTGTTCAACTTCTAATGTAGTTGCCTCATAAACAGAAAGATTTAGCGCATTTTGTACCTTTTTTGAGCTCTCTTCTAATACAGACCCTAAAATATTATTTAAACCTATAGAGGAACCGACAATGATAGTATCAATCTTATCTGGATCAATGTGTTCACGAATAAATTTTAATTTTGCATCAAAAGAAATACGACTTGTTATAGGAGGAGGATACGCTTTAGAGAAATCATACACATATCCTGCAGCAAGTAGACCTATAAAAAGTAAAAAGGTAAAAAGTACCCTGAGGTAAGTTTTAGGATTTAGCATCTATCACTTCCTTTAAAAGTTAAAATAGAGAAATTCGCTCTTTCTGTAGAGCATAAAAATCGATAAGAAAAACATCACTGTAAGCAGCAGATAAAAAATATTCGGTTTAAACTTTTTCTTCCACTCCATAGAGTTTGGTAATAAAAGAACAATACCCATACCTGCCAAAATCCATAAACCAATATAGTGCTCATTTGCAAATAGTTTAGACCAATTCCCAAATTGTACCCCAGATGTCTTAATGGATTCTAAATAGTCTAACAATCCTGAAGGTAATACTAGTTTTCCTGAAAACATCCCTTTAAGTACCTTCATTGCATCTTGAAAGTTATTTGCACGGAAAAATACCCATGTAATATTTAAAAAATTAAACGTAATAAACCATGCTAAAAATATTGGAAGTTTATAGTGTAGTTTTTGCCATACTCTATGGATTACCAATGCCAATCCATGCAAAATACCCCACAACACAAATGTCCATCCCGCACCATGCCAAATACCGCCAAGTACAAAAGTAGTGAAAAGATTAGCATATGTTCGGAACTCTCCTTTTCTATTTCCTCCTAATGGAATATAAATATAATTTTTCAAGAAGCGACTTAAAGTAATATGCCACCGTCTCCAAAAATCTTGTATACTTGTTGCTTTATAGGGAGAAAAAAAGTTCATAGGTATTTTAATATTAAAAAGTAATGCAATCCCTATTGCCATATCAGTATAGCCAGAAAAGTCAAAATAAAGTTGCAATGTATAACTTAATGAAGTTACCCATGCTTCAAGCATATTCAGTGAGGTAGACACATCAAACCCTTGTGCTACCCATACAGCAAAAGTATCTGCAATGACTACTTTTTTAAAGAGTCCCATAGAAAAAATAAATAACCCTAAGGCAATATGATAATAGTTTATTACCTTGTTTTTCAGTCTTGCAAATTGTGGCATCATCTCTGCATGATGTACAATAGGCCCTGCTATCAATTGTGGGAAAAACGTCACAAAAACTGCATAATTTAAAAAGTCATACTCTTTGGTTTCTTGACGATAACTATCTACCAAATAGGCAATTTGCTGAAACGTATAAAAACTAATAGCTAACGGCAGTGCCAAATGCAATAGTGGGACCTCCGCATCAAGGAGCCTATTGTAATTGATAATAAAAAAATCTGTATATTTAAAGTAGCCTAGTAGCGCAAGATTAAAGCCCACTCCCATACCTAGCAATGTCTTTGCAGAATAGTTTCTATTTTTCTCTGTATGCGTGGCAAACTCTCTTCCTAAAGTATAGTTAAATAACATAGAAATTAATATCAAAGGAAGATAGACAATATTCCACCATGAATAGAAAAAAAGTGAAGCAAAAACTAAAAATGCTTTACTTGCCTCAGTCAAACGTTTTTTATTGAGATAAAAATAGATAAAAAAAGTAATGGGCAGAAAAAAGAATATAAATTCATAGGAATTAAATAACAAAAGATGTCCAATATTTTTATAAAATTATAGCTAGATGAACTTAGAGTTTAAAACTTACTCTGTCTGCTTGGCAAAATAAGCCTTGAGCCACTCTCCTATAAGAATACTTTTCATAAGTCCTCCTTCATTTCCCATATGTGTTCGTGCATTTAAATGTGTTCCATCTTCTTGCATAATAAAACCTGTATTATCTTTCAAGAAGACTCCCAAATCACATAATTCAAAACCCAATTTTTCATAATATCGTTGATAAATTTCTCTTGTCAACTGATAGCTCTCTTTATTATTAAAAAGGTTCACCATATAGATTTTATGTTTTCCATATATTTTTGCAGCTGATTTAACATTTTCTCTAATATTTTCATTAATATAAGCTTTTGTAGACATATTTTCATTATGAAAAGCTAAATCTTTAAATTGTGGGTTGTATTGTGTACTACTTCTCATATCCCAACGCAGAAACTTTGTTTTCTCATTTTCATTTGCCATTTTTGCTTGATGCAATACTGGATTAATTTTTTCTTCTACATAACTACTATACAAAGTAGGTGATTGGAGTCCTAAGCCATAAGTTTCTTTTAAATTTTCTGATATTTGATTATACTTCTTATGGAATGCTTTATAGGAGAGATATTTATCGTAAAAATTTTTATTAATTTTTGTTGCATATTTTTGAAAATCCAGATTCTGCCATGCCATAATTTCATTAAATTCCTTAACAGAAATACTTACCATTTTAGGACTCCTGGCTTTATTTCTGTCCTCAAAAGAGAAAATGACCATACCATTTTCTTTTAAATAATAATGCGCTAACTTATTATAAAGCCATGTAGTTGTATCTGTTAACACATTAGCCTCATACGCATACACAGCCACTTTTTTATGTGTCATTTGTTCTATCACTTGTGGTATCAATCCCCATGCAATTGCACTGTCACCAATAAAAAGAATATCTATAGATTTCTTTTCTTGATGAAAAATATCATTTATTTTATAGTTACGTGGTCCTCTTTGTTCCCAAACTTTTTTTGTAAAAGATAAATCTAAATTATATTTATGGGCAATTCCTATATATTTTTCATATAAGGGATTATCAAAAACTTTTTTATTCATATCAGATGTTTTTTGAAAAACAATCTCGTTTTGTAGTACTAAGGACAACAATAAAGAGATAAAGAGTATGAACAATATCAAACGATTTGATAACTTCTTTTGTGTATGTGTAAAGAATTTAAACACAATACCTATAAATATAAAGGTTTCTATCATTAACATGATGATATCCCTTTTGTCAAAGAAGAGTGTTTTTCCTTGTAATATGTCCCAAAAAAATATCATAAACATAATATACATAGAAAAAACCAATGTTAACGCATAAATCATTTCTTTTCTTTCTTTCTCATAGCTAATTGTAGCTCCTAAAAATCAAAATAAATAAAGGGTAATGGATTACCACTAAATGTAAAAGTTAAAACAATAAGTACAGATAAGATAATAATCACAATCCTATTAGAATTTGCAATGAGTTCTCCATTGTCTGTTACTCTATAAAAACGACAAAGGTGATCTAAAATAGGAAATAAAAGCATAAAAAAGATTACAAATTGATAATAAGGACTTGTATGATTTACGAATAGACTTTCATGAAGTCCAAACATCTTTTCCACAATAATCATAGCATCATGATAATCTAAACGGAAAAAGCTCCAAGCTACAACGATTAGTATCATAGTAATAACCCAACGTAGCTTTGCTGATATTTTAAAATAATATTTTTCAGATGCTTTTTCCAAAACCAGTATAAAACCATGTATTGCACCCCAAATTGCAAACCCAATACCTGCACCATGCCATAGTCCTGACAAAACAAAAACAATCATAATATTAAAATACGTTCTCATATTTCCTTTTTTACTTCCTCCTAAAGGGAAATACAGATAATCTCTAAACCATGTAGAGAGACTAATATGCCATCTGTGCCAAAAATCTGTCAATGATGTAGCTCGGTATGGATAATTAAAATTGGCAGGCAATTTAAATCCCATCAATAATGCAAATCCAATCGCCATATCACTATACCCGCTAAAATCAGCATATATCTCTGCAGAAAAGCCTAACATGGTTGCCCATGCATCCATAATACTCATCCCCTCTATACCATAAGAGATATTCCAATTCACATAAGCACCTATATTATCTGCAATTAAAAGTTTTTTAACCACCCCCACACAAATAAGGATAACAGCCAATGTCACTGTTGCTTCTGTAAGTTTTTCTTCTTTTAGAGCATTTCTAAATATATTTTTAGCTCTCAAGATTGGTCCAGCTGCAAGATGTGGCCAAAATGTAATAAAGAGTAGAATATCTAGAAAATCCTGATTGGATTCAACTCTTCGATGGTAAATATCAACATAGTACCCTATCATGGAAAATGTATAAAAAGAGAGTCCTAAAGGAAGTATCAATTCAAGTTTTCCCATTTCTATTGAGAGTAAGTCAATAAAAAAATTATAATATTTAAAAAAAAGTAATGGAATCAGTGCAAACACAATAATAATCCATAAATTTTTTTTATTTTGTTTTTGTGCTAATATCCTACTTCCATATTTCCCCAATAACGCATGATAAAAAAGTAAAAGTATTGCAGGGGGATACCAAGTCATATAAAAAAGCAATGAAGCAATAGCGATAAAATGATTTCTGTTACGTCTATTTATCTCTCTATTCTCATCCAATCGAAATTCAAAAAATATAAAATATATGATAAAAAACAGACACAATAATATAACAAAAATGTTATTTGTAAAATTCATAATATTCTCCCTAAATATTATCTAATTCTAGTATTATTTATATTAATAGAAAATGAGTACATCTTATACAAAATTTAATTACTCTGGTTAATGTCAAAACTTATAAATAAAAATATCTTAATTCAATCCAGCCTCACCTACTTCATCTCTCAAGAAGGTTAATCATATTTTTAGACAAAAAAGGTATTATACACTTCAATAAACAGGTTTCTGCTAGTTTTAACAACAGAAAGAAGGAGTAATAAATGCTATTTACTAGATATACATTTTTAAAGAAAATGTTTTGGTTATTCTTAGGTATGAGTATGCTACATGCAGCAGATACGAACACAACTTCAAGTACTACCACTATGACACGTATTATGCCATTAGGTGACTCTCTTACTTATGACAACACCTATGCAGATGATGAAAAACCTAGACCTTCTAGCCAACGGGCTGGTTATAGGAGTCATTTATGGTACATGCTTAAGGATGCTAACTATACCGCTGACTTTGTTGGTTCACAAGTTGCAGGTCAAGGAATCAAACCTCCATTTGATCCAGACAATGAAGGGCATCCTGGATGGACGAGTTTTGATATTGCTGAAAAAGTATATGCTTCATTAATTATCCAACAACCAGATATTGTTTTACTTCATGCTGGAACCAATGATCATACAACTGCACCAAGTGGTATTGAATCTATTTTAAATCAAATAGATTACTATGAAGAAAATAGTGGCAAAACAGTAAGAGTCATTGTCGCTTTACTTATGGACAGAAGAGATGCGGATGGAAGGATTCCTATTTTTAATGGGAGACTTAAAAAACTTGTAGATTCTCGTATTATAAAAGGAGATGATCTTCTTTTAGTAGATATGTACAATGGTGCAAGAATTTCAAATAGTCATTATGTTGATCCAACACATCCAGACAGTTTTGGATACCGACGTATGGCACAAGTGTGGTTTAATGCCCTCATAGCTCCCTACAATAAAGCATTAAGACTCTTTCCTGCAACAATAGTAAATAGAACCTATATTAAATCTATTAGTTTTAATGATGCAGCAAACAGTGTTACATTTACAACAGAACTACCAAATACTGGTATTACATTTTAAGGATAACAAATGAAAAAATTATTGATATTTACCTCAATTGCAGTAGTATTAATTGGTTGTGGTGGTTCAGGTAGTGGCAGCTCCGCTGATGAAACAATGGTAACGGCGCAACTCTATACACTTAAGAAAGGTGATAAGATTGTTAAAATTGATGCCAATAAAACTACTTTTCTAAAAATACACCATACCGATGGAGCAAAAGAGTCTGTCGTAGAATTAATCGAAGGTAATGCCACTATTATTCGTAAATAATAGTAAGGCTCCCCCTTTCTTAATATCTTATAAAACAGCCTAAACTCTATTCACCCTATTTATGATTCAAAAGGAAGGTAAATGAAAGACATCTTAGCAAAAAGTATTTTTATCCTTTGTGATATTGCTATGATTATTCTTTCTATCTACCTTGCCTTTTTACTTAGAAACTCCTTTAATACACTAGAAACACATGATATACCTTTTTTAACCTATCTTTCTTTTTATCCTATCTATATTATACCTATTACACTTTTTACCTATGAAGGTATCTATACATATCGTTATGATTTTTGGCATGAGAGTAGACTGATTATGAAAGGTATCATCTTTTCCTCTATTTTACTTTTTGCCTATTTAGCCATGACAAAATCTATAGAAGATTATTCTCGTTTAGTCATAGGGTTTACTTTTTTGTTTATGATGTTCTTTATCCCTTTAGCCAAAAACATCAATAAAAAATTACTTTATCGTCTAAAATTGTGGCAAAAAAAAGCTAAAATTTATGGGAATGACCCTTTTCTTACAGCAGAGATTTATGGGAACCCTTATCTTGGATATATTGAACCTAAAGATGGTGAACATTTTTCAACCATTTTTGTAAACTCTAAACGGGATAGTCTTAAAACCTTGAAACATATACTTTCTACCCAAATTAAAACACAACATGAAGTAATATTTATTCCCCTAATGGATGATTATGACTTAACGCATTCGCATATTTATGAACTTTCAAACACGCGTACCAATCTTATCGTCTATCAAAATAGACTAAAAAGCTGGTATCGTAGATATATTCAGTTCTCTTTTAACTATCTACTGGCTATACTCTCTTTACCTATACTACTTCCTCTTGTTGCTATTTTTGCTATTCTCATAAAAAAAGAATCTAAAGGTCCTATCTTCTTTGCACATAATCGTGTTGGACAAGGTGGTAAGACTATTCCTACACTTAAGTTTAGAAGTATGTATGAAGATGCAGAAGAAAGACTTCAAAAAATACTGAAAAATGATACAAAACTTCAAAAAGAGTGGGAAGATAACTTTAAATTAAAAGAGGACCCTAGAGTGACCAAAATTGGTGCATGGCTTCGTAAAACTTCTCTTGATGAATTACCTCAAATTTTCAATGTTCTTAAAGGAGAAATGTATTTTGTAGGACCTCGACCTGTGATACAAAAAGAGATAGATCAATACTACAAAGATGATGCTGCCTATTATCATATGGTCAAACCTGGTATTACAGGTTTGTGGCAAGTCAGTGGACGTAGCGATACGGACTATGACTTTAGAGTATCTACAGATAAATGGTACGTACTGAACTGGTCCTTATGGTTAGATATTATTATTCTCATTAAAACCATTAAAGTGGTACTCAAAAAAGAAGGTGCTTACTAATGCCTTTAGAGGAGACTCAAAAGGCTCTTTTTCTTGACCGTGATGGAGTGATTAATGTTGACCACGGTTATGTCTCTACCATCGAAGAATTTACATTTATGGAAGGTATATTCCCCTTACTTCGTTTTTTTCATGCACAAGGATATCTCCTCTTTATTGTGACTAACCAGTCTGGTATAGGAAGAGGCTATTACCGCTTAGATGATTTTAAAAAACTAACTACATGGATGATTGAAGAGCTTGAAAAAGAGGGTATATCCATAACCTCTATGCAGCACTGTCATCATGCTCCAGAAGAAAAATGTACTTGCCGTAAACCAGCCACAGGTATGATTGATACTATTCTTCTTACCCACAATATTGATTTAAAACACTCTTGGATGATAGGCGATAAACAAAGTGATATTGATCTTGCTCTCAATGCACATATCGCTCATACAGTTGCTATTGGTACAAATACAATTGAGAATAGTGAATACCACTTTGACACCATACTAGAATGTAAAGCATTTTTCGAAGAAAATCAAGATACAATAGTGTAATCACTAGCAGGATATAACAATGGACAACATTCGAAACAAAAAACCTCATATTGCCGTCATCGGTGATCTTATGATAGATGAGTATATCTGGGGAAGTTGTGATCGTATCTCTCCCGAGGCTCCAGTCCAAGTTGTCTCTGTTAAAAAAGAGAGTGCTGTATTAGGTGGTGCAGGCAATGTACTCTCTAACCTTTGTGCGCTAGAAGCGAAAGTCAGTGTTTATTCGGTTATTGGGGATGATAACAATGCTTCTTTATTACAAACCCTCATCAATGACCTTAGTCTTTTTCATACTAGCCTTATCACTGAAAGTGAACGCATCACAACAAAAAAAAGCCGCATGATAGCTTCAGGACAACAAGTACTAAGAGTAGATGATGAAACCACTGAACCCATAAATCTTGCCTCTCAAGTAAAGCTTTTTGAGGCACTACAGAAAACCCTGTCACAGTGTGATGCTATATTGCTTTCCGACTATGGTAAAGGGGTACTCACACCTAACCTTTGTAAAGATATCATCTCTCATGCCAATGCCTTAAATATCCCTATTCTCATAGATCCAAAAGGTACTGACTACATCAAATACAAAGGTGCTACCCTACTCACCCCAAATAAAAAAGAGGCCTCACTGGCTTCAAATATAGAGATAAAAGATAAAAATACTCTCTCGTCTGCCCTGCACTATTTTAAAAATACATTGGATTTAAACTATGCCATTATCACCCTAAGTGAAGATGGTATAGCTCTTCTGGACAATGAAGTAAAAAACATACCCACAGTAGCACGTGAAGTCTTTGATGTCACAGGTGCTGGGGATACAGTACTAGCATCTTTAGGTGTAGCACTAGCTTCAGGGGTAGATATAGTAAGTGCTTGTGAGTTTGCGAACAAAGCAGCAGCAGTTGTGGTAGCCAAAGTAGGTTCAGCCACCGCAACACTAAACGAAATAGAAGAATATGAGCACTCTTTAAACAAAGGTCAAGCCCAAAGTAAAATCAAAGATTTTACCCAAATAGCACGCATAGCAAAAAGACTCAAAGAGCAAAAACGAAAGATTGTCTTTACCAATGGCTGTTTTGATATCTTGCACCGTGGACATGCCAGTTATCTAGAAAAAGCCAAAACATTAGGAGATGTACTTATCTTGGGACTCAACTCAGATGAGAGTATTACTAGACTTAAAGGTAAGAGCCGTCCCATTAGCACCCTAGAAGATAGGGCTTTTTTACTTGCCGCACTAGAGAGCGTAGACTATGTTGTACCTTTTAGTGAAGACACTCCCTACGAGCTCATTAAGCAGATAGTGCCACATACACTTGTCAAAGGTGCGGACTATGAAGGTAAAGAAGTTGTAGGCTCCGACATAACAGATGAAGTAAAACTCATCGAATTTATAAAAGGTAAGAGTACCTCTAGCCTCATAGAGAAAATAGCCAAGGATACCTCATGCTAAAAATGATACAAACTGAGCTCCAAGCCCACAAAGAAACCATAGAAAAAACCATAAAAGTCATGAGTCCAAGCATAGAAGAGGCCTGTCATCTCATGGTAAACACTCTAAAAAATGGTAATAAAGTCCTACTCTGTGGTAATGGTGGCTCAGCAGCAGATGCACAACACATCGCAGCTGAGCTCACAGGACGCTACAAAAGTGAAAGAAGAGGCTTACCTGCCATTGCCCTTACTACAGACACATCAGCCCTTACAGCCATTTCTAATGACTACGGATATGCAAGGGTATTTGACAGACAAGTAGAAGCTCTCGCCAACAAAGATGACCTACTTATAGGTATTTCAACCTCAGGTAACTCTGATAATATCCTCTCTGCTTTTAAAGTAGCAAAGGAACTTGGCTGTCAGACCTTAGGGTTGAGTGGGAAAAATGGTGGAGAAATGAACAGTGTATGTGACTTGAACTTAGTGGTACCTTCAGATGATACACCTCGCATACAAGAGATGCATATCCTTATAGGGCATATATTGTGTCAGAGTGTGGATGATGCATTTTAAACAAATAGAATTATTTCATTTTTTTTCATTCTGAAATTACACCATCATTTTTATTAATCTGTATTTTCTACTGCACCTATATCAATAATACCATTATGTATTCTTTCATGACCATAAAGATCTTTTTGTAATGTATTTTTTATAAAATAATAGTTTTCAATTACTGGATATCCACTTCCACTGATTAAGTCTTTAAAAACAGCATCATTAAAGTTTAAACCTTTATTAATCACTGTTGAGCTAAGTGACGGTTTACCTTTATTATCAAGATTTAAAGGTCCATATGAAGGTTGTATATTATTTTTCTTCACAACAATATTACCATTTTCATTTAACTTAAGGTAATCAATATAACAATTATATATATTATGCTCTGTTTTTTTATTATAAGCACCCCTCAATAAATTTAGAGAGCTATCGCTACTAAATATACTATTTAGCAACAATGTTTTATTGTAAAACATAAAGTTACCTGTATTACCTACAATTGAACTATTTATGATAGTTGCCTTTGCACTGTTTATTAGCGTAGGAGCGTGATTATCATGAATAAAAGAGTTTACCATTAATAACTGACCTTTACGTCCTGTAAATGCTGTCGTACTTAATATATCATTTTCAGAATTATTATTTGCTATAATTGTATTAATCATAGATACGCTTATACCATAAATTGCTGATTTATATTCTGCACTATTATTCATAATTACTGTATTGCTAATATAATGTGTAGCCCCAAATCCACATATTGCACCTCCAACCTTTCTTGCATTATTTTTATTAAGAGAAGAGTTAGCAAGTTTTAAAATACCTTTTTCAATATAAATACCTCCGCCATTTTTGGCATCATTAGATTCAATAGTACATTTATTAATTTCCAAAGATTCATATGTATATAATCCTCCTCCATTTGTACTTATTGATAGTTGAGATTCTCCCACAATTTTATTAAAAGCAATGTTTGTATTCTCAAGAATAGAATCAGGTCCTTTTGCTGCTGAATCTTCATCTATATATATTCCTGCACCCGCCATATTATTACCGTTCTTTAATATATTATTAATTATTGATGTATTTTGAATATTGGCTACTGTATGTACATATATTCCGCCACCTTTGTTATGGGCTTCATTATTTGAAACAATACAATTTTTCATTGTTAAACTGTTCCATACATAAATTCCACCACCTTCTGAATTTTCTTCTGCAGGTTTACCATTTGTAATGGTTAGGTTTTTCATCACAAGCTTAATGGATTTACTTCTACGATAATCATAAACATGTGCTTCTGTTACTACAAACTCAAAAACCCTATTTTCATGATTTCCATCTAAAACCACATCTTTGGCTGTTAATCCTTTAGCCGCTTCTATTTTAAGTATATAATCTTGATCTGTATCATGAAACTTAAATGTACCCAATCCATCTTTTGAGGTCTTGTATACTCCCTTAGCTAAGATAATCATATCATGCGCGTCATTAGCAGCTGCATTTTCTAAAGCTTGACGAAACTCATGTACATTGTGTACATGATGCACTATATACTTGAGACTCACATTTAAAATCACTGTAACAACAGCAGAATTCAAAGAACCATCATTAACCCTAAAACTAAAGCTATCTGTACCTTCATAGCCGCTTTGAGGTACATATTTCATATTAGGTGCTGTACCTGTTAACGTACCATGCTTAGGTTGACTTACGATAATATAACGTATGCTATGATCATTGTCTTTACCACTAAGCCTTACGTTATATGGTTTATCTTCTATGTTTAGGTTTTGTGCATATGCCACAGGTCTATCTGCATTATCACCAACACCATCATGGTCACTATCTTTAAACTCAGATGCATTACGAGGGAATGCATCTAATCTATTAATCACCCCATCTCCATCAATATCTGGGTCTTTAGCATCAACAATACCATCACAGTCTAAGTCATGAGGCATAGCTTTTAATGGCACTATAAAAAACAAATCTCCATTTGAAATAGGTAACCATTGATTACACGTACTTGCATACATACTAGAACTAAATACTACAACCAATACACCACTAAACAATTTTTTGAAAGACAACATATTACTTTTCCCTTAAACATAATTAAGGATGATTATATCAAAGATATTTCTCTTTTGACTTATTTATGCTATCGAAATAACTGTGTATCATACAGATGGTTCAGCCCTATAACAAAAGCCAAAGCATCTTTTTCTAGTGTTTCATCATGTGCTATTTCCACTAAGTGTTGATTTTCATACTTGAAAGTCTGTGGTTTTTTTCGAGGTCTTACAACAGCTACTTTATTCCCTACTCTTAAAGCATAGTTTTCATTAAACTGCATAAGATTTACATCTGCTTTTGTATCTGAAAAAATTGATTTACCTAGTATAGGGTACTCAAAGTCTTTACCCAAATAGTCTAATGCTGTAGCTAGTACATCTGGCTGAGAAACCAGTTTATTATACACTTTAGATTCTACACCCTCACCTAATATAAGTGCCGGTATATGAAACATATTTACTGGTACAACATCATCTCCATACACACGTATATTGTGGTCTGCTATCACTACAAAGATAGTATCTTTATAGTAAGGCAAGCGCTTTGCCTCTTTAAAGAATTCACCTATGGCATAGTCAGCATATTTAATGGCATTCTCTACACAGTTTTGACCTTCTTTTACCTCTTCTATACGTCCTTTAGGGATGTCAAAAGGGCTATGGTTAGAAGAACTAAACATCAATGCAGCAAAAGGTTTCCCCTCACTATGGAGTTTAGAGAACTTCTCATTTCCTTTTTTGACCAAGTCTTCATCACTGGCTCCCCATGTAGCAACATAAGCTGGATTTTCATAATCTTTTTGTTCAACTATCTCATCAAAGCCATTTCCTAAAAACCATGAACGCATATTGTCAAACCTAGCTTCTCCTCCATAAAGAAACATGGTATGGTAACCTAAAGGTTTAAGTAATTGGGCAAAAGTAAAGAAGTCACTTTGAGACTTGGAACGTTTGACTACACCTTTACCAGGAACTGCTAAAAACCCAGCTGTTGTTCCAGCTATACCACGGACAGAACGCGTACCATTTGAGTATGCATCATTAAACCAAAGGCTTTGCTTTTTTAGGTGCAGTAGGTTTGGTGTTATTTCTGGGCTAATAAACTGATAGCCTAAACTCTCTTGTAAAAATATGACTAAATTTTTCTTTTTAGGTGTACTAAAATGTGTTGCCTCTTTACGGGTAAATGGTGACTTCTTTTTCAAGTCATTACCTTCGATGCCCAGTACCTTTTGCATACGTTCCAAAGCTTCATCTTCTGACATCTTTCCATACAGTTTTATAGTTTTCGAGGCATACTGCTTATTGGCATAGACAGAATACCCTACTGAGTAAAGAGAGTTTTTTGTAATCTCATTGACGATACGGTTAGAAGAGTACATCGCATCAGAGATATTGGCAGGTCTGTGTCCAAATGAAGAACGAATCCCTATAAACAAAAGTAGTGCTAAAGGTAAAAACCAAAGAGCCCTTTTCATCCATGAGGTATGCAGTACCTCTGTAAAACTCTCTTTAGTACTACGCATAAATAGCCATACAAATAGGGCAATCATCACAAAGGCTATAGTCAAGGGAAGTTTAAAATCTGCAATGAGCATATTGAACACCTCAACAGGGTACTCCAAATACTCTACAAATTTGAAATTGGGACGTACATCATATTGACTAAAAAATGGGAATGTTGCATTCTCCATATAGATGAGAAAGGCAAAAACACTCACAAAATAAAGACGTAAAAAAAGATTAGCTATTTTACTTACAGTAGGGGGTGTAAAACTTAGTATGATAAGTGGTATGATGAGTAACATAGACGCCACCATTGTATCCATTTTAAGTCCGTAGAGGAAACTAAGCCAGTAGTTTACATCTGTATCTGAAAACCTATCAAACTGCCAAAGAAAGAGTGCCAAACGTCCTACAAAGAAGAGGATTATCATACCTAAATAATAAGTAAATAGTTTTTTAAATATTTGCATGCTGTATCATCCTTTTATAGCTCTCATATGCTGGTGTTTTACGTATCTTTTCTTCTCTATCATCTACGAGTCCGTACCCAGCCGCAATGAGCTGATGCCAATAAATACGTTGTATCTTTCCTGTATTTAATGCTATTTGATGATACTCTACCATATACTGTGTATATTCCTCTTCACTCACACACTCTACTTCTGAGGTAGGCGCATAAGGAGCAGTATTAGATAAAGGCCAGTTGGCTTCGGTGATATAGATATCGTCTGTCGTTTTAAGTGAGAGTTTAGCTAAGGCATAGAGCATATTTATCTTATTTTTGGTATCAAAGATTCCCATTTGCGTATTACTCGGTGCTCCTCTTCTATCTACATAGAGTAGTGAGGAGAGTTTGTCATACTTCACATGAGAGAAGTTAAAGAGAGTACGAATAGTATAGTGATATTCAAAGTCTATCACCGATGAACCTATAAGCTTTAAATGTGGGTATTTCACATCTCGTATCTGTTGTATGGTTTCATACCATCCTAAGTACTCACCCATAGAGAAGAATCCCCATTTAGTACGGTTAATGGCGGAACCTACTTGATACTCCGAGACAAAAGAACCAAACTTCTCAAAAATAGTCTCTATATCTTTTTTCAACAACACTCTATCTTCTATATGTTCTCTATCTTGTAAGATATTGAGTAGTATCGTTTTCTCTGTTCCGAAACACTTAGCAAAGGCTACATACTCTTCTACTCTATCCATCTCCCAGAGTGGCATACGTATAAGCAAGTGTTTTACCCCAAGTTCCTCTATCAATTCAATTTGAGCCTTACCTTTATCTAAATCTACACCCAACCCATAAAAGTTTCTTTTATCTATTTTTTTACCTTTGTAAAAAGGCATAAGTAAAATACTCAGTGGAAAGAAAACAAGATTACTCAGTAACAGTGGCACATAGTCCCATAGATGTTTTTTACGCATCTTTTTTTTATAAGTTTTGTCCTTAAGTGGATAGGGTTGGTCTGAGTACTTGTCCCAGATAAATGGTGCCTGCATTACCACATTCTCCAGTAGCCAAGTTTTTTACGTATTTGGTAACGACGTATAAGGTTTAATGGTTTTCTTTTTTCTTTTTTCTTTTCTATGAAGTCAATACAAGCATCAAGCACTCTAGCACTTGACTTTCCATCACTATAAGGGTGTGTTTTGGCAATAAAGTCATCTAAGGCATTCATAATATGCTTAGGTTTAGAGAATGCCTCTTCTAAGGATTTTTCTATCTCACAAGCCTCATGTATATTTATCATATGTGGAGCTGGTTGCTTATTACTTATCGTCACTACTGGCTTTTTTTGTAGTACAAACTCTGTAATAGCAGAAGTTGTGTCTGAGAGCATCACATCTGATTGTTTAAAAAGTGGTATTAAATCTGTAGTATCATAAAAAGTAAAATCATCATGCTGCATCGCTTTAAATTTGTTTACTATGTCCTTTTCCATTTTAGGATGTAAGACTGCAATAAATTTCCATTTCCCTAACTTAGAGATTCTTTCTATCTCTTTCACCACTGCTTCATTTTGTGCAAGACTAAGGTTCTTTGTAAAAGTAGAACTAATTATCACTGTAGGGTGAGTATTTGTTTGACTCTCTAAAGGAAACAGAAAGTCTACCTTTGACCATCCTGTCTCAACCACTTGGAAATATTTATATTTCTTTTGTAACACTTCAAAAGGTTTAGTTGTACTATGCCCTTGTGTACAATAAAGGTCAAAAAAACCTCGTATATTAAAATGTCCTTTACTCTCACTGCGTTTGCCTACAGAAAAACCATGAAATATTTGTACTTTTATACCAGGGAAAAAGTCTGGTACTACATTAGTAGCCACTAATACCACGTCAGGATGGTACGTTTTTACCTCATGTACTGTTTTTAAAAGTTGCTCATCTTTACTTAAATACTCTAAAGTATGGGGTTCATCACAAAACCATGTCACCTCATGTCCTCTGGAGTGTATCTCATCTTTCAGAGGTCTACCTATGGATACACTATAGGGTTGAGATATATAAATGAGAAACTTCATTTATGCTTTATAGAAATCTTTATACCACTTGACAAATTCACCCACACCTTGGGCTAGTGGCGTATCAGGTTTGTATCCAAAGTCATTGATGAGATCACTTACATCAGCAAAAGTAGAAACTACATCACCATCTTGCATATCCATAAAGTTTTTCTCTGACTTCTTCTCTAAGGCATCCTCTATTGTTTCAATAAAAGTCATAAGAGAGAGTGGTGCATTATTTCCTATATTATAAATACGATACGGTGCTAAAGAGCGTGAGGGGTTTGGATGAGAGGTATCAAAATCTTTGGTAGGTTTAGCTGGATTGTCTATAATTTTCACTATACCATCTACAATATCATCAATATAGGTAAAATCACGGCTCATTTTTCCATGATTAAAAACTTTTATAGCTCTATCATTAAGAATCGCATCAGTAAAAAGCATTGGTGCCATGTCTGGCCTTCCCCACGGTCCATAAACAGTAAAGAACCGTAGTCCTGTCGCTTGTATCCCATAGAGATGTGCATAGGTATGTGCCATCATTTCATTAGATTTTTTTGTTGCCGCATAAATACTGACTTGATGATCAGTATGATCTGATGTTTTGAAAGGTTGAGAAGTATTCATTCCATACACTGATGAACTAGAAGCATAACAAAGATTTTTTACATTATTATGTCTACATCCTTCTAAAATATTCATAAATCCTACGACATTACTTTTGATATAGGCATGTGGGTTTTCAAGTGAGTAACGTACTCCAGCTTGTGCTGCTAGATTACATACTACATCAAATTTCTCTTCTTCAAAGAGTATATTCATTGCTTCTGTATCTGCAAGATTCATTTTTATAAAGGTATGTTTTTCGTACGTACTAGAATCTATTCTCTTATTATCTTTAGGATTTGAAATACCAAGCTGATCTAGACGTGCATATTTTAAATTTACATCATAATAGTCGTTAATATTGTCAATACCAACCACTTCATCTCCACGTTCTAAAAGTAATTTACTCAAGTGAAACCCTATAAATCCTGCACTTCCTGTTACTAATATTTTCATAATCTTTTATTCTCCTTTTTTCTGACAATTGATAAACTGTTTAATATATTTATAATATCGTTTATTAGCTGTATTAATAGCCAATGCAAAGCCTACCCAACCTTGAATAATATTTCCTTGAATAATATATGTTTTAAAAAATCCAAAAAGAGATTTAGCAATCACTACCGAAAAGAAACACATCTTTTTGTCTTTAGAGCCCAAGTCCGTATATTTGATGATTTTTGTAAGTGTTTGATTTATATTTATAATATTCAAATGTTTAAAACTATGTTGTAGGGTTACTACTTCACTTCCTTTAGGAATTACTACTTTTTCATGTACTTTGTTATCATTAAAGTGCGTATAGGTTTTATTGTAAATTCGGGCTATGATATCTTTACTTTGTGTTTTATGTCCTAAAAAGTAGTTATCTCTTTTAAGTTGATATACTCTTTCTACTCTTTTTAACTCAAGTTGTTTTATCTCTTTTATTAATGTATCATTCAGTATCTCATCACTATCTAACGAGAGTAGCCAGTCATGTTGGCTATATGTTGCCGCTTTATTTTTAGTCTCACCAAAACCTAAAAAATCACCTTTAAAAATCTTCACATTATGATAATCTGAAGCAAGTTTCTCCGTATTGTCAGAAGAATTATTCAAGTATAGTATCACTTCATCAAAAGCTTTTAATGCACATAAACATTCATCTATGGTCTCTTCTGCATTTTTTGCCATAATAACTACAGTAATATCGCTAATCAACAACTTTTTTACCTTTTAACTTTTTCTTTAAATTTATTTTTTCTTTATGCTTTTGTGAAGCCTTTAGTGCTGTATTTATCGCTTCATTTTCATCTAACTGACTTAGTTTAGCATACGCTGTAACAATCACTACCAAATCATTATCTTCTGCCCACAACTTGGAAAAGTTTTCTAGTCGTTCCTTCATAGTAAGTTTTTTAAACTTCATTCTATTGACATCGATTACTTTAAACTCATACTGTTCTTCAAAAATTTGTTTAATTAAAATATTACCAGGAGAGTAATCTAAGTGTTCTACATTTTTCTCATGTAAAGCATGTGTAAATGTAGCAAATTGTCTATAAATAGTCTCTTTAAATGGAAAACCATGTTGAGTAAGTACTTCTCTAATGGTAAAATCATATGCATAATGTTCAGATACAAAATAACTGTCATAAAGTAAGCCAAACTTTTTATATTCTACATACCCAATAGGCATAGGTACAAACTCTTTTATACTAAGACTATTTTCGTAAGAACGTTCTGCTTTTGATGAACGAATAAATGTATATATCAGTTTATTGATAAAATGAGGAATTTTAAAAGACTTTACTGCAATCTCTTTATCATTATATTTCACAATTTTTATTTGATTTCTTCTCTCCCATATACTGTGTGTTGCATGCTTAAAATAATTTCTTATTTGCCTTAGTAAATCGTTATATGTCGTATCAGATACTTTAAACTTCATGTTCAATCCTGCTTTGCGCTAAAAGTAATCCAATCACTAATGCAAACAGTGCCATCCCAAATTGTCTATGCAACAAGACTTCAGACACAAAGGCAAACAGTACGACTGCTAAATAAATATATTTCATCTGTTTAAATTCATCATCTTCTATTTCAAGTTTTCCTATCATATAAAAGATGAGTAAAAATAAAAATAAGCCTATTATCCCTGTTTGTGTTAATATTTGAAGATACTGATTATGCATATGGACTAAGGTATTTCCACTACATACCATCTGCGGATACTTTGTTTGAATGAGATGATAAAAAGCCTGCATATTATCATCAATACCAATACCTATAATTGGATGTTCAATAATAATATCTTTAGAGACGACCCATGCACCTATACGACTTCCCCATGATGTACAATAATTTTCTTCTTCCACAACCTTTACTAAACTCATTTTAGCCGTCATGATACGATCATGAAACGTAGTACTAAATGTAAATGCTGTACCCAATAGTGTTAAACTTAATACAGAAAAGACAACAAAAGCTTTCATTTTATTTTTAAAACTTATCATCGCCAATATAAAAAGTCCTAAAATAAATGCTAATTGTCCAGTACGGCCTGCAGTTAAAAATAAGTTACCACTTATCGTCGTAAAAAAAAGCCCATACATGAGTTTATACTTAAGTGTATCTTCTCGAAATATACGTCCTAACAGAACCAAGGCAGTAAATGCGAGAAAAATACTATACTCAATATGATGCATAAATGGTGTGGGGTTTTCTGGTGTTGCATGTTTAAATTGCCACAATTCAAAGAAGACTCCATACGCAATCACTTCACTAATAAACATTCCTAAAATAAATGCTGAAAGGGTCTTAGTGATATACCCTTTTTGAATAGAGGTAAAAATAATTAACATAGGCAAGAAATACCAATATTTTTTAACATATTCAAAGGCATTATGAATATTATCACTCCAAAGAAAAGAAACTACATTAAAAAGAATAAAAATAGATAGTGCAAGAACTATTTTACTCTGCTTAAGTAACTGATATTTTTCTTTGAATCTCCCTTCAAGTAACCATCCTACTACTAAGACTCCTGAAAGGAAAACAACACCTGCTCTAGAAAGTGGCAATAAAAATGCATACGTAAGAATAAAATAGTTCATATATTTAGTATAAGTTACATTCGTATTATCTAAAGCCACAGCTATCCTTTAACTGATATTGTTAGTTTATTTTTCAACATCTTTTGGCAAAAAATATTATACATTTCATCATTTTTTGGTACTAAATAGTCATTGTATAAATATTTCAAAAAATTATCTACCAATGCCTCATCCAACTCTAGCTGTTCTATTTTATCTATCATTGATATAAGTTCTTTTTCATCTTGTACACCATAGGTAATCCCATCAATCTTATAAAAAGCATCTCCTAGTACAATCACCTTTTTATGAAATAATAAAGATTCTATCCCTACCGTTGAATTGATGGTCAAAACTGCTAAACTATTTTCAATAAGTTCTTGAGTTGTATGACTGTTTTTAAAACTAACATTTTTAATTCTCTCTACTCTTTCATGTAAATCTAGATACTCCACACTACTTGAAGGATGCTCCTTCATAATAAAATGGTAGGTGCTATATTTTGATACATTTTCTATAAGATTAAAGAGTATACGCATATTTTTAATCCAATGAGAGTGTGAAATAATTTGAGTATCATAATCTACCTGAAAAGGTATAAATATATATTTTTCAGGTAATGTTGCTTTCTTTCCCTTAAATATATCTCTATCTTTTCCTACCCTTGGTACAAGAGAAGTTGGTAATACTACATCTGTTTTATAATGCTGGAAAAAACTCTTGTTTCTAGGTACAGAGTTATTGTAATTAATCCCATTTTCATCAAAAACAATAGTATGAGGCAACAAACCATTTTCAAAGAAATAGACCTTTATCCTTTTCAATCTAGCAACTTCAATCGCAATGATTTGTCGAAATTTGCCACCATTCCATATAAGCATTTTTGTATATCCATCATCTAATGCCGCGTAATATCTTAAAAAGTTAATGATAGAAAAAAATTTAAAATAGCCTACTAACAATATTTTTGGAATTTGGAATTTGGTTTTAGCATAAAATTCATCTATCGCAAAATCACAAGCATCTTTCAAATGTTTATTTTTCAAATGCCTTAATGCTTTTAATGACAGAAGAAAGCTATTTTTAGAAGAAATCAGCTCAATATTTTGGTCATAACAATGATGGAGAATCTTATCAAAAAATACTTTTTGGCTTTTTCTAAAAGCAAATAGTGCAATTTTATCTTGAGATCCTACAGAGGTTTGCACTATACTATCACCTGAAAATATATCATCTAGTTTTCTTTAAAAATATCTCTCGTATATACTTTATCTTCAACATCTGATAATAGATTTTCTAATCTATTTGCTACTATAACATCTGATATATTTTTAAACTCATCAAAATCCTTAATAACCCTAGAGTGAAAAAAATTATCTTCTTCCATCGTAGGTTCATATATGACCACTTCAATACCTTTTGCCTTGATACGTTTCATAATCCCTTGAATAGCAGAGCTTCTAAAATTATCCGAATCAGCTTTCATTGTCAATCTATATATACCTACTATTTTTGGGTGTTTTGCCAAAATACTATCTGCAATAAAATCTTTTCTTGTACTGTTCGCATCTACAATCGCTCTAATCATATTTGATGGTACATCTTTATAGTTTGCAAGTAACTGTTTGGTATCTTTAGGAAGACAATATCCACCGTATCCAAAAGAAGGGTTATTATAATGCATCCCGATTCTAGGATCAAGTCCAATACCTTCTATAATTTGCCTACTATCAAGATTGTGCGCTTGAGCATAAGAATCAAGTTCATTAAAATATGCTACTCTCATTGCAAGATAAGTATTTGAAAACAGCTTCACTGCTTCTGCTTCTGTAGAGTTTGTAAATAATATATCAATCTCTTTTTTAATCGCTCCACCTGCTAACAGTGATGCAAAAACCTTAGCTCTTTCACTCTGTTCACCTACAATTATACGCGAAGGATAAAGGTTATCATGTAGTGCTTTTCCCTCTCTTAAAAACTCTGGAGAAAAAATAATATTATCTGTTTTAAACTCTTCATTAATCGCTTTGGTATAACCTACTGGTACGGTAGACTTAATCACTATTGTAGTATCTGGGTTAATCTCTAATATATCTTTAATCACATACTCTATAGATTTTGTATTAAAATAATTTGTTTCGGGATCATAGTCAGTAGGTGTCGCGATGATAACAAAATCAGCACCTTTATATGCTTCTTCTTTGTCTAATGTTGCTCTAAAGTTCAAATTCTCTTTTTTAAGATATTCTTCTATCTCTGTATCCTGAATTGGCGATTCTCGTCTATTTAACATCTCAATTTTTTCAGGTATTATATCAAGTGCCACTACTTCATTATGTTGAGAAAGTAAAATACCATTTGAGAGGCCAACATATCCTGTTCCAGCTATTGTGATTTTCATACTATTTATCAAATCCTTTCCATCTTTTATGCATCCAAAACCATTGTTTTAGATTTTTTTTTATTTTTTTTTCAATTACATCTGCTTGCAATTGCGTAAGTATAGCTAAGTCTTCCTCTTGGCTTTCTGTTTTTAGTGTTTTTAGTGGGGGTTCTATTTTTACAGTATAATTTATATAATCTTCTGTATGTATATATGCAGGTACTAAATCTAAACCAAACTTACGTGACAAAATAGAAGCCAAAGGAGTGTGTGTGGCAGGCTGACCAAAAAATATTACATCTTGTGATTGATTTTTCCGTATAGCTTGATCTGTCAAAATACCCACTATTTTTCCTTCATTAATCGCTTTGATACAACCCTTCATCGCACCTTTTTTATAGACCATCTCTACATTGAAACGTTCTCTATTTTCTTTAAGTATTCTGTCCATAAATGCCGAATCTAATTGTCTTCCTACACCCACTAAAGTCAAATCAAATTTTATAGCAATTGCCTGAGAGAGCAACTCCCAATTACCATAATGACCAGCAAGTAAAATAAACTGCTTGCCTTCCTTTTGATACTGGTCTATAATCTCTTCACCCTCAAAAGTTATATTTTGAAGTACCTCATCTTTTTCTATACCATCACGCTTGATAATGCCAAATACAGTATCGATAAGGTTCGTAAATGCAGCTTTTCCTATTTCTTCTTTTTCAACACTAGTAAACCTTTTAGGGAAAGCTAATTCTAGATTATTATTAATAATATTTTTATGCTTTACAGAGACTTTATAGGCAAACCACCCTAACCCTTTCATCATTTTTATCTTTGCTCTATTTGGGAGCACTTTTAACAGAATAGAAAAAAATTTATACAATCCTAAATAAACATAATCAAGCATCCAACAACTCCTCTGCCATGACAATAATCTCTTTAGCATCAATATCATAAATAGAATAATCTTCTTTATTGAGCTTAAAATGATTGACTTTACTTTTAGACTTTACGACCTTGTTAATAGGCGTTTGATACACACGGTTTATAGGTGTAGGTCCAAAGATGGT
>Ga0256844_10000055_pt1 | contig 44970 bp, 46 predicted proteins | sample MusselsmetaG_FD_189100 | JGI IMG/M metagenome (GOLD analysis project Ga0256844, IMG submission 189100) | Mussel associated microbial communities from hydrothermal vent at the East Pacific Rise, Pacific Ocean - Mussels | ecosystem: Host-associated > Mollusca > Shell > Unclassified ... | reverse complement strand
CTTGGAAAAGTGCAATTGACTCAAGGTCTAATGACGACTTAACTGTAATTGGAATTGAACCACCATTCTCAGCTAGTTTAGGAGCTTTAAATGTTAATTTATCACTCTTTTTTAATCCAGCATTACCATAAAGTGCTTTGATACCATCAACTGTCTTTTCTACTTCCCAAGCTTTTGGCTTAGTCTCTCTAAAATTCATCGCTTTTAAATCTGTTCCTGGCACAACGATTGCAGCAAAAGCTGCAAGACCTACGCCTAAAAATTTTCTTCTATCCATTTTATTTTCCTTATATTTTAATCTTTTTTTTAGCTATTTTTGTGCTTCGATAAATTTTGCGATAGATTCAATTTGTGCATCATCTAAAGCTGCAACTTGACCTTTCATTAAACCTTTCATTGGTCCACCATAAGTTCCTGCTTTATAGCCTTTTAAAGCTGCAACTATCTTCTTAGCTTCCCAACCTTTAATGATTGCTGATTTACCTAAAGCTTTTTTTTCACCACTTGCCCCATGACATGCTGAACATTTTTTATATAAACTTGCACCATCTGCCATTGCTACTGTTAGTGAACCTATTACCGTTAAACCTAATAAAACTTTTTGAATTGTTTTCATCTTCTTCTCCTTAATTTTAGTTACAAGAGAAGTATATGAAACAATTGTGGAACGATTGTGGAATCTACCACGAAACAGAAACTTCTGTCCAATTATCTAATTTTGATTTTATATTTATTGTTAACTTATACTCAATACATATCATTTTGACAATATTTAGACCTATACCAAAACCACCGACAACCTTATCAAATCTAGCATATCTATCAAACATTAAATCGATATGCTCTTTTTTTATGCCCTTGCCTGTATCTTTAATTGTAAGTTTATCAGTACCTAAATCTATATAGATTGAACCATCTATTTTGTTATACTTGATTGCGTTTGATAAAATATTGTCAATTAGTTTTGAGATCTTTTTATTATCAATGTTTAATGTAACATTTGGATCTAGATTACTTGTGACTTTTATTTTTTTCATCTTTGCTAAAATTGAAAAATATTCGACTCTTTGTTCTATGAGTTGTTTCAGATTTATATCTTGATTATTTGATACAATTTTATTCTTCAGTATTAAGTAGGTTAAATCATCATATATATTAGAGATAGTTTTTGCCCCTATATCTATTCGATTGATAATTTTTAAAAGGTATTTATCTTCTATATTATCTCTATCAATAAGTTCAATATTTGTCATTATTGTGCTTATAGGAGTATTTAATTCATGTGTTGTATCTTTTATAAAAGTATCTAGTAGATGCAGAGCATCTTTCATTGGTTTTAAAAATAGGTTAAGTAGAAAATATCCAATAACTATCATTATGATAAAGAATATTGAACCATACGTTGTGATAGCTTTTATTGTTTCATTTAGCCACTGTTTATCATCTATAATCTCTACTATAATGTATTGAGTATTTAAATAATACTTATTTGGTTGGGTTACATATCTTACTATTTTATTATTTGTATATGATATTTCTGTTAGTAGATTTTTTGGATTTGAGAGAGTTGAATATATCAGATGATAATCTTCTCCGTACAAAGAGGTTTTAAACTTTACATCTCTTGGGTATAGTAGAGTATCCGTTTTATCGTTGTGCAGATTTTCTAATTCAACTATAAAATCATTTGCATACTCATTTAACATTATTGTTCTTTGGCTACTTGCTAACTCTTTTTGCAGGGTATAGTAGAGTGATGCAGTTAAAGCTAATGTTACAACGATAAAAAAAACATATAAAGATAAAAATCTATATAATGTTTTTTTTTCACTTTGTGGTAAATCGATATCCAAGTTTTTTAATACTGACAATTTTTTCTTTCCCCAAATATTTTCGTAAATTTTTTATGTAAGTTCTCAAAGCACTCTCACTTATATCTTCTCCATACTCCCAAAGTGTTGAGTATATAGTTTCATGAGTAAGAAGTGTGTCTTTATTTTTCAAAAATAACTTTAGTAACTTTGCATCTTTGTTATTTAATTGTACCTCATCACCATCAATACTTAACAAATCACTATGAGTGTCATAATAAATATCTGTATCAATCTTTACTTTAGTACCCTCATTATGAAAAAATTCTCTTTTTAAAATCGTTTCAACTCTTAGTTTTAGCTCTTTAAGTGCAAACGGTTTTCTTATATAATCATCACAACCACTATCATATCCATTTTCTACATCTGTCATAGAATTTAATGAAGTTATAAAGATCGCAGGAGTAGTAACATCTTGCTCTCTTACATTTTTCAATATCTCAAAACCATTCATATCCGGAACATTAACATCTAGTAGTAATAAATCAAAACTATTTTCATAGATAGCTTCTTGTGCACTATTACCATCATATACAGGGACAATATCATAACCTAGGCTTTGGAAATAATCAATAACAGTCTCATTTAAAGCGATGTCATCTTCAAGCAGTAAAAGTTTCTTTTTCATAAAATCATTCTATCTCTTGTATATTTAAAACATAATCCGCCATGGGCGTATCCATAGCTTTAATATGCTGATCTAACCACGGCAAAATATCATCTTCTAAATACTCTCTAAGTTCCTCTTCATCTTTTTTATTTCGCCACTGCATTTGGGCATATCTTGTCTCATTAAGGACCTTATCATGGTCTGCCTTATGCATTTGCAATGAAGGAAAGTGAATCTCTTTCATAAGTTTTTCTTCACCAGAAAAATGTTCTTGCATATGTTCAAGAAACTTCTCGAAGCTCTGTGAAAGTATCTCAAATCCTGCTTTATTGTCAAGTTGTTCCAACAATGTATTAAGAATAGCTACCTCTTCAAAATGAACTTCATTCATACTGTTTAGAGATACTAGCGGTAAATCTTTTTGCTTAATCATTGTCTTTTTTTTGGACTAAAGTTATCTCTCCAAAATAGCTTTTTAAAGTTCTTCCACTCCCAAGCCAGTTAAGTAGACCATCTTTAAGGTTTCTTACATCGGAAAATCCCATTTTTTTAAGTTGTTCAGCAGCGAGTAATCCTCTAGGTCCTTTAAAACAGTATGTAACTATAGGTGTATCTTGTCCATGCTGTTCAAAAATCTTTTTTAACGCAACAAATTCAAGCTTTCCTCTTGGAATAGTTAAATGCTTCTCTTTTCTAAGATATCCACTAGCAAACTCTTCTGGTTCTCTCACGTCTAAAAGTAGTATGTTCAAATCATTTAGGTCAAGTTCATGAGGCTCTATCTGCTCAACATTTTTATTGGCATCACTGATGAGTTTTTGGAACTGTTCTGAGAGATAAACTTCAGCTCTTCGTTGCGCCAAATCTTCTAAATCAAGATGCGCTGTATCTTTAACATTATCCATAAATTACCTTCACTATGTTTAAGCTAAGATAGCAGTTATTATTCCAATAAAATCTGCTATACTTTTTAAAATTTATAAAATAAGAGACAAAAAATGGCAGCAAACGCAACAATCTATAAAGCTAATCTAAATATTGCGAATATGGACACTCACTATTATGCAGAGCATAGTTTAACACTTGCCAAGCATCCATCAGAAAATGATTTGAGATTAATGGTACGACTTCTTGCGTTTGTGTTTAATGCAAATGAGGATTTAGGTTTTTGCAAAGGAATATCTCAAGATGATGAACCTGATCTTTGGCAAAAAGATTTAAGTGGAGATATTGACCTTTGGATTGATTTAGGACAGCCCGAAGAGAAGAGAATTAAAAAGGCTTGTGGTCGTTCTAAAAAAGTGATTATATATGTATATCAAGAAGGTATGGCTACTTCATGGCTTAAACAAAATAAAAAACTTTTAAATAGATTTAACAACCTTAGTATCATCTATTTAAATATAGATGGAGATATAGAAAAACTATGTGAACGCTCGATGAGTTTACAAGCAAATATAAGTGATGGTGAACTTAGTTTAATTAATGAAGACAGCACTCTATCCATCACTGAAATAACTTGGAAAGAAGGAAAATAATGAAAAAGATAATATTAATAATATTTCTACTACTCAGCATTAATCTACCTGGAGCAGACAAAGCAAAATGTGAAGAGTTATTTAGAAATGCCATTTTTAATTTCTATTTAGAAAATAGCTGTAAATTTGACAAGCATGTATCTTCTGCTATACGCAAAGAATTTGGGCATCAAAACTGTACGGAGATGTTTAGTGATGCTGATATGAAAAAGTTAAACAGTGAAGTCCTTGGTGAAAGTTATCAAAAAATGAAGAAAGTTGGTAGGGATGACTTTTGTAAAAATAATAAAGCTAAATATGATGAACTTCAAGTGACGTACCCATAATATACTAAAATGATAAGTTTTAATTTCACTCTCACATATTTTCAGATATACCTGCTTGGCATCAATCTAATTGCGTTTACACTCTATGCATATGATAAGTTTCTATCACTCCAAAATAGAAAAAATATTCAGCGAGTGTCTGAAAAAAAGCTACTTTTTACAACTCTGTTGAGTGGAACAATCGGTTCTATCTTAGCTATGGTTATATTTAGGCACAAAATCAAAAAAGTCTCTTTTATTATAAAGTTCTCTGTTGTTGTTATAATACAAGCGATAGTTGCATTTCTATATATAAAGCAAGGTCTTCATTAACGATGTTTACAAAAAAACTAGAGATTGGCTTCCTTAGTGTTATTTTAATTGCACTAGCCTTTCTTGGAAATAACTACTACAGTGACTACTCTTTTAAAAACAATGATATTCCAGATAGCTATAAACAACGAATCTTAGATAAAGAAAAAGAAGTACTTCAGCATATGCAAAAGAGCTACGGTTATGCATATAAATTTCCACTCATCATTACAGATAAATTCAAAGGAAGATTATATGGTCTTACATCCTTTGAAAATACAGAGATAAAAATTTATCTCAATAAAAAAGTCATGCAAGAAAGTATGGATTATATGGTTAATAGTGTTGTAGCACATGAGTATGCCCATGCGTTACTGTTTAAACAGGGCTATCTTCATACTAAAGATGATGGACACTCTAAATTATGGCAACAAACCTGTAGTAACCTCGGTGGTATTGATTGCCAACAGTATGTTGATCAACAAGAGGTAATCATGGCAAAAATGCCATTTAAATAAACGCTACTAAATCCCTAAAGTACTGTTTATAGCATTTTGTAAATCAATATTTTCTGGTGAAATAGAAAATTCAGATTTTGAAAATGTGATAGTTACAGACATAGAATTGTCTTGTATAGTTTTTTCAGCTATTAAAGCATTGTTTTTAAACTCTGTTGTATTCCATCCCTCTTTTTCTGCTACGTTTTTAATGGTATGGTGCATTTCTCTTTGAGTTAAATGAATCTCTGCTTTTGGATTATCTATAAGATGTATCTCTTGGGTAGAGACACTTACTACTTGTACAGTAAAAAACCATACTAAATATACCCCAATTAAAATTATTCCCAATATCTTTGCCATATTTAATCTCCCTTTTGTTTTATCGAAATATTATATCATTATATAGAGTTGAATGAAAGATATTGTGCTGATAGAAGGGTAATGGTAAAATTTGCAATCTGTCATATTTTTAGACTAAAAGATATATTTATGTAAAAATCATAACATCAACTCTAAAAGAGGGAGAACAGTTATGAAATATTTAAAAACAAGTTATATGAAATTGAAGATCATACTACATCAGATTAAAAAGTGTAGTTTATAATTTTTTGAAGAGAATATATAAAACCGCAAATACGATGGAAGTATTCTTTTTTACTATTATTAATCTAAATGATAGTAAACAAAGGTTTATCTACAAGTGACTCTAAAAAAGCTCTAAAATATGTATAAGTTGTCAATCTAAAAATGTTATTTCTAAAGGCTTAAGAAGAGGAATAAAGAGATATTTTTGTAAAGATTGTAGAACTTCTTTTAGCTTCAAAAGACGACCGTAACAACTACAAGAAATAATATTCAAAGAGTACTTCTTACAACGACAAACACTCAAACAACTTTCAGCAAAATATTCTAAATCAATAAGCTGGATAGTGAAGCAAAGAGATGAGTATATTGTTGATATAAAAATGCATAATCTAAGAACAGTAAACATAGTATGTGATGCTACCTTTTATGGCAAGAGAAAGGATAAGTTAGGCACATTAGTTTTTGAATTGGCGGTTCAAGGCAAAGCTGAGGAATTTACTGTAGTAAATGACGAAGTTTTAACGCAGAAATTTGGCAAAAGTATCATCGAAGTACCCTTCTCCAGATACCTGCGGCACATAATTGCTTAAGGTGTGCTGCTGTATTCCTACCCTGACACATTATCTCAAACGACCATTGCACAGGTCTAAAGAAGAGCGACGAAATTATATCAACTTATTCTTAAAAACGGTATAATCTCTCTATGATTTATATAGTAACTGCCCTCAAACCAGAAGCACAAGCCTTTGTTGATTTTTATAAACTTACAAAAAGTAAGCTTGGTAGTCATAGTACATTTACAAATGAAAACATCACTCTTATCATCTCTGGTCTTGGTGTTACAAACGCAAGATTAGCAACACAGACTCTCATCAACAATTTTGATATTACAGATGATGATATCTATCTCAACATAGGAATATGTGGAGCCTCACGTGAGTATGAAATAGGTCAACTTTTAGAAGTTGGCTCTATCACGTATGAAGATATCAACTACTCTTTTAAAGATGAAAGAAATATACTCTGCTTAGATAAAGAAGTAAGTGAAATGCATTACGGGATTGTTGACATGGAGAGTTATGGATTTTATGACACAGTTATTCATAACCCTGCTATACAAAACTTCTATATTTTCAAAGTAGTGAGTGACCATTTTGAGCCTCATAAAGTTACAAAAGATGGGACAAAAGCTCTTATATTTAATGTGATACATGATATAAATAGTGCAATAAATAATCAGGAATAATTTTGAAAATAATTTTAACACTTTTACTAACTTTTTTTGCATTAAACGCAACTCAAGTAGACGATAATAGTCTCAAAAAACAGATAGGGAGAATGCTTCTTGTTGGATTTCCCAATCAAGACATCAATCCAAATTCACAAATTGTAAAAGATATACAAGAGTATGAATTAGGTGGTGTCATTCTATTTGATAAATTTTATGATGATAGAAGCAAAACTAAAAATATAAGCTCTCCAGACCAGCTTCAAAGACTCACAAAAAAACTAAAAATGTTTGCTAAAAGAGACTTTTTTATAGCAGTAGATCAAGAGGGTGGAAAAGTTGCACGTCTAAAACCAGAGTATGGTTTTATAGAGACTCCATCAGCCCAAGAGGTTTCAAAAAATAGCCTTGAAAATGCAAAAAAAGTATATAAAAGACAATCCTATATGCTCAATCGTGCTGGCATCAATCTAAATTTTGCTCCCGTTGTTGACCTTGCAGTAAATCCTGAGAATAAAGTTATAGTTGGACTCGAACGCTCTTTTGGAACTACTCCAAAAGTTATCGCTTCTTATGCAAGGGTGATGATAGATGAGCAGAATAAAAAAGATATAGTGAGTGTACTTAAACATTTTCCCGGACACGGCTCATCTTTAGAGGATTCACACAAAGGTTTTGTTGATATAAGTAAGACATGGACTTCAAAAGAGTTAGAGCCTTACCAAGAGTTGATAAATGAGAATGCGGTTGATATGATAATGACAGCACATGTTTTTAACAAATATATGGACCAAAATTATCCTGCAACACTCTCATATAGAGTAAATTCTGAAATTCTTAGAGGAAAAATGCACTATCATGGTCTGATTATAAGTGATGATATGCAGATGAAGGCAATATCTGAACACTACTCAATAAAAGAGGCAGTAACACTGGCTATAAACGCAGGTGTAGATATTTTACTCTTTGGAAATCAGTTAGCCGAGATTAGTGTAGATGAACTTGTCAATACTATCTTTATGCAGGTAAAAAATGGCTCAATTCCTATGAGTAGAATCATAGAATCAAACCAAAGAATAGAGAACCTTCACACAAAGAACTCTATAATCCAAAAACCGATAATTTTTACAGACAAACGTAAAGAGATGACAAGAGAGTACATCAAAACACATTATGGTTTAAAAGTCAGAGATATAAAAATAGAACCTAAAATGATAGTACTTCACTGGACAGCTGTAATGGATTTTGATGATTGTTTTAAGAGACTAAACGCAGAAGAACTTTACAGCGATAGAAATGACATAGCAAGTGCTTCAGCCCTCAATGTCTCTGCTCACTTTTTAGTGGCTCGTGATGGAACAATTTATCAGCTTATGCCAGACAACTGGATGGCTCGCCATGTGATAGGTCTGAACTACTCTACTATCGGGATTGAGAATGTTGGCGGAGAGGGAAACTCCAAGGATGACCTCACAGATGCACAACTCCAAGCGAACATAAAACTTGTTAAATATCTCAAAGCAAAATATCCTGCTATAAAAGATATTATTGGCCATCATCAATATAGAGAGTACGAAAACTCTCTTCTATGGCTAGAAAAAGATGATGGATATAGAACTGTCAAAGCAGATCCCGGAGAGAGATTTGTAAACGCAGTGAAAGCCGGACTGAATGAGTAGTGCTTTTTCTTTACTTGATTGGATAGTATTTGGTGGATATTTTGCTATTTTAGCACTCTCATCATATCTGTTTAGCAGAGTAAAAATCACTTCTACAAGAGAGTACTTTGTTTCTGCAAACTCGATGCCGATGTTAGCTGTTGCCATCTCAGTACTCGCCACTTCGCAATCTGCCGCTACTTTTTTAGGAGTACCTGAGTACTCTTTTGCACATGATTTTACTTTTATAGGGTTTTATCTCTCAGCTCTCTTAGCTGTCGTTTTTGTAGCCTATGTTTTAATCCCGAAATTTTATGAAATCCAAGCCGTAACCGTTTATGAACTCCTAGAAAAACGCTACGGTTCTACTGCAAAAAAACAAGCAGGAGTTATGTTTTTAGTTGGTCGCGTACTTGCTAGTGGAGCGAGACTCTACATAGGCTCACTTGCAATCTCTATGATTCTTTTTGCTGACATAACAGCTGTTCACATAGCAATCTCTATCTCCATTTTGATGTTAGGTGCTTTAGCTTACACCTACTTTGGTGGAGTAAAGTCAGTTATACTCAGTGACATTATCCAAGCAGTGACATACATCGGTGCTGGTGTAGCAGTTTTAGTTTTTCTTTACTACTCACTTGAAAACATAAATATTTTAGAGTCTCTCAACGAACACAATAAACTCAAGCTTTTTGACACCTCACTAGATGGCAAATTTAGTATCATCGGACTTTTAACTGGTTGGCTTCTTCTCAACATAGCTGCGTTTGGACTTGACCAAGATATGACGCAAAGAGTTCTCTCATGTAAAAATGAAAAAGAAGCGGCAAAATCTCTCATAGTCTCTATTCTTCTCACGATTCCCGTAGTTTTACTTTTTCTCTCCATCGGTGTTCTTCTCTTTCTTTTTTACCAAGAGAGTTCGGTTGTGCAAAACTTTGAGGGTGAGAGAATCACAATCTTTATGTACTACATTTTAAATGAGATGCCAGAGGGTCTTCGTGGGCTTGTAACAGTTGGTGCAATTGCTGCAGCCTTATCTAGTACAAACTCAGTTTTAGGAGCTATGGCTTCAGTTGCGGTGGAGGATATCTATAAACCTTGGAAGCTCAAACGCTCTAGTGTAGATGAGCTTCACTTTGTCAAAGCATCAAGAAACGCAGTGCTATTTTTTGCATTAATTCTCTCTGCCATGGCAATGATTAGTTACTTTTGGCAGAGATACAGCGACCTCTCACTCATCAGCTTTGCTCTTGGTGTGATGGCTTTTGCCTACACTGGACTTCTTGGTGTCTACTTCTCAGCTATCTTTACCTCACGTGGCAGTTCAAAGACAGTCCCATTTGCACTTGTTGGTGGATTTGTAACTGTTTTAGCACTTCAGCCCTACATGTTTGGCATAACTATAGGCTTCTCATGGCAGATGGTACTAGGAACTATTGTTTCATTTGCAATTATGCAGATGGACACTCCCAAAAAGTCTCTATTTGACTAAAAGATATAAATAATATATAATATAGTCAAACAAGGAGATTTTTATGCACACTTTACTTCAACTCGAAAAGCAACAAGTCGGTTTGCGTTTACCTAAGTATTTGGTAGATGAGATTGATGCGTTTACTCAAGAGTACTCCCTAAACCGTACAGATATAATCGTAGAAGCTGTGAAGTCTTACGTGAGTGAACAAAAAGCCAAAATCTTTTATGATGAATTTGATAGTTCTGCTAAAGAGTTAAAGAGTGTTCTAAGCTCTAAAGCAAAAGAGCAAAAGTTACAATCACTTGATGAGTTAATAGATGAACTTGAACATAACTAGCTTAGACAGTTTTAACACAGAGATTAAAAAGCTTTTTAAAAAATACAGAAATATTGCAGCTGATTTAAAAGAGCTCAAAAATACCCTAGAAGAGAATCCAAAGGCAGGTGTTGAACTCGGTAACAACTGCTACAAAATACGACTTGCAAACTCTTCAATTCCAACAGGAAAAAGTGGTGGATTTAGAGTGATTTACTACTATGTAGATAAACAGAATAATATATATCTTATGAGTATCTACTCCAAAACTGAACTTGAAAACATCAGTGATGAAAAGCTTATGCAAATTCTAAATAGTCATGGCTTAGTGTAGACAAGCTTGGATAACAGAGAGGTTTTTTTGGGAATGCATACAGAGCTTACAATATATATACATTCCAACGCAGAGCATTGGAACGAGAGAAAATCTTATAAGTTATGAATTATTATTTAATGAGAATTTCTAGCAGTAATTCTATTTGGAAAAAAAATATTGTATTTCACGAAGGGTTTTTCCATAATGAAAAAGAAGTTATACTAGATGATATTTGTAATAATATCAATAAATATCCTTCAATATTAGTAAAGGCTCTTAACCCTAATGGAGAAACTGTATTGTTAAGAAAAAATATTATAAAAAAGGAATTTCCTCCATTTTTCGATATAGATAGGGCTATTGTTATAAAAAAAGAACTGTTAGATAAATCTTTAATCTTAGGTTTTAATGATATTTCATTTGTAGATGTTCAAATAAAAGGAGACTTCGGTATAAAATATTCTTTATTATTTTTTAATGAGAGGATAGATTGTGTAAATTTTGAAAAATCTGTTTTCAATAAGTATCAATTTAATTTACCTACACTTCAAAGAGGTAAAATACCAAAATTTATTGAAGGATTTTATCTTTCTGATTGGAATAACAATAATAAATCAAATAGATTCAAATATTATAACATTGTAAGTGAAAATCTAAAAAATCAAATGTTGAAATTAAGTAAGGCAAAGTTTTTTTTTGAATTTATTAAAATTCCCCATTAATACTCGTTTGTACCGAGTATTAGTAAGTATAAAAAAAGTAAATAGCCACAGCCTGTTGTTGTGGTTTTACACTAAAAGACTTCGTTTTTAAGCCATAAACCCAAAACTTACAACATTGTAGCATTCTGCTTCAATCTCATTATTTATAGGCGTTTACGCCCTTTTTTGCCCCTTTTTCTTTCCCCCCTGTATTTGTAGTATTTAGGCGTTTATTTCGCCTGCGGAAAGGGGCTTTTTTTTGGCTTTTCCTTTTACTTTAAACACAAATTTTGTGCTGCTTTGCAGTACTTTTTTTTTGACTTTTGTGGCGAATCGCCACAGATATTTTAGCCATAAATCGACTTATTTTTAGTGCTTTTTTTTGGAATAATTTTACTAATTACAATTTCTTAGAAACCATTTTTTCGGTTTTCTAGGTGGTTTTTGGGCGTTTATTTTGCGATAATAATGTTGTATTGTATTTTAAGAAACAACACTTTAAAAACGCTTAATTAGTGCTTTTTTGGGCTTTCCCTTTTACTTTAAATACAAATTTGGTGCTGCTTCGCAGTACTTTTTTTTTGGTTTTTTTTTACCGCTTTGCGGTTGGGGTCTTGTGTGGTAATTACCACAAGTATTTTAGTTTAAAATCGGCTTATTTAGAAGTTTTTTTTGCGGGTATTTAGCCAATTTTTTATCTAATTTTTTTTGCGATATTTTGACTTTTTAAGGTCTAAAAACTTGATTTATATTGCTGTTAAATCAATAATTACTTTTTGAGATTTTACTTTTTCTTTCATTTTTTTTTGGCTTTTTTTCCACCTTTCCGCAGGCGAAATAAACGCTTGAATATAGGGAATATGGGCGGAAAAACAGGCGTAAACGCCCGAAAATAAAGGGTTTAAAGCAGATGGTGTAAATGTTGATAACTTTTAGATTTCAGGGCTAAAAATGGAGTTTTTGAGCAGAAAGAACTACAACTTTCGAAGTTGTAGTTCTTCTATTTTTACCTATTCAATCCTTGAATTATTAAATAATTATCAAAACTTTTCCTAAAATAAATTTTAGGTATTCTATTAATTCTTCTTTCTTATATTTTACCTTATCTAATCTTAAAAAAATATTTTTAATGTCTTTTTTGTTTTTAGTTGTGAATTTGATATTTATTAAATTTCCTTTCAAGGAAATTTCTTGACATACTCCATATCCAGAATTAGATTGGTCATTATATTCGATATAATAACTATCCATCCCTAGTTTTTTATCTTGTTCATCAAAAGTGTTTGCCCTTTGAAGAATAACATAATTTTCTGTTTTTTTTTCTTCTTCATTATCACCAAAAGCAATCATTTTATAATTTTCATCAATGTTATTGACAAAACTTATTAATCGAATATCTAATACTACTTCCATTATTTATTTTTTTTCATCAATTACAACCTTTTGCTTTCCAAGAATTCATTTTGCCATCATCTCCTTTCCATTTATATTCAATATCTCCACCGGTCGCATTCATTTTACCTTTACAAGAGTTACAAGGAGGATATTGACCAATAATTTCCATTCTTTGACCTGGTTGTAATTGAATTTTCTTTACTGCTCTAGCTTCTGTATGTGTCGCTAAAGTACTTTGTGGAAATCCTAAAGCCTTTTCAGAAGCTGTCATATTACCACTTTCTCGTTCCAAAGTTCCACTTGGGAATGCGCCCCGTAGGAAGTGCCCTTGGGGTATATACATTCCAACGCAGAGCATTGGAACGAGAGATAGGCTTCTCATGGCAGATGGTACTAGAAACTATTGTTTCATTTGCAATTATGCAGATAGAGAGTAGCTGTACTTAATCTAGAGTATATGTTTAAATAAAAATTATTTTTTCTTTTCATACTTAAAAGTTGCATCGGGATAAGCTTTCGTAGTACTATAAATAAATAAAATCCCTATAGCAGTTCCTATAGGGAATCCTACTAACATTACAACACCCATAAACATAGTTAAATATCTTGCCCAACTTCTATATGCTATCAACCCTTTGACAATATAGTAAAATAGAATACTCTCTATAAGAAAAACTAAAAGATAAACAGACATAAATATAGAATAAACTACAAAAGCATTATTTTCCATTATATAAATAAAGATAAAAGATAAAAGAATTAAAACAAGAGCCATAATATGAATCCATTTTAATATTTGTGCTACTACTATAGTGTACATATATGCTTTATATTGCATCTATTCCCTTTTCAACTAAGAAGTTATTGAATATTGTAGCATATCGACAAGGAACTTGATTAAAAAATACAAATAAAATATCATATTGATATACAAGGAAGTCAAGATGTACACATAAGTACAACTAAAAAAATAGCAAGTTGATCTGCGTTTACCTAAATACTTTATTGCGAAATAGATGAGTTTACAAAAGCATATTCATTAAACCGTACAGACATTATTGTTAAAGCAATTAAGTCTTATATTGCGGAAGAAAAAGTTCAAATAGAGTACGGAATTTCTCTCGTTCCCAAGTCCACTTAGGAATGCGCCCCGTAGGAAGTGCCCTTGGGGTGTATACATAGCTTACAACAATATATATACATTCCAACGCAGAGCATTGGAACAAGAGAGAGAATACTCTGCCTCTTCTAGGATTAATCATTACTTTTTTCCATATTAAAGGGGTAATATCTTATCTTTATAGCATAAAATCAGGGTAATATCTTTTATAGTGGTAACATATTACTACTTTGGTATTCTTTTTCAGATTATTTAGCTAAAATGGTATTATATTACTTTTAAAGAAAGCAGTTTAAAAAGGATACGTAGCAATAATGAATGAAACAACTCAAACAAAACTAGGTAAAGCTTTAAATCTTAACATACACACGAATAGCCCTATAGTAAAAATAAAAGGAAAACAGGTAGTTCCTTCAAAAAAGCCCCAAAGCGAAACTATAAAAAACTTAACAGATCTTGGCGAGATGATTAAATATAAACGGACTAAGTCAAAGCTATCGATTAAAAAAACAGCTCAACTATGCGGTATAAGTGATAAAACTCTTAGAACTGTAGAGAATGGTGGAAATATAAATACTTTAACCCTTATGACTATTATCAATATGCTTGGCTTAAAGATGAGCTTAGGAGAGTAAACATATGAATCTATTATATATACATTACAACAAAATTTTAGTAGGGATAATCTCATATGAAGCCTTAAGTAAAAGCTACTCTCTTGTATATGTTGAAGAGTGGAAAAAAAATGGTTTTGAGATTAGTCCATCTTTAAGTTTTGACAATCCTAGTAATGATGCTGTTGGAAGATTTATAGAGAACCTACTTCCTGAGGGAAGTGGACTAGAGGAACTTAGTGTTTATTTTCATATATCTAAAAGTGAAAAGTTTTCCATTTTAAAACAGATTGGCTTAGAGACAACGGGTGCATTAACTTTTACTGATAGTAAAGAATTCATATCTAGCACTTCCTTTGAAGAGATAACAATAGAGGAGTTAGAAAAAAGAGTCACTCTCAGAGATCTTGAACCAATCCATATTTGGAATGGTAAGCCTAGACTAAGTGTTGCGGGTGTTCAAACAAAACTTCCTTTGACAATACTTGGAGAAAAGCTTGGTTTTGGAGAGGGAGATATCTGCTCAACCCATATATTGAAATTTAATAGAGCAGGAGAGAATATAGTCTCTAATGAATTTATTTCTATGAAGTTAGCACTAGCGATGGGATACAATGTTGCACAAGTTGCTTATGCAGAGATAGCAAATGAGTGTGTTTTGTTTGTGACAAGATTTGATAGAGAGATAATTAGCAATGAGCTAATAAAGAGAAAGCACATCATAGATAGCGTTCAGGCACTCGGGTTGCCAATTTCATATAAATACGAGAGAAATTTAGGTACAAATATGTCCGAATATCGAGAAGGTGTCTCTTTTGCTAAACTTTTGTCATTAGCGAGTCAAGCAATTGTTCCTGCCCTCTTTAAAGAGCAAGTGATTAAATGGAGTATCTTAAACCTTATACTAGGAAATAGCGATGCTCATGGTAAAAATATATCCTTTTTTGTACACAAAGAAGGGATAGAAGTAGCACCCTTTTATGATTTAGTCAATGTCACAATGTATGAAGAGAAATATGAGCAAGATATGGCAATGGCTATCGAGGATGTATTTGAGTTTAATGGACTAAGCGAATTTGCTCTTAGAGAATTTTTTGATGAGAACAACATTTCAATAGAGTTCTACTTCAATGAATTTAAAAGTAGTGTTGTTAAGTTAAAGAGACTATTTGAAGATATAGAATTTTTAGGTAATGGTGATTTTGTGCAGAAGAATAAAGATTTTATTCTTCAATATATAGAAAATATTAAAAACAGGGTGAATTTTATATCAGACATATTAAACTCTGTAAGATACTTAATCCCTTGTAAGGATGAAGAGTATGTCCAGTTCTTAAAAGAAAATAGAAATGATATTAAAAGACTCTTGGGTAAAGAGTATCATGAAGTAGAGAATTTTGAGAACACAGTAAGTAAATATATTGCTAAAGCTGAGAGAAATTTTATTGTTAAACTGTAAATATTATATAAGCAAATTATTGCTACTCAACAGTATCTCGTTTAAGGTTAAAAGTTGTACGTTCATTTATGTGCTCTTAGCTCTGAATTAACTATTCATTATGCAGACCAAGGGGAATAATTAGAGTATCTAAAAACAGCTTGAAGAACATTTTTATGATACTATATTAAATATTTATGATGATGGGTATTCACAAGTTAGTATTTCTAGATACCTTCATCTATTTACATCTTAAGTTTGTAAGGTTATTTTCTCCCACTAGGGAACACGCCCCGCAGGAAGTGCTCTTGGGGTGCATACAGAGCCTACAACAATATATACATTCCAACGCAGAGCATTGGAACGAGAGATAGCTTCTAGAGAAGTAAAAACTATTTTAAAACTAAATATTTGAGTAAATAACATATAATATACTCAAATGAGGGGGACTTTATGCATACTTTACCAGAACTTGAAAATATTGGATTGATTTCATGAGTGAGTTATATATCGGTGTTATGAGTGGAACAAGTCTTGATGGGATTGATGTCGCTCTTTGTGAGATAGACTCATCGCACTGCAAACTTATCACTGCTGAGGAGTACCCTTTTGACAGTGAGTTAAAGCGTGAAATTTTAGAAGTTATTGCTGGAACGACTACACTCAAACAAGTTGGTACTCTAGATAAAAAACTTGGGTCTGCCTTTGCTCACGCTGTTAATAGATTTGTACGTGAGAAAGAGTTAAAAGTTGAAGATATCACTGCCATTGGTCTACATGGTCAGACTCTTTGGCATGAAGTATCAAGTGAGTTTCCTTTTTCTATGCAACTTGGAGATGCGAGTACAGTTGTTGCAAATACAAACATAAAAGTTGTAGCTGATTTTAGAAGTATGGATGTAGCAAATGGTGGGCAAGGTGCTCCTTTTGCACCTGCGTTTCATCAAGAGATATTTTCCGGTTTTGAGGAGAAAGTGGCAGTTTTAAATATTGGCGGTATGGCAAATATTACTCTTCTTGGTGAAAAACTCGAGGGTTGGGATGTTGGATGCGGCAATGTTCTTTTAGATATGTGGATTCAAAAGTGTAAAAATATCCCTTACGACAAAGATGGTGCGTTTGCAAGGAGTGGAGAGGTAAATCAAGAGCTATTAAACGCAATGCTTCGTGATGAGTACTTCACTAGATTTCCTCCAAAAAGTACAGGACGTGAGTACTTTAACGAGACATGGTTTGCCAATCATCTCCCTATCTTTAACTCTATAAAAGATGAAGATATACAGAGAACTCTACTCGAACTCACAGCTAAAACAGTTGCAAATGATGTGCTAAATAGTGATACAGAACTTCTCATAGTGTGTGGAGGCGGTGTTAAAAACAGCTTTTTAATGCAGAGAATAAGTGAGCTTTGCCAAATAAAAGTGATGCCGAGTGATACCTTTGGTGTAAGTAGTGAGTATATGGAAGCGATGGCATTTGCATGGCTAGCTTACAAACGAGTTCATAATGAAGTGGTCAAGCTCAGTTCTGTAACAGGAGCTTCAAAAGATTCGATTTTAGGTGGAATTTATGGATAAGATACAAGAGTGGCTACAACAAACTCCATATAGAGATTATGAGATAGAAGTAGCTTCTGCCGATGCTAGTTTTAGAGCTTACTATAGACTAGATTCCCGTGTCAAGCACGAGAATGACGGAGAGAGAACAGAGAATCACAAGCAAAAGACAGAGAATGCCGTCACCCTCAGCTTTGGGGGTCTAACTAAAACTTCTGTTTTACTCATGGACTCTTCTTTGGAAAAAGAGTCCCTTACTCCTTTTATAGATGTGACAGTTAGACTCTTAAACGCAGGTGTGAAAGCACCACATATTTTAGAACAAAACTTAGATGATGGATTTTTGATTATAGAAGACTTTGGAAACACTCACTACCTTAATATTCTTCATGATACAAACTTCAAAGAGCTCTACTTAAACGCAATAGATGAAATCATAAAAATGCAAAATGCAGAGACAAAAAACCTTCCTCTTTATGATAAAAAGTTTCTACACTTTGAGATGGATTTGATGCAAGAGTGGTACCTAGAAAAGAAGCTAAATGTAACTTTAAATGCAAAGCAAAAAGAGATGTTAGAAAGTTCACTCAACAAAATCTCAGATGTAGTTTTATCACAACCACAAGATGTTTTTGTTCATCGTGATTATCACTCTCGAAACATTATGCTAACTGATACAAACGAGATAGGAATTATTGATTACCAAGATGCTATGAGTGGTGCTATTACATATGATTTGGTCTCCCTTTTAAAAGATTGCTACATAGAGTATCCACGTAAGGATATTGAAGAACTTGCTCTTTCTTTTCGTGATAAAAAAGGTCTCAATACAGAAGATAAAGAGTTCATCAAATGGTTTGATTTTATGGGTCTACAGCGTCATATAAAAGTTCTTGGCATCTTCTCTAGGTTACATCTTCGTGACGCTAAAGATGGATACTTAAAAGATATTCCTCTCACTCTTAAGTACACGATAGAGACTGCTTCAAGATATGATGAAACTAAAGAGTTAGCAGAGTTTTTACAAAGGGCTCAAGCTTAATGAAAGCAATGATTTTAGCGGCTGGACGTGGTGAGAGAATGCGACCACTTACAGATAGCCTGCCAAAACCTCTTTTAGAAGTTCATGGTAAACCTTTAATAGTTTGGCATATAGAAAATCTCTCTCGTGCAGGATTTAAAGAGATTGTTATTAACATCGCTCACTTAGGCTATAAGCTTCCTGAAGTTCTTGGTGATGGCTCACAATGGGAAGTGAATATTCTTTACTCTGATGAGCAAGAGTCTGGTGCATTGGAGAGTGCTGGCGGAATTGTTAAAGCACTAGCACTTTTAGGCGATGAGCATTTTTTAGTTGTCAATGGTGATATTTTTTGCGACTACAAATTTGATGCAAACTTTAATTTAAAAGATAATTTAGCCCATCTTATTTTAGTTCCTAACCCTGCGCACAATAAAAATGGCGATTTTGGATTAAATAATGCTTGTGTTATAAATCAAGATGATATTCAATATACATTTTCAGGTATAGGATATTACAATCCTAAACTATTTAAAAACTTAGATGTTACAAAATCTGCCTTAGCTCCACTACTAAGAGCTGAAATAAAAAATAAAAATATTAGTGGTGAACTTTTTAGTGGCATTTGGCACGACATAGGTACACCACAAAGACTTAAAGAGATAAACGAAATATAATGATTAAACTACTATTACTAATCGGCTTCACAAGCCTCTTATCGGCAAAATATATAAACTGTGATTTTCAAAATAAAGACTATATAGATATATGTAAGCAAGTTGTAAAAAATGGTGTCTCCCATGATTACGCAAATAAATTTTTACTCTCCTATTTTAAGACACAAAAATTTGATGAAGTTAGTTGGAAGTATTTACAACCACGCCATATAAAAACACATAGAAAAAGTGAAAAAAAAGCGAATAATGTACTTGTGAAACAGGTTCCAAAAATGGTAAAACACCTAAGAGAGTACAAAAAAGTTTATGACAAAGCTGAGAAAAAATATGGTGTCAACCGTGAGATAATTGCAGCTATTTTACTCAAAGAGACGAAGCTAGGAAAAATTAAACCCCAACATGATGCCTTTATAGTTTTTAATACGATGGTTATTAGAACTGACCCAAAAACAGCACGAGAAAAGTGGATTTTAAAGATGGGTAAAACAAATATGGCTTCTATCATCACACACTGTTATAAAAAGAGAGTAGAGCCTGAACAGTGTAATCTACCTAGCTCTTATGCAGGTGCGATAGGTATACCTCAGTTTATGCCAAACAGTTTTATATATGTTGAAAGCTATGATGAAAAGGCAGTTGATTTAACAAAGATGCAAGATGCTATTATGTCTGCTGCAAAGTTTTTACATAAAAAAGCAAACTTCAATACTCTTATAGATTGGGACAAGATGCCAAATATTCCAGAGATAGAAGCACAGTGGTATGAGTATGAATTTAAGTATGAAGATAGCTCTTTTGTGTATGAAAAAAGTAAAAGTGGTAAAGTTTATCACTGTTTTACAGCTGGAAAAGAGGATTTAAATTATTTACGTGATTATGCGAAAAAGATTATGAGATATAACAACTCATCAAACTACTCTGTTGGAGTTATGCGATTGGCTTACGATGCATATTACTTAAGTCAAAGGAAATAGTAGATGGGTTGGACTTGTCAACATGATGCAAATGGCTATTGTAAACTTTTAAAAACTCCCTGCGTTCCTGGAATCAAAGGTTGTATCTTAAAAAAAAGTGAGTATTTTTTTACAACAGGCTCTTATGAAGAGGATAAAAAAGTTCAAGATGATAAAGAGAAAAAAGAGGAGATAGATTTCGCGGCACTAGCGCGAAACAACTAAAAAAGTTTTAGTCACCTTTTAAGATTGCTAGTTCTAAACTACCACTCACGTAGTTAGCAAAAAATGTAAGCATCTCTAAGTCAGAGGCATCAAAATCACTTCGAGACTTATTTAAAAGCTGGATAATCCCCATAACATCTCTTTTAGAATCAAAGATAGGTACAGTAATGATGTTGTCTGTTTTATAGCCACTTTTCTTATCAATATTTTGTAAAAATCTATCATCCTCATAAGGATTGTTAACAATCTGAGGTTCTTTTTGCATATAAGTATCTCCAACAATCCCTGAATCAAGAGAGATAACGATACGCCCTATCCCATCACTGAGCTTAGTCCATAGCATTTTGTCCTCTTTATCAACTATAAAGATAGAACATCTATCTGCGTTTACAAGTTTTTTTGCTTCATCAGATATAAGCTCTAGAGAATGATCCATATTTTTTAAAGTCATTAATTTCTGTCCGAACTCTGCTATTTGATCGAATTTTTTCATATTATTTTTTCGCCTTTTTATATTTACTGATTAACTCTAAAAAACCACTTACGTAATGTGCAAAAAATATCATAAATTTCACATCATGATTATCAAAGCCACCATCTTTATTTATAAGTTGTAGAACCCCTATAGTATCTCTATTTGAATTAAAAATTGGGGCGGTAATTAAGTTCACTGTCACATAGCCTGTCTCTACATCTATTGATTGATTGAAGTCAGGATGAGAGTAAACATCGTTTACAATCAAAGGCTTTCTCTCTTTAATTGTATTACCTACAATACCTTTATCAGACGGGATAATAATCTTCTCTATTCCATCTGCAAGAGTTGTCCAAAGCTCATCACTTTTTTTGTCATACATATAGATAGAACATCTTCTTGCATCTATAATCTCTTTGGCATATTTCGCTATATGAGGTAAACCCTCAGCTAAAGATTTTTTCTGAAGTAGTTCACGTCCAAAGTTGGCAAGTTTTATATACGAATCTGCATATTTCATAACAACTCCCTTTAGATAAAAGCTATTATAGTGTAAAATACCTAATAAAATTAAGGAATAATATGGCTCAAATAACAATCTGGCATAATCCAAGATGTTCAAAATCTCGTGAGGCTCTATCTATCATGGATGAAAATGGTTGCGAGAAAAAAATTGTAAAATATTTAGAAACAAACCCCGATAAAGAGACTATAAAAAATCTTTTAAAGATGCTAGGCTTGAGTGCACGTGAGCTTATGCGTACTAAAGAGGATATTTATAAAGAACTAAATCTACAAGATGAGACAGATGATGAAAAACTTATCCAAGCGATGGCAGAAAATCCAAAGCTGATAGAGAGACCTGTTTTAATTAAAAACGCAAAAGCTATTATAGGCAGACCTACTTCAATTATTGCGGATTTTTTAAACGCTTAATTTCTCTATACTCACTCCATTATCTTTAATAAACTTAGAGATAGTGTTTGATTGGGTATGCTCATACTCTTTTGCGTAAACTATACGTTTTATACCACTGGCAATTAGGTTTTTACTACACTCACTACATGGCTCTAGCGTCACATAAATAGTAGCCCCATCAATAGAGATACCCTCACGTGCTGCCCAAATAATAGCGTTCATCTCAGCATGTATCTCATAAGTTTTTGACCATTCGTGATGTTCAGGTGTATACTCATTATCCCAGTAATCACAACAGTTTGTAAATCCTGCAGGAGTTCCGTTGTAACCTGTACTTAGGATTCTTCCATCTTTTACTATGACTGCACCCACCTGTTTGGAGACACATTTTGAAGCTGTTGCAAGTTCAGTAGCAATATTTATAAAATTTTTATCACTTAACATCGTATTACTCTGGCATTCTTATAACATTTATATCTGCATTATGACGAAGTCTCGCAAAATAATCACCTAAAACCTGTTCCCGTTTCTCAGCCATAATTGAGTTGATGATTTGGTTTTTCACACTCTCAATTCCACCCTCCGCAGCAGACTCTATCTCTTTGATATAAAAACTCATATATCCACTTTTACCATCTGGAATAACTTCTGTGAAACTATTTAATGCTGTTCTTGAGAGCAGAGACGCTAATTCTGGAGATATTCTATCATAAGGTAAAACCTGCTCATTTGTTTGAATATCAGGAGAATAAAACATTGGATTATGTACTTTTTCCTCTATTCTGCTTCTCTCTTTGGACTGATAAATGATAACATTAAATGCACTCGGGTGTTTGTAATTCTCGTTGTGCATCTCATAGTACTCTTCTATCTCACCTTCACTCGGTTGAGAAACAGATGAGTATGCTATAGCTGCGTAGAGTTTTTGAGAAAGGAGTTTATCTTTTATCTTCTCTTTGAGTTCGGTTGAGCTTAGACCACTTGACTCTCTAACAGCCTCATAAAACTCACTGATGTTAAGGTTATTTCTAGCTGCCATTTTTTTGATATCATCATAAACTTCAGAGCTATTTACAGTTATCTTTCGCTCCTGCGTTTCAACCTCTTCAAGTCTTTTACGAATCAAAATATCAGAAGCTTTTTTCACATCTATCTTAGAAGTTTCCATCTCCTTTTTTATCTCATAAAGAGTAATCGCTCTATCTTTTACAACTATCGCCACACCATCATATACCTCTGCGTTTACAAACGTAGCGAGGAGAAGAGTTAATAATATTTTATACATAATTGTCCATTTCATAAATTAAGAACGGTATTTTAGCATATTATATTATTGTTTATGCAGTAAAAATATAGCTACTTGTCATACTTTAGAAATATACTGTAAAACTATATTAAAATCAGATTGTCAGTTGGCGATTGCGGCTGTATTTGCATTGTGAGGTGGAAGGTGGGACAGGGTCAGCCTTTAACAAAAGGATGTAACAATGCACCTAACCATCGTAATTGTTATGCTTTTGATTCTTTTAGAGTTAAAAGTATATTAAAAGCTTCTAGGAAGTTCACGCTTCCTAGTTGTCCCAACTGTCGAAATTATAGCATATTTATCATAATATTATAGAAGCACTTTAAAGTCCCTAATGAATTTTATACAAAAGATACCAAAATACAAGTACTTTTAAACTACTCACATATTTTTGGTTTTTTGTCTATTTGAGATTTCTTTGTTTCTTAAAAACTTTTTCTTCTCATTGCAATACTTATAATAAATTATTGTCTAGTTACACAATCAAATTTTAGCTAAAATACAACTAAATAAATTATCAATGATTTCAGGGGTTTTAATGCCATTACAACAAATACTAAAAGATTCCAATTACAAGCTTACACAATTTAAAAGTGAATATATCAAAGAATTAGAAGATTCTATTTTTGAAAAAGAAGTTAGAGGTAAAAAAACTTATTTTGTAAATTGTTTAGTACGAAAAAAAGATATTCAAATAAAACCTGAAGAAGTTGTAAGACAACTCTTTTTAATTTCCCTACATAAAGATTATGATTATCCTTTTAGTCGTATGCAGATAGAATATTCAGTACATTTTGGGCGAGAAGTTAAACGAGCTGACATAGTTATCATGGATAAAGTACAGCCAACAGTTCCTTATATTGTCATAGAAGTTAAAAAGCCAAAACTAAAAGATGGTAAAGAGCAGTTAAAGAGTTATTGTAACTCTACGGGTGCAACTATTGCCATTTGGTCAAATGGTGAGCAAACTGTATATTATCATCGTAAAGACCCTAACTATTTTGAGCCTATTCCTGATATTCCTACAGCAAACAAATCTTTAAAAGATGTTTTAAAAGAAGAATTTACGATAGAAGATTTAATCAAAAAAGATATATTAAAAACTCAAAAAAGAAGTCTTAAAAACATAGTCTTAGACATGGAAGATGAAGTTTTAGCAAATGCAGGGGTAGATGTATTTGAAGAGGTATTTAAGCTTATATTTATAAAGCTTTTTGATGAGCTACAAAATACTAGAAAACTTACCAAAAATCTTGAGTTTAGAAACTATGGTGAGAGTGATGGAGAGTTAAAAGAAAAGATTGAGGGCATTTTTAGTGAAGCCAAAGAGCAATGGAGTGGGATATTTAAAGAAGATGAAATTATAGAACTCACACCTTCTCATCTTTCTGTCTGTGTCTCTTCACTTCAAGATGTAAAACTATTTAACTCTAATCTTGATGTTATAGATGATGCCTTTGAGTATCTTGTAAACAAAAATGCAAAGGGAGAAAAAGGGCAATACTTTACTCCTAGATATGCTATAGATATGTGTGTAAAGATGATGAACCCACAAGAGAGCGAGTATATGATGGATACAGCAAGTGGTAGTTGTGGTTTCCCTATTCATACTGTTTTTGACGTGTGGAAGAAAATATATAAAGATGAGGGCATAAAAGAGTCTCATCTATTTACAGCAGAGGAGAAGCACCCAAGAGCTTTAAAGTATGTAAAAGATAAGGTATTTGGTATAGATTTTGATAAAAAGAGTGTACGAGTAGCTAGAATGTTAAATATCATAGCTGGAGATGGTCATACAAATGTTTTAAATATGAACTCATTGGATTTTGAGAGATGGGATGAAAACTTAAAAGATGAAGACTGGACAGATACATATTTTGAGGGCTGGAAAAGACTTAAAAAGTTAAGAACTACTAAAAATGAAAACAAAGAGTTTGAGTTTGACATAGTGATGGCAAACCCACCTTTTGCGGGAGATATAAAAGAGGGTCGTATCTTACACCGTTACGAGTTAGGTAAAAAGCCAAATGGTAAGTACCAAAGCAAAGTGGGAAGAGATATACTTTTTATAGAGCGAAATCTTGATATGCTAAAAAGTGGTGGACGAATGGCAGTAGTCTTACCACAAGGAAGATTCAACAACTCGAGCGATAAAAATATAAGAGATTTCATAGCTGATAAGTGTAGAATCTTAGCAGTTGTCGGACTTCATGGAAATGTGTTTAAACCTCATACTGGAACGAAGACAAGTGTTCTCATTGTGCAAAAATGGGATGAGGAACTTTGTCCTAAAAAAGATGATTATAATATTTTCTTTGCAACCATGCAAAGCCCAAGTAAAGATAATAGTGGTGAGAAAATATACGTTAAAAATAAAGACGGAACAAACAGACTTGATGACCACGACCACTTAATAGTTGAGCATGACCTATTTAATCACGATGGCATTACACAAGATGGAATAGCAGAAGCTTTTAATGAGTTTGCGAAAAAGGAAAAATTCTCTTTTGTGGGAAAGTAGATAGTCCATTTGATGAAGTAAAATATAATACTTTGTTGGATGGGCTTGATATAAGTGAAGTAAATTATTTAAAAGTTTTAGAAGATAAAAATAAAAGATTAGAATCTAAATTTTATACATCTATAACAGGAATACAATCGAATTTTGCCTTAGGTGAAGATATTGTTGATTTTGTTCAATATGGAACATCCAAAGAGCTTAATGATGAAAAATATGGTTTTCCTATATTAAGACTAAATGAATTTGAAAGTAATTTTATAGGAGTGCCTAGTAAATATTGTAATATAATAAATAATAACACTTTTGAAAATTTAAAATTAATAAAGGATGATGTTTTAGTCTGTAGAACAAACGGTAATCCTAAATATGTTGGTAAAAGTGCTATTGTAATGCAGAATACAAATCTAGCTTATGCATCATATTTATTTAAAATTAGACCTAAAAAAGAATTTATTAATTCTAGTACTTTAAGTATATTTCTAAATTCAAAATATGGACGACAAGAAATTGAAAAGTATTCAATGGTAAGTAATCAAGCAAATTTTAGTCCTGCAAAATTTAGAGAAATTAGAATACCTTTATTTATAAATAATTTTCAATTAAAAATAGAAAACTTAGTTAAATCATCATACCTAAAACAAGAAGAAAGTAAAATACTTTATAAACAATCAGAAGACTTACTTTTAAAAGAACTTGATTTATTAGATTTTAAACCATCAAAAGAAAAAATAGCTATAAAAACATTTAGTAAAAGTTTTGGAGATAGTGGGCGACTTGATAGTGAGTATTATCAGGTTAAGTATGATGAGATCATTGATAAAATTAAAAGTTATAATGGTGGACATAAACTAATTAGAGAAGTTTTGATTGATAATATAAAAAGTGGTACTACACCTAAAACGATAACAAAAGAGTATATTCCAAATTCAAATTATTTTTTAAGAGCAGAATCATTTAATAATGATTTAACATTAAATTATAATTCACTTTATAGTGTGGATGATAAAACATTTATTAAGCATAATAGTATTGCTGTAAAACAGTTTGATATATTAGTATCAATGACTGGAACCATTGGAAACGTAGCAATAGTCACTAAAAATATAAATGCAATAATAAATCAAAACATTGTTAAGTTATCTGTTAATCAAGAATTACTAAACTACAATATTTTTGCCCTGTTTATGAAGACGGTAGGAAAAGATTTATTAATACGAGAACAAACAGGAAACGTACAGCCATACGTAAATATACCAAATTTTTCAAATTTAGTAATCCCAATTATTGATGATACAATTCAAACTCAAATAGAAGAAAAAATCAAAGAATCTTTTAAATTAAAAGAAAAGTCAAAACAACTTTTAGAAGTGGCTAAAAAAGCTGTTGAGATTGCTATTGAAGAAAATGAAGAAATAGCTACGGAGTTTATAGGAGAAAGTTATGAGTAGTGGAAAAGTAGATACAAATATAGAAAGTATTGTAAATGATTTAAAAACTATTTCTTGGCAACAAGTTTTAAATGAAGCAATAACAAACGCTTTACAAGCAAATGCAACAAAAATAAAAATAAAATTTGTTCAAGGTGCATTAGACTTAAATGATACGAAAAAATATATTGATTCTATCTCTGTAGAAGATAATGGAGATGGATTTAATGATATTAATACTAAATCATTTAAAGAGTATAAAACACAACATAAAAAAGAATTGGGCTGTAAAGGGATAGGTAGATTTTTCTATTTAAAAGTTTTTGATAAAGTTGCTATTGAAAGTTTAGATAAAAAAATTAATTTCATTATTAGTCAAGATATTAATATTCAAGATAATTTACAAAAGATAGATAATACAACCGTAAATTTTAAAGAACCAAAAGTTAAATTTGTAGTTGATTATAGTAATTATAAAAATGAATTGAATGACCATTTTTTAGCTTATTTTAAATTATTAAAAGACAAAAATATATCTATTATGATAGATGTATATGAAAACTCTATAAAACAGTTTGATATTAAAAGTGATGATATTCCAAAATTTAAAACTAAAAAGTTTAAAATAGGTTCATATGATTTTAATTTAGATTATATTTTAAATGATGATAGTGTTAAAAATTATGATGGATTTTATTGTGCAGGAGGTAGAGTAGTTGTAAAAAATAGTTATTTAGAGAGTAGTAAAAAATTTAAATTTTTTAAAAAAGTGAATATATTATTTCTTCTATCTTCTTCTTATCTTGATAATAATGTAAATGAAACGAGAGATGATTTTACAATATATCGCAAAAGACGCAATGATGATATATTTCATAATTTATCTTGGATGGAAATACAGACTGAACTAAAAACTCAAATCAAACAAATTGCAAAAGATAATGACATAGATATAGATAAATTATCAAAAGAAAGTCGTAAAAAAGCTTTAGATGATGTTCCATTTCTAGCATATTATTTACAAACCAATGATAATGATAATGACAGTGAAACATTAAAAAAGAATGCTAAAAAAATGTTAGAAGATGATAAAAATTTTATTAGAGATAACAAAGATAATATGGATGCTGATTATAAAGAAAAATTATCAATAATAACACAAGCGGAACTAGCAGAATATATTTTTGATAGACAAGTAATTATTGACAGGTTAAAAGCATTTACAAATGACAATTCAATAGAAAAAGAACTTCATAATTTATTTATGCAACAATATACAAGTGATGAAAATAAAGACTATAAAAGTAATAATCTTTGGCTATTTGATGACAGATTTATGAGTTATAATAAAGTTTTCAGTGAGACTCAACTACAAGAAATTTTTCCTGAATTAGTTAAAAATCTTGAAAGACCTGATATTTTAAGCATAGGTGAGATGAATATAATTTCAAATACATACGATAAAGAAGATATAACAGATATAGTAATTATTGAATTAAAAAAAGCAAGTGAAAAAATAACTCCTGCAAGAGCAGAAGAACAACTTGTTGATTATGCTGGATATATTAATGAAGCTTACGAGGACAGAAAGATTAGAATATGGACTTATGCTTTTTTGAAATTTGATGAAAAAACAGAAAAAAGTTTAAAAAATAAAGGCTATAATCGAGTTCTTACAAAAAGTAAATATCCTATATATTATCACCCGTTCAACGAAGTAAATACTATTGTAAATTTTGTAGATTATCATGCTATAGCAGATGATGCAAATAACAGAAATTTAACATTTATGAAAATATTAAGAGGTGGTACAATTCAAGAGAAGAAAGAAGAGAATGCCAAAAGCAATATTTGAAGACTAAAGAGATACATATTTTAAAGTATACTTTAGAACTTTTAACCTTGTTCTAACCAACTATAGCCTAAAATTTCATCATTAAAACTAAAGGCTTCTCATGGTTGTTACTCGTTTCGCTCCTTCTCCTACTGGATATCTTCATATTGGTGGTTTACGAACTGCTCTTTTTTCTTACCTTTGGGCTAAAAAGAATGGTGGTCAATTTGTTCTTCGTATAGAAGATACCGATAAAGCAAGAAACTCTCAAGAGGCTACAGATGCGATACTTAAAGCATTTGAGTGGTTAGGCTTAGAGCACGACGGTGAGATAACTTACCAATCACAACGTGATGAGATTTATGCACAATACATTAAGCAACTTCTTGATGAAGGTAAAGCTTACAGATGTTATATGTCAAAAGAAGAGCTTACTGAACTTCGTGAAACGCAGATGGCAAATAAAGAGCGTACTAAATATAATGGAAAATATCGTGATTTTGACGGTACTCCTCCTGAGGGTATAGAGCCAGTTATCAGAATTAAAGCACCCTTAACTGGAGAGATTTTAGTCAAAGATGGTGTAAAAGGAGATATCTCTTTTCAAGCAGAAGATATTTTGGATGACTTTGTAATCGCTCGTTCTGACGGCGCACCAACTTATAACTTTGTTGTAGCTATTGATGATCACCTTATGGGCATTAATGAAGTTATACGTGGAGATGACCACCTCTCAAATACTCCAAAACAGATAGTGGTTTATGAAGCTCTTGGATTTGAGATACCGATGTTTTATCATGTTCCTATGATTCATAACTCTGCTGGAAAAAAACTCTCTAAACGTGATGGAGCTACAGATGTTATGGCTTATAAAGAGATGGGTTATACACCTGCCTCTCTACTGAACTTTTTAGTACGTTTAGGCTGGAGTCATGGTGACCAAGAGATATTTTCAATGGACGAGATGATTGAGCTTTTTAATCCTAAAGATATCAATAAATCAGCATCTATTTATAATACTGAAAAACTTGACTGGTTAAGTGCACACTATATCAAAAACTCATCAAATACAGAGTTAGCAGAACTTTTAATACAGTATGATTTAGTTCTGACTTCACATGATAAAAAAGAGATACTTTTAGATGAACTCAAAGATCGTGCAAAAACTTTAAAAGAATTAGCCGACTTAACACGTGAGATACTTGAGACTCCAACTTCTTACGATGAAAAAGCTGTAAAAAAAGCTTTTAAAGGTAATGCGATTGAAGTTCTTAATGCATTTGAAGCAAAAGTTAGTGCTGCAGATGAGCTTCATCTTCCCAGTGATTATCACCATCTAATGGAAGAGGTTGTAACAGAGATGGAGATAGGTTTTGGAAAAATTGGACAACCTCTTCGTGTTGCACTTTTGGGAAAAATGAGTGGTCCAAGCCTTGATAGTGTGATGGCTATTTTAGGTAAAGACGAAACTATGCTTAGGATTGCAAACGCAATAACTGCAAACTCTTAGACCTCAACATTTTTCAAACGCAGTGCATTTGCTATAACTGAAACAGAACTCAAGCTCATAGCCGCTGCGGCTATTACGGGTGAGAGTAAAATTCCAAAAAATGGATAGAGAAGACCCGCTGCAATTGGAACTCCTGCACTATTATAAACAAAGGCGAAAAATAGATTTTGTCTTATATTTCTCATAGTTGCACGACTAAGTTTTCTAGCTCTAACAATTCCAAGTAAATCACCTTTTATCAAAGTGATTCCTGCACTCTCAATCGCTACATCAGTACCAGTTCCCATGGCAATTCCAACCTCAGCCTGAGCCAACGCAGGTGCATCATTTATACCATCGCCTGCCATCGCTACTATTTCTCCATCATCTTGAAGTTTTTTGATTATCTCTATTTTTCCTTGAGGCATAACATTAGCGTGAACTTCATCTATACCTAATTGTGAAGCAACATGGTTTGCAGTTATCTCATTATCTCCACTTAGTACTACAACATGAACTCCATCATCTTGAAGTAATTTTATAGCCCTTGAACAGCTCTCTTTTATAGGGTCTTCTACTCCAAAAATAGCACTAAACCTAGAATCAACGGCCATAAATACAACACCTTTTCCCTCTTGGCGTAAATGGTTTGCTTCCTCTGTTATATTTTTAGTAGAAATACTCAGACTATTGAGAAAACTCTCACTTCCTATAACTATATTTTTATCATCAATTTTTCCGACTATTCCTTTTCCCGTAATAGAGTTAAAGTTTTCTACTTCTACTAAGTTGACATTATTACTTTTAGCATGTTCAATAATAGCTTCTGCTAAAGGGTGTTCACTTACACTCTCTAAACTTGCCCCATATTTCAAAAGTTCAAGTTCATCAAAACCATCCGCTTTTATCAAACTAGTAACACGAGGTTTTCCTTCTGTTAGAGTTCCTGTTTTATCCACGACTAGTGTTGTAACTTTTTCCATCAACTCTAAAGTCTGAGCATCTTTTATCAGTATTCCTCCAAGAGCCGCTCGACCAGTTCCAACCATTATTGAGATAGGAGTTGCAAGTCCTAAAGCACATGGACATGCAATTATAAGTACTGCAACAGCAGAGACAATAGCATAAGCCAAACGTGGTTCTGGTCCAAAAATATACCAACCTATAAATGCCAAAATCGCTGCTAAAACAACTGCTGGAACAAAATAACTAGCGACACTATCTGCAAGTTTTTGAATTGGAGCACGTGAACGCCCAGCATGAGATACCATATCTACTATTTGAGCCAACATTGTATCTCTACCTATACGCTCTGCTTCCATAACTAAAGTACCATTTTTATTTATAGTTGCTCCTATAAGTTTTTTACCCTCTTTTTTTGAAATAGCTATTGGCTCTCCTGTAATCATCGACTCATCAACATTACTCTCTCCATATATGACAATACCATCTACAGGAATTTTTTCACCGGGTCTGATTCTTAAACGGTCTCCAAGTAAAACATCCTCTAGGTTTATATCTTCTTCTATTCCATTTTCATCAAGACGGTGTGCTATTTTAGGAGCGAGGTTTAAAAGTGTTTTTATCGCGCTATTTGTTTTAGAGCGAGCATTTAGTTCTAAAACCTGCCCCAATAGAACCAAGGTTGTTATAACTGCTGCCGCTTCAAAATAGACATGAACCAAACCTTGGGATGTTTGCATAAGTGGAGGGAATATTTGCGGGGTTAGCAGTGCAAAGATACTGTAAATATAAGCAGTTCCTACTCCTATTGCTATGAGAGTAAACATATTTAGGTTCCATGTTCTAACAGAGTCATATCCTCTTACAAAAAAAGGCCACCCACCCCAAAGAACTACTGGTGTTGATAAGAGAAACAAAAACCATTGAACTTCCAACATTGCTACTTCTTCAGGTAGGTATTGTGGAATTAAATCACTAATCATAGCCACAACAAAAACAGGAAGTGAAAAAAAGAGACTAACCCAAAATCTTCTGTTCATATAATCAAGTTCACTACTATCTTCATTCTGCGAAACAATCATAGCTTCTAATGCCATTCCACATTTTGGGCAACTACCCGGTTTATCCCTGATAACCTCTGGGTGCATAGGGCATGTATATGTTATATGCTCTATCGTACATAAATCATCTTTACAATCTATATTTTCCTTGATACTCATAATATCCTCCTAAAACCAAAGTCGAACTCCTGCAGTTGCATAAGTCTCATTTAATGAACGGTAATCATAGGTATTTCCAAAATTTCTACTCCACTCAACTCCTATATATGGAGCAAACTCTCTAACAAACTCATATCTAAGTCTAAGACCAAGGGTTAAATTTGACAAACCTTCACCTAAGCCCATTTCAGGTATATCTTTTGAATAAGCCGAGAAATCTATACTTGGAGTAAGTATTAGTTTTTGAGTTAAAAGTGCTTCATATTCAGCCTCAAATCTTATACCTACTTCTCCCTCTTCACCGACTAAAAGCACAGCTCGTGTCTCAAAAAAGTATGGTGCTAAACCAGAGAGTGCTAAAACTCCCCATTTATAATCAGCATCAGGAGTTTTATCATAACCCACACCAAGTTGAATATCCCAATATGGAGCTATCCCACGAGAGTAAACTAATTGGTTCTCACTCTCTGTCTGCTCATCTTTGGCTTTTTCACCTTCACTATAAAGATAAATTTTATTTAAATCATATCCCACATAAGCAAAACTATCCCAAGCGATAGTTTTCTCATCATTGAATTGATACTCTAAGTTATCTATCATAACAGTAGCTCTCAGTATATCACCACCTCCACCTGCATAAACAGATGTACTTAAACCAAGCGTCAACATAGTTGCTAATAATAAGTTTTTCATAATAATCCTCCTACCCTAAGCCACTACGACTTTTCTAAACATACCTGACATATGATAAAGCAGGTGACAGTGATACGCCCATGAACCTTTCGCATCAACATTAACACGAAAACTAATTTTAGACCCGGGCTGAGCGATTACTGTATGTTTACGAGGCAGATAGTTGTCATCTCCTGTCTCTAAGTCACTCCACATACCATGAAGGTGCATTGGATGATTCATCATTGTGTCGTTAATATATGTAATACGAAGTCTCTCGCCATATTTAAACTCTAAGGGTTTTGCATCTTTATAAGCAATACCGTTGATAGACCACATATATCGCTCCATATTACCCGTTAAACGTAGCACTATCTCTCTATCTGGATACCTATCATCCGTTGTAGGTCTTAAAGATTTCAAATCTGCATATGTTAAAACACGTCTACCATTACCTCTAAGTCCTACTCCGGGATCATCAAGTCTATATTGAGGGTCCATAGCTCTCATTGTTGTCTGAACACCTCTTGCTTCTTCTAGTGAAGTTATTGGAATTTTTGGTTTGCTTATATCCATTGTATGCTCTTTTTTAGGCATAGCCATGCCACCGCCACACTTCATAGAAGTCTCTTTTTTCCTAGGCATATCTTTCATTGGTACATTATTCTTTACATGCTCCATACCTTTCATACCACCCATATTCATTCCCATATCTGCATGTGTTAAAACATCTGCTTTGTCCATCTCTGGAGTAGGGGCTGTGAGGCTTGCATCATTTGTTAAAGCACCCAAGGCATAGCCACTTCTATCCAAACTCTGTGCAAAGATTGCATAAGCCTTATTATCTTCTGGCTCCACAATCACATCATAAGTCTCAGCCACACCAACTCTAAACTCATCAACATCCACCGGCTGAACATAGTTACCATCACTTGCAACTACACTCATTTTAAGTCCTGGGATTCTAACATCAAAAAAAGTCATAGCAGAGCTGTTAATAAAACGCAGTCTGACTTTTTCCCCATTTTTAAAGAGTGCTTTGAAGTTTGTTGCCGGATTTTGTCCATTCATCAGATATGTATATGTATAACCTGTTACATCAGAGAGATCTCTATCTGTCATAGCCATATTGTTCCACATTTTTCTTTGATTAAACGCAGCTAAAAAGCCAAGCTCTTTTACCTCATCAAAAAAATCTCCGACCGTTCTCTGGTTAAAATTATAGTAATCAGCAGAGAGTTTAATTTTTCTATACACACTGTCAGGTTTCTCATCTGACCAGTCCGAAAGAGAGATAACATACTCTCTGTCATACTCAAGAATTTCCTCTTTAGGTTCTATCACTATTGCCCCATAAACACCAGTCTGTTCTTGAAAACAAGAGTGTGAATGGTACCAGTATGTTCCGCTTTGCACTACGGGGAACTTATAAGTAAAGGTCTCGCCTGCGGGAATACCATCAAAACTAATTCCAGGAACTCCATCCATCTCAGGTGGTATGATAATTCCGTGCCAGTGAATAGATGAAGACTCACCAAGGTTATTTGTCACATGTATAGTAATCTCATCGCCTTCTTTCCATCTAAGAGTTGGCCCAGTTATCATAGAGTTCACCGCTGTTGCAACTGCCGGAGTTCCTGTAATATTTACATCTACTTTATCTATTGTGAGATGAAACTCCGTTCCGCTAAGTTCAACTGTCTCCCTTCGAGTGGTAACTTTTGTACTTGCATTTAAAGTTAGTGAAGAAGAAGCAACTAAAGCAGATGCAACAACACCTTTAACAAAAGTCCTTCTAGAAATATTTGAATTTTCATGAGTCATAATAAGCTCCTATTAAAGTCTCTTTGTAAAATTATATTAGTTTAGAGTGTAGTTTTTGTGTAGTTTTAGTATAATCTAGTACGAAGGAAACTTATGCAAGATATATATGAAAAACTAGGACTCTTTTACTTAGGAAAAGATGTCAACGATGATAGTTTAACACTCTATAAATCAAAACATTTAACGACACACGCTATGCTTATTGGTATGACAGGGTCTGGTAAAACAGGTCTTGGAATAGGGCTTATTGAAGAGGCAGCTATTGATAATATTCCCTCTATAATCATAGACCCAAAAGGGGATATGGGAAACCTCTGCTTGGCCTTTGGCGATATGCGAGCAGAAGATTTTGAGCCTTGGGTTGAAGAGGCTGCAAATGCAGAGAAAACTGCTCTAATGTGGGAGGAGGGGCTCCTTGCTTCTCATCAAAGTAGAGCAAGAGTTAAAAAATATGCAAGTGTTGAAAAGACCATCTATACACCAGGGAGTTCAGCCGGTATCAGTGTCAATATTTTAGGAAGTTTTGATGCCCCTCCAGAAGAGGTTTTAGATGATTCAGATACTTACTCCTCACTTATAAACACAACGGTCTCCTCTCTTTTAGCCTTAATCTCAGTAGAGTCCGACAACCCAAATGCTAAAGAGCATCTCCTCCTCTCAAACATCATTAACCACTTTTGGAAAAAAGGTATTTCACTCAGCTTAGAAGATATTATCGGTTATGTTGCTTCTCCACCTTTTAAAAAGATTGGTATGCTCTCACTTACCTCTTTTTACAACCAAGACCAGAGAATGAAACTCGCTATGCTATTAAACGCAGTAGCCTCTTCTGTCACTTTTTCATCATGGATAAAAGGTGAAGCCTTGGACATACAAAATATGCTCTACGATGAAAATGGTAAAGCAAAAGTAGCCATCTTCTCCATAGCGCACCTCAATGATGAAGAGAGAATGTTCTTTGTTACCATACTTTTAAATAGCTATATTAGCTGGATGAGAAGACAAAGAGGGAGCTCTTCTCTCAAAAGTATCCTTTATATGGATGAGATTTTTGGATTTTTTCCACCTACAAAAAATCCACCATCTAAAGAGCCGATGCTACTCCTTTTAAAACAAGCTCGTGCCTTTGGAACAGGCATAATTCTTTCAACTCAGAACCCTGTAGATATTGACTATAAAGGTCTCTCAAACATAGGAACGTGGTTTGTAGGAAAACTTCAAACTAAACAAGACATAAGCAAGGTTATTGATGGAGTAGCAGCAAAATCTTCGCTCAATAAAGAGGAGATAGCCCATAAAATAGCAACACTTAAAGGGCGACACTTCTTTATGAAAAATGTGCATAGTGAAGAGACTAAAGAGTTCTCAACAAGATGGGTTCTCTCTTACCTCAAAGGTCCCATGACTAAAAATGATATTAAGATGCTTATGAAAAATAAAAAGACTCAAATGAGTGAGCAGAATGAGAATGTACAAAGTCTCAAAAAGAGTGAAAACGCAGAGCAGAAGCAGATACTCAATGAAAATATAAAAGAGTATTTTTTAGATACGAGTATCAATGCTCAAACACCATTTTATCCCTATATATATGCTTCTACTGCTGTAAGGTTTTTCAATCAAAAAAGAGGGATTGATGAGATTCAAGAGCTAAAACTCTCACTCGAACTTGAAAGTTCACAAAGCACCATTGAGTGGGAAAATGCAAGAGAGATACCTAAGAGTGATTTTTTACACAGAGCAAACACTACTGCCTCATATGCACCTCTTCCAAGACTACTCTTAGAAGCAAAAAATTTAAAAGAGTTCCAAAAATCTATCTCAAACTATCTCTACACTTCAAAAAAACTAGAACTTTTTGCATGTAAAGAGCTTAAACTCGAATCTACGCTTCACCAAAGTAGAAGAGACTTTATAGTAGATGTTGAAGATACCTTAAAAGAGTTAAGAGATGCAAAAAGCCAAAAGCTCCAAGATAAATTTGAAGTTAAATATAAACGGCTAGAGACAAAACTCAAACGACTAGAGTTAAAGCTACAAAAAGAACAAGCTGATGTCAGCTCAAAAACTACAGATACTATTGTAGATGTTGGACTTGCAATTTTTGGTGCTTTTTTTGGAAGAAAAACACTCTCAACTACAACTATGAGAAGAGGAGCATCTGCTTTTAAAAAGGGTAAAGGAGTCCTCAAGGAGAGAGATGATGTGAAAAATATACTCTCGCTTATTGAAGATACCCAGAGTGATATACAAACATTAAACGCAGAACTAGAGAGTGCAATCATAGAGATAGAGAACGATTTAGATATACAAAATTATGAGATTAGCTCTTTTTTCATTAAACCTAGACGAAGTGATGTAAATATAAAAGATATAGCACTCTTATGGGAGCGCTAAATACCTGTCTCACAGCTATCTAAACGCCCATATTTATAACCCTTAGCAAACCACTTTACTCTATCTTGAGAGCTTCCATGTGTAAAAGCATCTGGAACCACGTAGCCTCTCGCCTGTTTTTGTAGCGTGTCATCACCTATGGCACTCGCTGCGTTTAAGGCCTCTTGTATATCTCCCTTTTCTATAACATCACTCACATAGTGAGCCCAAATTCCAGCATAACAGTCTGCTTGGAGCTCTACTTTTACTTGGGTAGCATTCGCCTGTTTTTCTGAAGAGTTTGTCTTTAGTCTATGAGATTTATTGAGTGTTCCTAAAAGATTTTGCACATGGTGTCCCACTTCATGAGATATTACATACGCTTGAGCAAAATCTCCTGGTGAGTTATGACGATTTTTTAGCTCATCAAAGAAACTCATATCAAGATATAATTTTTTATCTCTTGAGCAGTAAAAAGGACCTGTCTGTTTCGTTGCATAACCACAGCCACTATTTACAGAGTTACGAAACAAAACTAACTTTGGCTCTTCATATCGTTTGCCAGCTTTAGCAAAAAGCTTATGCCAAATATCTTCATTTTGAGCTAAAACTACAGAGACAAATTCAGCAGTTGTGTTATCTTGAGTATTGGATGGATGAGTCAAATCTTTACTCTGCGCAGTTTTTGGAGCATCTAAAAATGATAAAAGTAATAGAGGATTGTAACCCATCAGATAAGATACAAAGCCTATAGCTAAAACAATCCTACCATATTTGTTGCCTATAAGAAATCTTATAAGAAAAAATATAAGGCGTGAGTTTCCTCGTCCAGCACCACCCCGTGTTCTAAAATCTTGAACATTACTACTTCTTCTTAAATCTTCCCATTTCATATTATAGTTCCATAGTTTTTATGTGATTATAACTAAGATAGCATATAATACTCTCATGAATAAAATTACATTAAAAACTATTTTCAAGCTAATACTCGATAAAAAACCAGCTCTTATTTATGGTCAGATTATTACTCTCTTGGCAATTTTAGTAAGTGTGCCTATTCCCCTTATGCTTCCCATAATGGTCGATGAAATACTTCTAGATAAACCCGATACGTTTGTAAATAGTATCAACTACTTCATCGGTGAGACTACTGCGTTTTACTACATAGCTATCGTTACTTTTGCGGTTATCTTTTTACGATTTATCTACTACTTTTTTACAGTCATCATCACTAAAATATTTACAAAAATTTCAAAATATGTAACTTTTATGATTAGAAAAAGACTCATTGAGCATCTTAGAACTGCTTCTATGAATGAGTATGAGACACTTGGAAGCGGAGCTATTACCTCTAACCTAATCACAGATGTAAATACACTTGATGCATTCATCATAAGTGGTGTCTCTAAAGCTGTTTCTTCTGTACTTACGCTTATCGCCGTAGCTATTGTTATGATTGCCATTGACCCAATTTTAGGAGTGCTTATACTTGTTATTCAACCCCTCATCATGCTTCTGAGTAAAAAAATGTCTAGCATTGTTGGAGCACTTAAAAGCAAAGAAAACGCAGCTATTTCAGATTTTCAAGAGGATGTTGGCGAGACACTGGAGCTTTTTGGACAGATTAAAGCGAGTAACCAAGAGAACTATTTCTTCTCACGTGCAACAAATCTGGCAAATAATATTCAGACCACTTCCAATGAGTACAGTTATAAAAATGTAGCGTATGAAAGACTCTCTTACACTATCTTTTTAGTGATGTTTGAAATCCTCAGAGCAGCTGGCTTAATTCTTGTAGCCTATAGTGACCTGAGTATAGGTATGATGTTTGCAATGTTTGGCTATATCTGGTTTATCATGACACCGGTTCAAGATATGCTTACCATGCAATATAGCTACTCATCAGCAGTCTCAGCACTAGAGAGAATCAACAAAATACTCACATTAAAAACTGAGAATACAGGTACAAAACTTCTCAAAGAAAAAGATATTCACATCTCATTAAAAAATTTAGACTTCTCATATGTTCAAGGCAAAGAGATACTTCGCGACATCTCACTAGAAATAAACCCAGGATGTAAAATTGCTCTAATTGGTGCGAGTGGAAGTGGAAAAACAACTCTTGCTCAGGTTATTTCAGGTTTTTATGAGAAGTGCAGTGGCTCACTTAAATATAACGACATAGATATAGAAGAACTAGATAAAAGCTCACTTAGAGAAAAGATATTTTTAGTTCTACAGATGCCAATACTTTTTAACTCCTCACTGCGTTTTAACATAACTATGGGTGATGAGAGCATAAAAGATGAAGAGATTTACAAGGCTCTTCATATCGCTCAACTTGATGATATGATAGAGAAGATGGACGACAAACTTGATACTATTGTAGGTCATCACGGTATTCGTCTCTCAGGTGGACAGAGACAGCGTTTAAGTATAGCAAGGATGATTATTGCCAATCCTAGTGTGGTAATATTTGATGAATCAACATCTGCACTTGACGTTCACACAGAAGCACTTCTACAAGCTAAGCTTTTACCTATACTAAAAGAAAAAACTGTAATCACAATCGCTCATAGACTCAGCACTGTGAAAAACGCAGACCTTATTTATGTTTTAGATGAAGGCAAAATTGTTCAGCAGGGCACTCACGAAGAACTCGAAGATGAAGAGGGTCACTATAACGAGTTTGTTAAAAGACAGTTGATTTAAAAAAATAACCTAAATTAAAATTATTATCTATCCTTTTGATTAAAAACTTATAATTATTACTTATACTTTATACTCTTTGTTAAAAGGATGTAAAATGAAAGATGTTAATAAAATCAAAAATGCTCTTTGGGGTCTCTTTATTTCAGATTCTCTTTGCATGCCTGCACACTGGTATTATAAACGCGAATACATAAAAAAAGAGTTTGGAAAAATTACAGGCTATAATGATGCTCCACATCCACACCCAGAATCTTTTATGGTTGGAAATACTTACACACCTGATATAAAAATAGCAAAAAAACTAAAACGCCCCTATGATATTTTACATAAACATATCAATTTTTATAACACTTCTTATAGTCTCTTTGACATTAATACGAAAGTGCATGATGGTGAACATGCGAACCTAATGCCAAAGTTAGATGAGAGATATCATTATCATCACGGACTAAAAGCTGGAGAAAATACACTTGGAGCAAACCTTGTGAGAGTTTTAATGCGCTCTATTATCAAAAACGAGGGTTATAATCAAAAAGCATTTTTAGATGACTTTATAATATATATGACTTCAAGAGATAAGAATAGAGATCCATACTTGGAAATTTATATCCGTGACTGGTTTGAAAACTATTCAAAAGGAATTGCACCAGAACGCTGTGCACAAAGTCAAAGAGAAAGATGGTCCATAGGTTCTCATGGAGCTATAATACGCCCTCTAGTTTTGTCTCTAACGGCAAAAAGCTCATACGATGCTTTAGGTATTGCTATAACTCATCAGCAACTAACCCACTCTTCGCAAAATGTATCTTCTGCACTCACTGTATTAGTCCCTCTTCTGTTTAACTTACTTAATGATAAAGAACCAATGAGTGCATTAGCTACATCAGTAAAAGAGATACCACTGATAAAAATACATGGTCAAGAGTTATCAAAAATCTACTTTAATTCAAAAGGACCGGGGAACATCCCTAAAGATAAAATGTGGACTCTACACACTGAGTATTCAGATGAGTATCTGAGTGATATACTTGAAGATGCAGATGATGAAAATATGATAACAACTCGCTTTGCCACTTCCTGTTATCCAGAACATGGAGTACCCCTAATGCTTTACTTCTTATATAAAAATAGATTTGATTTTACACCTTCACTTCTTGATAATGCAAATGCAGGAGGTGATAATGTTCACAGAGGAATGATTTTAGGTCTTTTAGTCGGTGCTACAACTGATAAGATACCAAACGCATTAAAAACTGCTCTAAAAGAGTATGAAGAGATAAAAAAAGAGATAGATGAGTTTGTTAAGTTTTGTAATTTATAAATCTATCGCTAACTTTTTTAAAGTCTCTAAATCCACAAGATTTAAAATCGCTTGATGTGTTGAGTGTATAAATATCTGAGGGGCATTCCCATCTTTTACAGACTGTGCAAAACGCAGACCTGAGAGGCACCAAGACTCCCCTGGTTTCACACCTTTAAAACCATGCTCTGGCATAGGCGTTGAGAGGTCATTTCCAGTACGCTTTGAGTACTCTAAAAACTCCTCAGTTGCATAAATACAAATAGCATGCATACCCTTGTTTTGAGGAGTTACCTTACAAGAGCCATCTCTAAAAAAACCTGTTAAAGGATCAAGACTACACGGTTCAAGTGCTTCTCCTAAAACATTTAACTCTCCAAATATATGTAATGGTTTTGGCATGATAAAGACCTTTTATTTTTAAACAAATTGTATCTTATCTTTTACAAAGTTCTTTTTTAACTCAAAACTAATACCAATACCAAGCGAAAACTAAACAATCAAACGAGAAGATTGTATTGTAGTGTGAGGCGAAACTCCGCAAGAGCTACTAGTAGCTTTAAGGATTTTCAACGAAACAATACGATGTAATCTTCTCGCCCCTGGGTAAAATATAAGCCATCACCTACTTCGTTAAACTATATTGAAGCTACTCGTAGCTTCTGCCATAGTTTGCCTTGTAGCTAATAGCTTATATTTTATTTGCTAGTTTAGTTTTCGCTTGGTATTGGTATAATATACTCACTTAAAATATTACTAATAATACAAGGAAATGTAGATGGCAGGAAATCCAGGAATAACAGTAATGCAGATGGAGTCAGCACTCAACAACATGCAAAATACCATGGTAAACGAAGATGGAAGTTTTAATCTTGATGATACTTTTTTTGAACTTTTTGATGAGCTAATGATTAAACTCCAAGAGACAAGAGAGATTGCAGAGAGTTTAAGAAATAAAGCCTAGATACCGTAGAGAAAAATGGGGTAAGAAATATCCCATCGTTTTTACTTCAACTTGCAATTCACTTTGAACTGAGAATATAAACTTTATTGTTGTGCAATTTTAACAATATTCTCTAAAATACTATCTGTTTTTTTAGAGGAAGTATCTACTCCTCCATATATGTTAAATGAAGAGAGTTTCATACCACAGAAGTTGACAACTTGCGCTTTAAAAGTGTTTTTTAGTCTTCTATTGGCTCCTGTAATAGTATAAATAAAAGTTGGGGCTCCTGTGGTAGTAAAAACAGTTACATTCTTAGCTATCAATAAGCCTTTTGGTCTTGAATTAACATATTCAAAAGCAAAACCTTTTGAAAAATTCCAATCAATAAAGTTATGTAATATGGCAGGATAGCTTCCCCACCAATATGGAAATATAAAGACTAACTCATTTGAACTTTGTATTTTCTCTTGATAATAAGTCATTTCTGTTGACTTTATACTATTTGCATCTTCATAAGTGAAAAATGGTTGTTGATTATCATCCCTATATAAGTCAAGCAGTTCTACACAATGACCAATCTCTTCTTTTGTTTCTTTATATTTTTTTGCCATAGCAAAAGAAAAACTATCTTTTTTTGGATGTGCAACTATAAGTAGTATTTTTTTCATTTTATTCCTTTTGACAACTTATTTGATGTTATTGTATCAGACAACTTATTTGGTGCCAAGTTATTTTTTAATTTTAAAGTATAATTAGATATCAAAGTAAAAAAAGAGTGATGTGAATAAATTTAATACAGTGCAAAACAGACTTTTAAAATGGTATAAAACCCATGGAAGACATGAACTACCTTGGCGAAATACGGATAATATGTACCATATCTACCTTAGTGAGGTTATGCTTCAACAAACGCAGGTAAATCGTGTAAGAGATGAGTACTATCCGCAATTTCTCAAGAAGTTTCCAACACTCCAAGCACTTGCAGACGCAGAGCAAGATGATGTGCTCTCAGCTTGGAGTGGACTTGGTTACTACTCAAGAGCAAGAAATCTTCACAAAACAGCACAAGCCACTCCCTCCTCTCTACCAAATACCCAAGAGGAGCTTATAAAACTCCCCGGTATAGGAAAATACACGGCAAGTGCCATCTGTAGTTTTGGGCACAATCAAAATATTCCTGTAGTGGATACCAACATCGCAAGAGTTATCAAACGCTTTTTTGCACTTCTCAATCCTGCAGACAAACTCATCTGGCTAAACGCAGCAAACTTTGTAAATCATCAAGACTCAAGGCATCACAATTTAGCCCTGATGGATTTAGGCTCACTTATCTGTTTACCAAAAAATCCCAAATGTAGTGAGTGCCCTCTTGCAAAAGAGTGTCAAGGGAAAAATAAAGCAGAACTCTACACACAGACAAAGAAAAAAGAGTATGAATCCCTCGAACTTTTTTATGGTGTTTTGATAAAAGAGAACAAAATTGCTCTGCAGGTCTCACGTGAGAGAATGTACAGAGATATGCTCATACTTCCTGCTGTTGAACCTATTGAGGAGCATCATATTGGGACATTTAAACACGCCTACACGAAATACCGTCTCAGTGTGAACCTCTACACGATAGAAGAGTTAGATGGTGAACTTGTCTGGGTAGATTTAGATACGTTTGATGATGCACCTATCTCTTCACTAACAAAAAAAGCACGAAAGTTTTTTCTATAACTCTCCGCGAAAAGCTTGGTCTAAAATGGAAGCTTTGAGAGCTACTAAACTCTGCATTTTCGACTTAATTAAAAAAACGGGTGCTTATTTTTCTACTTTTTCTTATAATTAACAAGATAATAATCTACTAAATTCAACTTCGAACTTTTACTCAACCCACGATGTAAGCTAATCATATTTTTCATGTGAGAGAATACTCCACCTTCAAGTGCATTTGTAGTATTAGAAATTGATAAATGCTTGTAATTTTTATAAGTAAAAAGATAAGCTAAGTTGCTTCTCAAACTTCAATAAGCAGCTCTAATTCTTGGATGAGTATAATGAAGTTTTCCAGTAGTCGAAGAGATACTTTTTTCCTCTAAAAATTCTTTGTATATTTCGTACCATTCATCTAGTTTAGTTGTAAAGTTTTTTTCTATAGTTTGAGTAAGTCTTGAAACTATTTTCTTTAGATCTTTACTAGCATCAAGCTTTGGTCGCATAGTGATATATCTTTGTACAATCTTCTTTTGGTGGAAGTGACACATTTGTATGGGAATATCTTTAAAGGCTTTGTATAAGCCTCTTTTACCATCTAAAGTGGCACTCATAATTGTATAGCCTCGTTCAATAAGCTCTTCTTTTAAATATCTGTAGTCTTTGACAACTTCACTTTCAATATGTTTCCAAATAAGTATCTCTTTTGATTCATTATCTTTGAAAACCAATGTGCCTAACTTATCTTTACGTTTGCCATAAAAAGTAGCATCACAAATTAAATTTATTGGTCTTGGATTGTGTATTTTACATTTAACAATATACTCATCTCTCTGCTTCATTATCCAAGGAATAGATCGGTCGTATTTAGCTGAT
>Ga0256844_10000054_pt1 | contig 45066 bp, 40 predicted proteins | sample MusselsmetaG_FD_189100 | JGI IMG/M metagenome (GOLD analysis project Ga0256844, IMG submission 189100) | Mussel associated microbial communities from hydrothermal vent at the East Pacific Rise, Pacific Ocean - Mussels | ecosystem: Host-associated > Mollusca > Shell > Unclassified ... | reverse complement strand
AATCATTTTGATGAATTTGAAATTTTGGAATATCATAGTCGGTTAAGAGTTTAATCTCACCATTATAATTAATATTAAAAAGTTCAATATTAGCTTGAATAAGTACGTTGATATCAGTTTCAGTGTAGCCTTCAAGTAGAGAGGTATCATCTATATTTGCCATGGGTTTGTTGTATAGATAAATTCCAATATACTCTTCATTGTCATAGAGTACATTAATACCATAAAATTCAAAAGAGTTAAAAGAGAGATGCAGTGCTGTCTTTTGAGAACCAAATGTTTGAGGTGCATGTGCAAGAGCAATATTGAAAATTTCTTTGGGTTGGCAAGAACCCATGAGTAGTTCGGCTGAAGTATTAAGATATTTTATTTTTCCATTATTGGTAAATAAAATAAATGGATTTGAGTCATTTTCGACAAAAAATCTAAAATTAATCGAGTCCATGTTCTTGTATCTTCTTTCTTAATGTATTTCTGTTGAGACCCAGTACATGAGAGAGCTTAAGTTGAGATTTATATTTTTTTAATCCAGCTTCAATAAGTGGTTTTTCATATAGGCAAAGATACTCTCTGTAGGCATTATTACCTTCAATGTGTTCATAAAGATAGTTATATAAAATCTCTTTAATCTCTTCATTATTTAATGTTTTATGTATAAGTCTTTTATAGAGAGAGGCTTTTAGTGAGCGAATATTTTCTGTTAAATCAAGTTGACTATGCTCAATTTCAATAGGGTAATCTAACATAAGTTCTTTTTGTATATTGTCTTGAAAATAGTCAATTAAGAGTATAAGATCTTCTCTTTCACATAGTGATGGCATGGTATAGATAAATGCAAATTTTTTCTTTATTTTTGAGCTATTTTCAATATGGTTAGCAATTGCAATAATCCGTTTATTTTCAAAGTTTAGATTCTCAAAGTCTATAATTTTTTCAAAGTTATAGATAATAAGTTCATGGTTGTTTTCTAGGGCAATTGATAACTCTTCACTGTTATTTGCATCTACATAAGTACTATCTGGAAAGAGAGTTTTTACAAGACTTCTTTTTCCTGTATATCTCTCTCCTACAAGTAAAGAGGAGACAAAAAGAGATTTAGTAAGGGTCAACCCTTTAACAATATTGTCGATTTGAGGCGAATTGCTTAAAAATTGAACAGATTTCATCTTTAGATTATAGTAGAACTTGATTAAAAAGTAGGCGTTTTAGATTTTTTTTATTTTATTATTTCTCTATTGTCACTTTTTTTTCTTTCTTTAATCTGACATATGAAGAGAAATTTATTGCTATTATAAGAAAAAGTAACCCAATAAAGAGTAGTTAGGGCTTTGGGTTACTTTGATGGTAATTATTTTATACTAATATTTAATGAAGAATTTAATTCATTAAGTAGTTTATCATCTTTAAAATTAATGAAACAAATCTTTCTAGTAATACTAGTGAGCGTAGACATTTCTCTTTTAATAGAGTCTCTTAGTGTTTGTGCAAAACTTTTATTGCGTAATAGATCTACAGAAAAAAGTAGGTCATCACTAATATAAAAATAGAGTTTATTTTCATCTCTAATAATATTTAAATTTTCTCTTCTTACTCTATTGTTGAGTTTCACAAAATAGAGTAAAGAAGTTCCTATTGCTAGGGTGAGTAAGTAGATAAGTAAACTACCCGAGAGTAAATAACTGGTCATTGCTCCTAACGTAATCATTAGTAGCATAAGTAGTAATTTTTTTCTCATTTAAAATCCTTTTGTTTCGAGATGAATAGAGAATAACTGTGAATTGTGGATTAATTGGGTAATTTAATGATTTTTGTACAAGATTGAACATAGCCTATGCGAATAAATGTAACAGAAAACGTCACACTTAAAACTTACTTTTCTTCGTAATGTAGTTTAATACCTTTAGATGTCATAACAAAGCCTGAAATATTTATTTTTCCTTCATGTACCATATTATGATGCTTTTTACACAGAGGGATAAGATTGTATTTATGATTTTTATCCATTGAGCCAATCATTCCTGCATCGTTAGCGAGATTTTGCTCTGCAATGTGATGAACATCTTCTACATTCTCATCACATAAGGCACATTTGGTTACGTAGAGGTCTTTGTTGTAACGACTTCTCTTTTTGGAGGTGAGTTGTTTGAGTTCTGAACTTTTCCCTAAAAGGTTTTCTCTGATGCTATAGGCATTTTTTAAAAAAGTGCTGTCCATGTGAAGTGACTTTGCAAACTCTAAACCATAAAGAGAAGAACCCATACCCAGTTGTAGTTGACGGTTGTAGATGAGTGTGTCATTCTCTTCGTCATAGCTTACACCTAAATGGAGTAAAATGAGTGAATCTATTTTTTGTAACTCTTCAATGTTTTTGAGCTGGTGTAAATGTGTTGCAAAAATAAAGGTCGATTTGAGTTCTAAAAGTTTTAAAATGGCTCCTGCGACAATGGCAAGACCAGACTCGGTCTCTGTTCCTTGGGAAATCTCGTCTCCCAAAATGAGACTGCGTTCTGTGGCACGGTTAAAGATGTTTTTCAGTTCCATCATCTCGACAGAGAAAGTAGAGAGTCCTTTGTAGAGATTGTCTTGAGAGACAATTCTGGTAAAGAGTTTGTCATACATTCCGAGCTTTAGTTCAGTGGCAGGGACAAAAAAACCAGCTTGAGCTAAAATGACAGAGATTCCAATGCTTTTCATAAGAGAAGATTTTCCTGAAGAGTTAATGCCGTAGAGTAGCACACCATTTACCGACGCACCATTACTGGCATTGAGGGTAATGTGGTTGTGTTGGGTATCTATGCCTTCTCCTAAGTAAATGTCATTGGGTACGTAGACCCCTCGTTGTTCATTGGCTTCAATGATGGGGTGTCTAAGTCCAATGGCTTCGTAGGCATTACAAGCAGTTTGGAGAATAGGGCGACTTAGGTTCATCTGTTTGCTACATTTTGCATTGGAGATTGCCACGTCGATGTTGGCAACAAAGACAATGAGTTCGTCAAGTAGATGTGAGAAACGATTTTCCAAAGCAAGAAGGGTTTGTAAGTAACGCTCTTTGACCAAAGAGACAAGTTTTACTTGGTTGTTCTCATAGTTCTGAGTTACCTCTTCAAAAAGTTTAGAGTTAATCTTGACAGCATTTTTCAGGTGTTTGTAGTGAAAGTCTTTAAAGAAGTAGTGCTGCCCCTCAATAGTGACAAAGGATTCTTTTAACTCTTTCTCAATCATTGTAAATCTATTTTTAGTCAGGTTAATGCTGTAACCCTCACTCTCCAAGTAGCCAATGTCAGCATATCCATTTTTAGTTGAGGCAATGAGCTTGTCACGTTCAAAGAGCTGGTCAATGTGCGAAGAGACCGTTTCGAGTTTCTCTATCTCTACGTTTTGTTTCTCTAAGATGCTGTCAATGGCTGGGTAGACACCATCTTTAAAAATATTGTCGTTAATCTGGTCAATTCTAAATCTTGCACAGATGTCTAGGTTAAAAGTCTGTTCAAGATGTGCTTTAAACTCGTTGACCTCATTGACTAAGTTACTCTCTATATTTACTTCATGTTCTTGTGCATCGTTAAGTAAGTGGGCAATGGCTGTAAGCGACATCATAATATAGGTCAATTCTACAGGGTGTAGTTTTTGAAGTTTGATTCTTCTTGTAATACGTTCAAGGTCATAGATATTTTTTAGATGAGTTTCATACTGTTGGCTAAAAGGGGTGAGCTTTTCACTTAGATCGTAACGCTCTTCCAAAATCTCTTTGTCCATAATGGGAGAGAGTAGACGTTCACGTAAGAGTCTTTTTCCAAAAGCTGTAGAGGTTTTGTCAATGAGGTCGAGCAGGGTAACTTCTGATCTGTTTCGAGAGATAACGCCCAACTGTTCAAGTGCATTGTTCCCCAAGTAGAGGTAGCGACTCTCACCCAAGAAAAGAGGACGGTTCATCTTCTCAATAATCACTTCATCATGCTCTACAATAAACTCAATGAGTATTGCCAACGCTTCTGTGGTGTAGGGGTGACGCTCAAGGTCAAGATACTCAATGGCAGAGAGAAAAGAGTTAATCTCATAGACTCTTTGGAAAAGCTCATTTTGATAGAGAATTTTACAGCGTTTTTCGTTAAAGGAGGTCGAAAATTGTCCCAACTCCAAGTATGCACTGAGCCACTCTTTATCAATCTCTCTGTTTTCAAGGGTAATAATAATCTCAGCAGTGTTATAGGTTTGCAAGAGGTTAAAGACTTCATCGAGTGCATAAGTTTTGTCGTCACGGCTAGAGTGCATCTCGTTAACAATGGTTTTTCCTGTCGTAACATCAATGGCAGCATAACCAGCAGAGAAGATGCCTTGGTTCTCGTCGATAATCAGAGAAACAAGATTGGTCTCTACTGACTCTGTTTGGTACTCAAAGTTAGTCCCTGGAGAGATGACATTTGAGACATAGCGTTGGACATTGGGCATTGTCCCTTTCTGTTTGACCATGACAATGGTGTACTTTTTGGTATTAATGAGACGGGCTAGGTAACGCTCAATGGAGACAGAAGGCACACCAGCTAAAAGAGGATTTCTCAGAGAATTCTCTACAATGGCTTTGCTTTTACGGGTAAGTTGAATATTGAGTAGTTCGGCAATCTCTTTGGCTTTACCTACTTTGAGTTCGTCGTTGTTGACCTCATAGACTTCAAAGAACGTTCCAATTTCCATGAGTACTAGAGCATCATTACCATATTTTGATTCAAAGTGTTGTTGTAGTTCAAAGTAGACCTCTGTTAGAAGCTTACCTTTTGTAGCGAGAATTTTTGCAGATTGTTCCAAACCATAAAGCCCTAATTATATAATGGGTTATTTTATCTTTTTAGGGGTTATAGAATGGTTATTTTCTATTTGAAAACTTTTTTAATTTAAACGACGCTTGGTATATTTGTCATATCCATAGATGTCATTTCTAAACTCAACTTCGCCTTTTTCATTGACACCAGCAGTTAGGTAAATCAGATAGATACGAAGTTTGTTAGGCATATTAAGTTGTCTTTTTCGTTTTCCTCTTAATGTTTTTGTTGCTTTTTCCATGTCAATATTTTTGTTAAAAGTAGCAATGGTCTCTAAAAGAACTTTTGGTTGAGAAAGTCGAACACAGCCGTGTGAAAATGCTCGAACATTTCTTTTAAATAGATATCTGGTTGGAGTATCGTGAAGATAGACCGAAAATCTATTTGGAAATTTAAATTTAATTTTTCCAAGAGCATTCTTTTTCCCAGGTGGTTGCATGATTCTATAAGGAAATTTTTGATTTCCATATTTATAATCTTCCCAATAAAGAGATGAGACATCAACAAGACGTGAATTTTCATTCCATGTTTGTCGAACTTGAAGACCATGTTTACGTAGATAATTAGGGTTTTTGATCATGGCTGGAACTACTTCTCTTCTTACAATTCCTGCAGGTACTTTCCAGTAAGGATTTAGAACAATAAATGAAATTTTTTCAGAAAAAATAGGAGTAGGGTGCCGTTTATCCCCAACGATAACACGCAGGTTTAATTTACTTTGATTATTCTCAATGTAGTGAAGCATAAATTCAGGAATATTTACAATAAGATATCGTTCATTCTCATCACGTGGGAGCCATTTAATTCGGTCAATGTTTAGAAGTACTTTTTCTATTTTTTTCTCAATACTAATATTAAGTGCTTTTTGTGTTCCACCACCTACAACACCATCAACTAGTAGTCCATGTTTAGACTGAAAATGTTTAACTGCATTGTCAAGACATTTTCCAAAAACAGCATCTCTATCTAAGTGAATCTCTTCTTTGTTGTTGTTAAGTTCAATTGTTTCATTATTTTCTTTTTTTACAATAAGTTTTGTACTATTTTTATCTCTACACTCTATGTACTCTCCAGAACGTTTAAGTCTGGCACGAAGTTGACGTACAATATCCCCTGTACTTCCCAATGAAAGTTTTTTAAAAGAGGGGAGTTTTACCCATTCACCTTTCTCTTTTTCTTTTTTAAGTTGAGCCAATGCACCAAGTAGAGCTTTGTATCCATATTTTTTTGGAGTTACCTTTTCAATTGTTTGGTTAATGTCATCATTTGCCAAGAGTTTGCTTAGGGCATAGTTTGGTTTAGAACGGAGCCAAGAGGCTTCAATTTTTGATTTTTTTAATGAAGCGAGTTTATATGAGAATTTTTTCCACTCAATCTCACCATAAACAGTATGTTTTAAGAAGTTATAATAGAGAGAACTTAGTTTGACTTCTGTTCTAAATATTTTTTCTTTACTAAGGTTACTCTCTAAAAAATTATTTAAATTTTGATATTGTTGAAAAATAAGTCCATTTTTTTCCAAAGTTAAGTCATTCTCAATTTGTGAAAATAGGGTAGTGTATTTCCCTTTGTTAAGTTTATTCTCTTTTATCCAGAGGGGTTCATAGTTATTATTACGATAGAACCGTTTCAAAAACTTTTTTTGAGGAATGTTCTTAAGTAGGGCAGAGGAGTTTTTTTGAAATGTTTCAGCTAAGGTAGCTATCTGTTTAACTTCCCTGTTATCGCTATTTTCTGCTGTTGGTTGAGCAGATAATACGAGTGTCGTAACGACAAATATGGTTAAAATTTTATATAAAGACAGCATCCTTAAGTTCCCCTTTTCCTATTGAGACGCTAAGTATAGTCTAAAGTATAAAATAAATCAATATTTTTAGTTAAATATTTACCTTAATGAATGGTACGATGTTGTTTTGCATCATAACCATACACATCTCTCACATAGTGAAGCAATCCATCACTCTTAACCCGTGCTGTCAAGTAGACAATATGTACAGGAACAGGTGTTGCAAGATTGAGTTGTGTTTTTGTTTTTCCTCTTAAAATACGTTTTGCTCGGTTGTAATTTATGCGACGTTCATGTTTTGCGAAAGTAGCCAAGAGTGCTCTTGGTTGTGCAATACGAATACAGCCATGAGAATAAGCACGAACAGCCTTTTTAAAATATTTTTTTGCAGGTGTATCGTGAAGATAGACAGCAAATTGATTTGGAAATTTAAATTTAATCTTTCCTAAGGCATTTCTTGGACCAGGTGGCTGCATAAACTTATATCTTTTTGTCTGTCCACTTCTAAGAACTCTTGCCCAATCAATTTTTGAAGTATTGATTGGAGATCGGTTAAGATTGTAGCTTCTACGAACTTCATATCCTCTCTGTTCTAGATAATTAGGATTTTTTAAGATGTTTGGAATCATCTCTTTTTTAACAATGCTATCTGGAATTAACCAGTAAGGGTTAAGTACAATAAACGATATCTTATTGGAAAAAATTGGTGTATGGTGTGTTTTATCTCCAACGACAACACGCATGGTTAAAGCATCTCTTCCATTTTCTCTGTAGTAAAGTCTAAAGTCAGGAATATTAACCATGATATATCGATTTTCTGGCTGGTCAGGAAGACGTTTAATTCGGTCTAAGTTCAGTAATATTTTATTGATTTTCCAATTTAAAGAGTAGTTTATTTTTTTACGTGTTGAATTATTCATACTTCCTGATTGACTTAATCCATGTCTTTTTTGAAATCGTTTTACAGCTTTTTTTAAGCAGTTATCGTAGGCATAGGTTTTACTTGTATGTCGGCAAGTATAATCACCTTCACTCTTCAGTCGAAGAGTAAGTTGTTTAACAATTTTACCTTTTTTACCATAACGAAGTTGAGATGAGTTTGGAATCTTTTTCCATCCACCTTTTCGTTGTGCTTCTCGTAGTCTTGAAAGTTCATTAAGTAAGGCATTGTAGTTAAAGCTACTTGGTGTTGTACGTGCTACCACATCTGAGATACGATACCGTAAAAGCATATCGGCAATATCATATTTTGGATTATTGGTTACCCAATCTGCTGCAATTTTATGTCGTCTCATTGAAGCAAGCTTTCTTTTAAACCCTCTCCAGTTAATAGCACCATAAAGATGATGACCCATGTATGAACGATAAAGAGCCGTCAGTTCAGTATCTATAACGGCTTCATTTTTTAAATTACGAGTTTTAGATTTTGCTATTTTCTCTTTTAGTCGTAAATAGGTTTTTTTTATGGAACCTTTTCTCTCTAGAGTATCATCTGCTTCAATAGTATTAAAAAGATCATTCATTGCCTCTTTTTTTAGTCCTTTATTGTTAAACCAAATGGGACGATATGATTTACGCTGATAGACATCTTGAAGAAATTTTTTATGAGAAGTATGTTTAAAAGTTGCCTCTTCATGTGTAATTAAAAGGGACATTAACTCTTTTGTACTTTTTTCATCATAGATAATACCTGAAAGTGTAATGTTTTTGTCATAGTTTTTATAGTTTGAGCTTTGTTTTTGAAAAGCACTATGCGTAGTGTCAAGCTTTTCGACAGAAGATAGGGTAACAGCTTCAAGAACAACTGCTAAGGTTGTTACTAGAATAATGAAAATGATACTTTTAAATAAATGCACAGGAACCTTTTTTTTCGTCTTAATAATTAATCATAAGTTTTTAGAAGAAGAGTATATCAAAAAAATGAGAATAAAAGAGCGAAAAGATTTAAATAAATGCTAAAAAACGTTTTTTTTAATTAAAAAAACGTTTTTTACTTTTTAGTTCATAGCATAACGGAAGCTAGGTTGAGTTACTCTTCTTCCCCATAAAAAACGTTTTTTATAAAAAGGTTTTTCATTAAAATTATAGATAACTACTTTTTTCCCTGCTGAACTGGCATGAATGAAATTTCCTTCTCCCAGATAGATACCAACGTGGGTTACTTTTCCTTTTGGACGTTTTTTGGTGTCAAAAAAGACCATGTCTCCACGCTGTAGGTTACTGTAGGCAACATATTGTCCTACACGTGCTTGGTCTCTAGATACTCTGGGAATATTAATACCAGCATCACGATAAACCCATTGAGTAAAACCAGAACAGTCAAATTTACTAGGACCCGTTGCACCCCAAACATAAGGTACACCTAAAAAACTTTTTGCATTCCATTCAATGTTGTTAACGGTTTGAAAATTATTGTGGATAATAGGTGTTGTTATTAGTGCTGGTCTAGGAATAGGTATACTTCTAGCAATTGGAGGTATAACTCTTTCTACAGGAGCCATTGGCATGATTTGGGCAGGAGTGCCATACGAAATATATTCTATATCATGAGAAGTAGATGGTACTGAAACATTGGCTTGGGTATTTCTTTCTGCTTGGAAAGAGAAGTCAGTAGTTGGTTCAGTGATTCCCATAATATTGTATATCGAGATATTCTGTGTAGCTGCTTCTTTCTTAACATTTGCTTGTGTTGTTGAACAAGCTGTAAAAAATATTGCTGAGCTAAGAATTGTAATTTTGAGTAATTTTCTTTTTTCCATGTATTTAGTATAACGAGATTTATTATGAAAATTTGTATGATTATTGTGTAAAAATAAAATAATTATAAATTGTATGACTTCCCATAATATAGAGTGTTTAAAAGCATTTTTTTTTACTTGAAAGATGTTTTTTTGTATTATAAAAAGTAATAAACAGTTCATGTAATTAAATTTTAAAATTAATGTTTTTTTTATAATGTCTCTCTCATCTTGACAGAAAAAATTAATTGGGATATTCTTTTATTTAATGTTGTTAAAAAAAAGGGAAAACATGTTTACAAAAAATTTTAAAATGGCACTGGGACTAGGGGTTTTGATTATTTTGCTTGTACTTTTTTGGGGTACAATTAAAGATAATTTTTCTTCAGTAGAGAAAATTTCAAATTTAACTGAATCAAAATCGATGAGTTACTATAAAAAATCTTGTCAATACCAAGACAGTGATGTCTGTAATCAGATTGGAGATATCTATCATTATGGGAAAGAAGAATTTTCGATAGATTATGATGAAGCAGTAACTTACTATACAAGGTCTTGTGAATTAGAAAATGGAAAAGGGTGTAATAATTTAGCTTTTATGTTAAATAAGGGACTTGGTATTGAAAAAAATAACTGGAATGCTTTGAAACTTTATAAAAAATCGTGTAAATATGGAGAGATGGAAGCATGTTACAATGTTGGGTCAATGTACTTTCATGGAGAAGGAAGTAAACGAAATTATTATAACGCTGCACTCTATTTTCAAAAATCTTGTAACAATGGTATTGGGGCAGGTTGTAATGACTTAGCTTATATGTATGAGCATGGTAAATATGTAAGACACGACAGTCAAGAAGCACGATCACTCTATGCTGATGCTTGTGATATGGGTGAATCTTCTGGTTGTAACAACTTGGCACATATGCATGAGAAAGCAAAACGTATGCAGACAGCAAAACAGTACTACAGTAGAGCATGTGATCTTGGAGACGCACCAAGTTGTAATAGACTAGAGACAGTTTTAGGAAAGAAAATTCGTGAGATTAAAGGGGATGTGGCATTAAATGAAGCCATTAATGCATGTAGAGTTGCAACACAAGGTGGAACTATGTGTTATAGAGTAGGGCTTTATTATGAGAAAGAGGATGAAAATGAAAAAGCAAGAGAGTACTTTGAAGCAGCATGTAGCAGAGGTCAGAGTCAAAGTTGTAAACACTTAGGTGATTTATATCGCCAGTAGGAGTTAATTTATCGACCAATAGATTTGGTCGATAGTTTTTAAGTTACTCTGCTTCTAAGACAGCACCTGAACTTGCATTGGTAACCAATGCTCTGTATTGTCTTAACCATTTACTTGTAAGTGGTTTAACAAGAGGTGTAAAGTTTGCTCTTCTTTTTTCTACCTCTTCATCTGAAATATTAACCTGTAAAATATACTCATCAACATCAATGTGAATCTCATCTCCATCTTCAAGTAATCCAATCATACCACCTTCAGCAGCTTCAGGACTTACGTGACCAATACTTGCTCCACGAGTAGCACCAGAGAAACGACCATCGGTAATGAGTGCAACAGAGTCCCCAAGACCCATTCCCATAATAAGTGAAGTAGGGCTAAGCATCTCTTGCATTCCTGGTCCACCTCTAGGTCCTTCATAACGAATGACAACTACATTTCCAGCTTTAACTTTTCCAGCTAAAATTCCCTCAATTGCTTCATCTTGTGAGTTAAAACATACAGCTGTTCCTGTAAAGACACGCTCACCTGTAATTCCAGCAGTTTTAATGACAGCACCTTGTTCTGCTAGGTTTCCGTAAAGAATGGCAAGTCCACCAACCTCTGAGTAAGGGTTATCGATAGTATGAATAATCTCTGTGTCTTTAATCTCAGCATTAGCAATACGTTCTTTTAACTTCTCTCCTGTAACAGTTAGGTTGTCAAGTAAAATGTCATCACCACGCTTGTTCATCTCATGCATTACGGCAGATACTCCACCAGCTTTGTCAATGTCTTGCATATGTACAGAGGTTAAACTAGGGCTAATTTTTGCAATGTGTGAAACACGTTTAGAGATGCGATTAATGTCTCCTAAGTTAAAGTCAACTTCTGCCTCTTTTGCAATGGCTAGCATGTGCAGAACGGTGTTTGAACTTCCACCCATTGCCATGTCAACTGCAAATGCATTTCTAATGGCATTTTCATTTAAAATCTCTCTTACATTATATAGGGCTGACGATTTTTCATCCATTAATGCAATTTCACATACTCTTCTCGCAGCTTTTCGGTAGAGTTCTTCACGCTCTTTTGTAAGTGCTAAAATAGTTCCGTTTCCAGGAAGGGCAATTCCCATAGCTTCCATAAGAGTATTCATGGAGTTTGCTGTAAACATTCCAGAACATGAACCACCACTTGGACAAGCATTACACTCAATGTCTGTTAGCTCCTCTTCGCTCATCTCTCCAGCTTCAAATTTACCTACAGCTTCAAATGCAGTTGCAAGGTCAATAGGTTCACCATCTTTAGTGTAACCTTTTGCCATTGGTCCACCTGAAACAAATACGGTAGGAACATTAACCCGTAATGCACCCATAATCATTCCTGGGACAATTTTGTCACAGTTAGGAATGGCTATCATAGCATCTAACTTGTGTGCATTCATTACCGTCTCAATGGAGTTCGCAATAATCTCACGACTTGGAAGTGAGAAGAGCATTCCATCATGACCCATTGCAATACCATCATCTACCCCAATGGTATTAAACTCAAATGGTACACATCCAGCTTTCTTAATTTCATCTTTTATAATGGCAGATACTTTGTCTAAAAAGAAATGTCCAGGGATAATTTCGATGAAAGAGTTAGCTACTCCAATAAATGGTTTGTCAAAATCTTCGTCTTTTAGACCAGTTGCTCTTAAGAGAGAACGGTGAGGGGCTCTGTTATGTCCTTTTTTTACTGTATCACTTCTCATACTTTTCCTTGAGTATTACTCTTATACCTATGTTGAACGTAGGAACAAGGGTAGTATTTATAAATTTTGAAAAATTATACCCAAAAGACTTTACAACTAAAAAAAAATTGGCTATAATCGCACTCCAATTTAAAATCAATGGGTTTCAATTGAAACTAATGCGAGAATAGCTCAGCGGTAGAGCATAACCTTGCCAAGGTTGGGGTCGGGAGTTCGAACCTCCTTTCTCGCTCCATTTTTAGATTGTGATATTTAAATTTTAATCTTTTTTTTGGTGCTAATTTGCCCGGGTGGTGAAATTGGTAGACACAGGGGACTTAAAATCCCCCGATCATTGCGATCGTGCCGGTTCGAGTCCGGCCCCGGGCACCATTGAAACTGTCTTTAGCAGACGGCTCAAAATGACTTGTCATTTTTTGACTTTTTGTTTTTAGAGTTTTTCAATCATGGAGCCATCGCCAAGTTGGTAAGGCCGTAGATTGCAAATCTGCTATTCTCCAGTTCGAGTCTGGATGGCTCCTCCAAAACATATAAAAGAATTTTTAGAATTTATTTTGTTTTTATCTTCTTTTAGATAAAATCTTTTTTCAATTTAAACGCTTGTTTAAATTACGTCGGGAGATGTCAGAGTGGTCGAATGTGCCGGATTTGAAATCCGGTGAGGGTTATACCTCCGGGAGTTCGAATCTCCCTCTCCCGGCCATTTTAAAAAACTTCCTAATATTTTTAACCTTTATCTCATTAATTTTTAAAAAGTTACACTTTTTTTTACATTTATTGTTTAAATCCTTAAAATCAGGGTTTATATCTGTTAAAAATAGTCATTTTTCAATAGTGAATATGCTCTTTAAATGCATAAAATTCAGAAAAAGTACTTTAAAAAAGCTCAAATCCTAAACTTATCAAGAAAAAATAAGCTTTCAACTGTTATCATGATAAAGTAAATTTATTAGATTGATAAGTTTCTCCAATGGAGTTCTCTTAGAAATCTTGGTAAATTCAATCATAAAGGAGAAAATGTGAAAATTACAAACTTAAGCTTAGCAGCAATCGCTGCAGTAGCAATGACAACAGGTGCAATGGCTGAGGCTGACAAAGGTGTAGACTTTAATATTGGTGGGCAAGCAGTAGTTTATTATCAAACTGCTGAAGCAGGGGGAGATACTGATTTTTTCAAAAAAGGTAACTCAAAAGCAAATGCTGGTCTTCAGTTAAATGCAAATGGTGATCTTGGAAATGGTTTTGGTCTTGGTCTTCAAGGTACAGCACTTGGAACACTTGGTTTAGAGAAAAACCTTGTTTCTAATATAATGCAGAGTGCAGACGGTGGTCTTAATGGTATGGCATTAACAAAAGCTTACGTAACTAAGCAACTTGCTAACACTACATTTAAACTTGGTAGACAAGAGCTTCCTAAGTCACTTTCACCATTAGCGTTCTCTGAAAACTGGAATGTATTTAAAAACACATTCGATGCTGCAGTTGCAATTAACTCTGATATTCCTAATACAACTTTAGTTGGTGCTTATGTTGCTAACTCAAACAATCATGGAGATATGAGTTCATTTGATAACTTAACAGCTGTAGGTGGTGTTGCAAGACCAGGAAATGGTGCATATATGCTAACTGCTCAAAATAAGAGTATTGAAAATGTAGCAATTACTGGTAGTTACTACTCTATTATTTCTGGTGGATCTACAGGTTATACTTATATGGGTAAAGATAAAGCTGGAAAGCCAGAAGTTCAAAACTCAATTGCACCACACGTTGATGCACTTTGGTTAGATGTTGCTGCTAGTAAACTAGGTCCAGTAAATCTTGCTGTTCAAGCAGGTCAATTGAGCCCAGATGGTTCAGCATTTAAAGATACAACAGTTTATGGTGCAAAAGTTACAGGTAAAGCTGGAAATGTTGCTCTTAAATTGGCATATTCATCAGTTGATGATGGAACATTGTCTGTTCAAAATGTTGGTACAGGTGTAAAAACTCCACTTTACACACAAATGGTTGCAAACCAAAACCACATTTCATCTGATGCTGATACAGTAGTTCTTCAGGCTGTTATGCCTTTAGCTGCAGGAACAGTAATTGCACAGTATGACTTAACAACTGATAATTCAGCTGCTGGTAATGATTACAATGAGCTTGACCTTATTTATAAGTTCAAAGCACTTGGAACAACTATGTTGGCTGCATATGTAAGAGCTGATGCTGATAAAGCTGCAGATCCTACAAACATTATTCGTTTATGGACAAGATACAACTTTTAATCTCTAAAAGTTTATCTGCTTTTTCCACCTCTTTTGAGGTGGAAGTTTTCTTTCTTAATCTCTAAAACTTTCAAATAAAAAATTCTATCCACATCTTCCAGAAGAACAACTTGCTCCTCCATTGACATGAAATGTATTGATATAGTCACAGTGTTGACACTCAAACGTTAGCATTTTAGGACCACCACAACCTGTACTTCTTTGGTCAACCAACTCCATGCCCTCTTGATGACATTTTGGGCAGATACCTTGCTCTATGGCTTTTAAATTGCTTCTCTTCTCTCTCATAAAGAAGATATAACTAATGACTAACCCCACAATAACTAAGAGTAGAAAAAAGAGTAGATAAAAATTCATGTAATGTATTCCTTTAGTGTTATATAACACGTTTTATGTAATGAATATATTGTAGCAAAATAATGGAGTGTTCTCTAATATAAATAATCAAATCATAATTTTAATAATAAAAAAGTTAAATAATAATTTTTTATGTTAAAATTTATTATAGATATTAAAAATATTAAGGAAATTACTATGACTAAAAAAGAGAGATTTTTAGAGGTATTAAAAGCATGTGATAGACCAGTAACTGTTGCTGAGTGGGCAGAAAAAGTAGTGGAGAGATATCCTTTAATTTTAAATCAAGTTAATAGTAAAACCAATAAGTTAATGACTTTAAAAGACTTAGTCTTAGGTCTTGGTCAAAAGTTGTCTAAACATGAGTTTGAAGAGGTAACTATTTTAAATATTAATCCTTATAGAAAAGTTGAATATATACCTGAATCTATGAGAATGAATTTAATGAAACAATGTATAAAAAGAGATGCAGAACCTCTTATGATTGCTTCTAAAATAAAAAAAGATATAGAGAGACTACCTGAGTCAGATAAATATAGAATTGAAGAGTTAAATAGTATTAAAGAACAACTAAATAGTTACTTTGCTCTAAATTTTATTTTGCATCATGTTTATGGTGTGATGAGTGAAAAAAAAGAGGGACGATATAATGCTGATAATTTAGAATTATTAACAGAAGAACATGCAAATAAAAAAAGTATGGAGCAGATAAAATTTTCTCTAGAGACACAAAAGCTTTATATTAAACGAATGATTGATGTCCAGATGATGCTAAATAGTGACATGGAGATTAATCTTAGTGATGATGTTTTAGATATGTTATTGGAACGATTAGAAAAAGTTTATTAGAGAAGAGCTGTTAACTCTTCTCTATGCTTTGTGTTCTATTTACTAATGTTTTATCGATTGTAACTGAGTTAAAAAAGAAAAAATAAATAAAAGTAACAATTGATAGAGAGAGTACACCTGCTAATATATAGCGAATTATTTTTGTATCTTTTTTAGAAATTTTATCTTCTTCTACAATAGACTTTTTTATTTTAATCTCTTGCCCATAATCGAGTGGTAGGTGATTGTGTAGAAAGCGACCTCTCTCTAGTAGATCTTTAGGAATCTCTTTCCAAATCTTTTCAAGATTGTCAATTTCAATGGCATAACCATACTCTTTTCCTTGTTTGTTTGAAATCATTGCAATTACATGTGCTGATTTTTTACAGATGACAGGAGAACCACTGTTTCCTCGGTCAAAGGAGAAATCGTTGTTGGCTTTAATTTTTCGTGCTACATAAAAGTCATCATTTTCATTGGAATGAAGTTCAATACTTTGTCTAAAAAGGGTTGCTTCAATGTGTTTTTTTTGTGTTAAGTCATGATTGAAATGACTAAAACCAATGACCTCAACATCTAATGAATCACAAGGATCAACTTGTAAGGGAAGGGGGTTGACACGTAGTTTTGGTACAAATATGATGGACATATCAATAAATTTACTTTGGGTAACAACTTGGGCAATGACTTCATTGACCATAGGTTCTTGTACATCATCTACAACATGTTGACAGGTCAATACATAGGCACCATTCTCATCGTTATGAATGACAAAACCTGTACCAAAACTATCAATCTCTCTCTTGGCACTCTCTATGCTGACAATACTGTTTAGCATCTGAAATCCTTACTTTAAAAAATTATATTAGTAAGTTTAGCACATAATTGGGACTAAAGCAACTGTTTAGATTTTTTTCACGTTATAATCTGTTATTCATAAAAAAGAATATCAGTACTTTTCTAAATTATTTAACATTCCATTAAGTAGATTGTACTAAAATAGGGATAGTTAGACTATCTTATGTAAAAAAAGGATATAGGATGACAACAAATTTAATGGTCTTCATTGCAGGAGACAACGACTTAGATACTTATGGAACAACTGATGTTTTAGAGATGATGTCAGTTCAGAATACAGGTGAAGATTTGACCATTTTGGTACAACAAGACCACTCTAAAAAAGCGAGAGATTCTGGAACAAAACGTTATGTGATACGTCATGGTGAAAAAGAAAAAACTATTCATTTGGGAGAAACCAACACAGGTGATGCCAATACCCTAACAGCCTTTTTAAAATGGGGCATGGAAAATTACGAAGCCGAAAGAAACATTGTTGTGTTGTGGAATCATGGAGGGGGTACAAGAGACGAACTCTTCCCTGCCTACGAGAACAATGCAACCAACGCAACCATGCGTTCTATTACACCCAATGCAACTTTGGGAAACCAACCCTCATTTTTTTCAGAAGCATTACGACTAAAACGTGTTGAAGAGCTGATGAATACATTTCAAATAGAGAAGGGTGAGCCGACACGTAACGTAGGAGAGGTCGAAGCGAAGTCCATCTTATTTGATGACGATGCCAAAGATTTTCTTGACAACTTGGAGTTAAAACAGGTTTTTGTAGACCTTGGGAAAAAGCTCGATATTATTGGTTTTGATGCTTGTCTTATGGGTATGTTAGAGGTGGCTTACCAGTTACGTGATCATGCCGAAGTGATTGTAGGTTCAGAAGAGTTAGAGCCAGGTAAGGGTTGGGACTATAAAGCAATTGTTAGCTTTTTAGTTGACAACCCTAATGCTAGTAACGAAGAGGTTTCACGAGCCATGGTTAATACTTTCATTAGCTCTTATGCTGGTCAAGCAGAGTTAAAAGTAACTCTCTCAGCTATTCGTACCAAGAAGCTTGAACAAGTAGCTTGTCTCATGAATTTGTTTGCTCATGAGATTCTACGAAAAGAGTCTAACATTCGTAGTACCTTTCTTGCGATTGTCGATGAAGCACAAACCTTTGATTACCAAAATAATGAGCAGATATATCGTGACCTAAAACATTTTGTTCTTTTAACCAAAGCACACTATGCTGACAATGAAGAGATTGTCACAGCATCAGATAATCTGTTAGCAGGTTTAGAAGATTTAATTGTTGAAAATGGAAGCAATAACTTTGAACATGCTCATGGAGTCTCTGTCTACTTACCTCTCATGCCCAACATGAGTAAGTTTGCCATTAACGTTTTTTCTGCTTTAGATTTAAATGCTGAAGGTGAAGCTCCACATTGGTTAAAACTCTTTAAGCAGATTGGGAATCTGGACACAGAGTCAAATGGATTTTTAGGAAAAGATGCATTGGAAGCTTGTGTAGAAGAGACACCTCTGGTGATTGAAGATGAAATTGTGATTGATGAAGAGGAAGATGCTTCTAGTAGTTATGATTTTGAAGGACTCTACTTTATAACGGACTTCATTAAAGAGGGTAGAAAAGATGAGTTAGCTGTGAAGCAGTTACAAGCACTGTTAAACTTGTTGGATGAACGACTCTTGGTCGATGGCGACTTTGGAAGAAAAAGTACCAAAGCTGTCAAAGAGTTTCAAGAGAAAAATGGCTTAGTTGCCGATGGTAAAGTAGGAGAAAAGAGTTGGTTTAAGCTCTATGAGGTTGCATTAGTTGAAGCACAATATTTGGTAGATGAAGTGATTGCTTATGAGTTTTTAAGTCTCTCCTCCAACAACAGAAGTTTAACACTGTGGTTGCAGTCTTTACTCTACCTTTTAGACAGAACCACCATGACTACAGCACGTTACGACGAAACGTTTGAGTCAAATGTTATTGCTTTTCAATTGGCAAGCAATGCAGAGATTAATGGTTGTGTAGACGAAGAGACATGGCAAAAACTTTTTGAAGCACTGTTTGTACAATTAGGATGCATAAACAGCTTACTTTTGAAAGATGAGTTCATTACTGAGAAAGCATTAGAAAATGAGCTTAGCCCTGCTGTGGTGAAGGCTGTCATTCAAGTAGAATCAAGAGGTAGAGGTTTAAACCGAGAGCGAAAACCCATCATTTTGTTTGAGGGGCATAAGTTTTGGAAGTATTTGTCAGAAGCAGGGTTTGACCCAAGTAGCTTGGCAGAAGGAAACGAAGACATTATCTATGAACATTTAGACTTCAAGTACTACGGACGTAAGCAGTACCCAAGACTAGAGAGAGCAAAAGCCATTGATGAAGAGGCAGCTTTAAAATCAGCCTCTTATGGAATGTTCCAAATTATGGGCTTTAATCATGAGTTGGTAGGCTTTGATAATGTGTTTGAAATGGTTGAGCATGTAAGCAAAAGTGAGCAAAATCAGCTTGAAGCGTTTATGACTTTTTTACGAAACACAGCCTGTTATGAAGATTTAAAAGCAAAAGATTGGGTCAGTTTTGCAAGGCACTATAACGGTTCACGTTACAAAGAGAACCAGTATGACACAAGACTTGAGTATGCTTATGAACGCTCAACTTTAACACGAGCTGTTGAAGAGGAGATGAGTGAAGATGTTTATGTCTCTCTTTATGCAATTGAGTTAGAAAAAGCATTTTATGAATTTGAGGAGTAGTAGATGGCAAAAAAGTTAATTGAGTTAGAGAATGGTTTGGTGATGGAGGTAGATGTTCCTCAGCGTGAAGTTGAAAATATCTCCTCTTCAGGAAACGTTGTTGAAAAAGTCAAGGCTTCAATGGCTACAGTTGAAAAGATGTTGGTACAGAGTGTTGAACCGATTGTCAATGCATATAAAACACTCAATCAAGAGGTAGTGCTAGAAAAAGCAGAAGTAGAGATTGGCATTGGTTTTTCTGCCGAAGGTAACATTTTTGTTGCCAAGGGAAATGCCAATGCCAACTTGAAAGTGAAGTTGGTTTTAAAACCGAAATAGGGGTAATAATTTGACAACGTAAGGAGTCTATTATGCGTGAGAAAAAAATTGTAAAAAAGAGTGTTCTTATACTGGTTTCTATACTTGTTTTTGGCTGTGTAGGAGACAATATGGTATTGCCTAAAGAGAATAGTTTATCACAAGAGAGATTGTTTTTGGTCAAGAACTCTTTCGTAAAAAACCGAGTAGAACCTACAGTCTCTTTCCCTAAAGAGTCGGATGTAGAGGGCAAAGCAATTCTATCAGCAGGTTTGATAAATGCTGTTATTGGAACGATTGCCCCTAGTCTTATTGAAAACAGTTTAGATTTTATGGGCAAATCCATTGTAAAGCTCTCGGGAGAGAATGAGAAGACCACAACTGTTGAATCTGAAATTTCAAATTTCATGTTTAAAGATGAAAACTACAACACAAGTCATCAAGAGAAACCCCAATTTAACTTGGTGTTTACAAGTGCCAACTTTGGCAAGAGTGAACACAAATGGGAACCAAAAGGTTTGGCTCGTCTTGAAAAAGATGGCTTTCAAAAACTCAATATTGTGGGCAAACCAAATTTCTACATGGAAGCAAAAATCTTTCCCCTTCCAGGAAACAAATATATGGAGATTGTTCCTACTTACATGTTTTACAACAAACAGTTCAACTCTAAAGGCTTTGACGAACGAAGAGACCTCTCTGTTTCATTTAGTTTTTATGACCTAGAGAGTGTTTCTTCGAAAAACAGTATTAGCGAAGGCAGTATTGCATTTAAAGATGTACAAGTAGGTAGAGAGTACACAGCCAAAGAGTTGGCAGGAGTACGAACCCGTTTTTTAAAAATGCCGACCATTTCCAAAGAGAAAAAGGGTTACAGTGGTGGCTACAACTTGGTCATGAGGGTGACAGAAACTCGTGACATTAATGAGTGGTTAGCCTCTCTTGGAGAAACAATCATAGGGTCAAAAAACAAGATATCTCAAAAGCTCTATGTGACCGATGAACGTAAAATAGAGTTAGAAAAATCTTACGAAAAAGCAAAAAATGAAGTTGCCATTATGGAAGCCATGATAGATGAAGCAAAAGAGAAAAAGATGAGTAAGTCAGAGATACTAAAACTCAAAGGTCGATTGTTTGAGAAAAAATCTGACGCAAACCTAGAGGCGATAAAAGCTGGTAAATCGAAAATTTACTAAATTAAAAAAGATAAAAAGGACAAATTATGAGTAAAGGTATATCAATACATATTGGAATGGAGTATTTTGATTCGGACTATTACAATGGAGCTAGTGGTTCATTGCCAAAGTGTGGAAAGGATTGTTTGGATATGCAAGAGATTGCAGAAGCACAAAACTTTGAGTCAGTAAAACTCTTACGAAATGAAGATGCAACACGAGGTGCTGTAGCCAAAGCCATTTCAGATGCAAGCAATGAGTTGGTTTCAGGAGACATGCTCTTTTTGAGTTATTCAGGTCATGGAAGTTCTATTCCCGATGCAAATGGGGACGAAGAAGATGAAAAAGATGAGTCATGGTGTCTCTATGATGGCTTTTTTTTAGATGATGAACTTTATGCTCTTTGGACAAAGTTTGAAGAGGGCGTACGCATTTTTATTGTCTCTGATAGTTGTCATAGTGGAACCATTTCAAAAGTGAGTCCCATGCTTAACTCTGACAATGTTATTGTCTCAAAATACTTCCCTGAGATGGAGGCGAAGAATATTTATGAAGAGAATAAAGCGTTTTACGATGAAGTTAAAAAAGAGGCAGTAAAAAGTAAAGATAAAGAGGTAAAAGCTACGGTAAAACTTATCTCTGGCTGTCAAGACAAAGAGTCTTCGTATGTTTTATCAAATTCAGATAACAGTCTTTTGACAGATTCACTAAACCAAGTATGGCAAGGTGGTCAGTTTGTTGGCTCAACCGTTGAGTTTTTCGAAGCCATAAAAGAGATTGTAACAAGCATTGCAAAAGAGAGAAGTATTGTGCAGACACCAAACCTCTTTACCATTGGAAAAGAGAATACAAGTTTTGATGAACAGAAACCTTTTGCCATTTATGTGGCATTGGATAAGTAGATGAAACAAAAACTAACCCTACTAATCTACATGGCAGCAGACAACAACCTTGATGGTGCAGGTGAAGAGGACTTGGAGAGCATTGTTAAAGGCTCTTTAGCGTCTGAGGCGACCATTGTGGTGCAGAGAGACCGTTGGGCATTTGTAGATGATGCAGAGACGATTCGTTACCACATTAAAGGTGGTGAGATACTTAAAGAGGAAGTTTTAGGTGAGACCAACACAGGTGACCCTAAAGTTTTGAAAGATTTCATTGAAGCATCAGTAGAAGCGTACCCCTCTGACAAACTCATTGTGGTCATCTGGTCACACGGAATGGGGGTAGACGACTTTGACCCTTACAACGGAAAACGTGAACGCTATTTTGTTCCTAAAGAGGAGATAGAGGAGATAGCCATCTCCTATGATGACTCAGCAAAAGACTTTTTAGACAATCTTGAACTGCATAAGGCACTTATGGTCGATGCCAATATTGATATTATTGGTTTTGATGCTTGTCTCATGGGGATGTTTGAGATTGCCTACCAGCTACGAAATGAAGCGAGCATTATGGTTGGCTCACAGCACCTTGAACCCTCTAAAGGGTGGGACTATGCTCGTCTGTTGGAAGATTTGTCTTTAGAAGAGACAGCCAAAGAGATGGGGGCATCATTGGTTGGGTACTATGCTGACTACTATGAACGAGAGGGGAGTCATGACACTACACAGTCGGCTTTAAACTTAAAGGTCATAAAAGAGGCAGCCAAACAGTTAGATGACTTTGCCAAGTTACTTTTGGAAAACTTGGAGAGCAAGAAAGATTTAAAATATACACTGCTTTCGTCGCAACTTTTTAACAAAAATGAGTATGTAGATTTGGTGGACTTTGTTCACAATGCAAAAGCTCGTCTAAATATAACTTGTTTAGATTTTCATGCTGACAAACTTTTGGATTCACTAGAGAAGTTAATTGTCGCCAATGGAACAAGTGGATACAGCATGCGAGATGCCCACGGAGTCTCTGTTTACTTCCCCACTCAAAAACGTCCTTTTAAAGAGACCTTTGAGATGTATGAGAAGTTAGACTTTTCACAAGACCACCCACATTGGGTGGAGTTGATAAAGTGGTATTATGCTTAGTGTTTGCTCTCTTCTTTTTTAGAGAGGGCATGAATTTTTTCATTAACTTTTTCATTGATTTCTGACTTTAAGTAGGTCTTGTTTTCACTGTAAACTGTCTGTAAAAGTTGAGCAAAAGAGTTACCTTCTCGTATCTCTTGAATTTCAATAACTAATGTGTATGGTACATTGCTATGTAGTGGTGCTGTCATCCAAGAAGATTGGTAGGTTGTGTCGTAACCACTTTCAGATTTGAAATTATACTGTTCATTTGGATTTAAAGCAGAGAAGTGTAAAAAGTTTTGAAATGTTAGGCTATCTATGTTTAAAATACTCTTACCTACAGGGACAAAAGCAAAAGCCAAAACCAACTCTGTAATGTTGTCTCCCTCTCGGTCTAATCCATTGTAGAAGTAACTTTTTGGTTGAAAGTAGATGACATCACTCCCTTTAGCCGAGATGATATCAATCTCAATATGTAGCTCTTTGTTGTTGAGAAGAGTTGCTTTGTTTCTTGTTTTCTTTTCTCCATCTCCAAAAATCTCTCCATCGGCTGTTAAACTAGGAGCAAAGTTTCCACGGACAATAGTAATTTGACTAGGCAAAGAGAACTTTGTAGGGTGGATGGTGTCAAAGTTTCGTTTAACCGTGGTTCTTGTTACATCTTTTTCTGCAAATTTATTGATGCTATCTGAAACAAATTGTAATCCTTTATCAATGAGTTCAGGTGCTGCATTTGCAATCATGCTTACAGCCATGCCTTGAGCTCCAAAAGCAGCTGAAAGCATAGAAGAACCAATAGACCTTGTTTTACTAAAGCTCATGTTTTTTGTTACAGGAACTTCAGGTAAATAGTTGACAAACATTTTTGTAGGGTAGACTTTTCTGTTGTTGTTGAACCAGCTCATCTTTTTTCCTTTTTATGGAGTTATCTTTTTTATTATAACATAGAGTATACAACTTATTTTAGTTGTTCTTTTAATTCCTCTATCGAACCTTTAGGTGCTTTCCAACTATATTTAGAGAGAATGGTCTTAATCACAGCTTTTTGAATAAGAGGATTATGAAGACCTTTTAAGTTTTCTCTTAAAAGTTTAGCAATTTCATAATAGTTTTTAGTTTTAGGATAACGCTTATCGAGTTTGTCAAAACTATTTTTTGCATCCAAATATCTTTTTTCTACTAATGCTCTAAACGCCACTTCTTCCAGAGCTCTTTGTGAGTGAGTAGGGGTATAAACTATCTTTTTTTCTGTTTGGATATTTGGAGACAATAGCGTATAAGCTCCAAATCCAATAACTGCAATAATGGCAAAAGCTATAAGGTATTTAAGATTTGAAGAGGTGTTTTTTTGTGGAACAATAGGGTCACTTTCTACTTTTTGAATGGGTTCATCTTTTGTTCCACTTACAGGTTCAATGATGGCTCTTTGCTTCTCAAAAAGTCTGATTGATGACTCTTTCCATACCTCTTTTAAATTTACAATATCGATAGCATAACCAATATCGTTACCTTCTTTGTTACTAATCATGGCGATAACTTTACCTGAATTTTTACAGATAACAGGTGAGCCACTGTTGCCTCTGTCAAAGTTAAAACCATCATTGGCTTTAATTTTACGGACACTATAGTAGGCATCATCCTCTTTTGAATGAAGCTCAATGGACTCCTTGTAAAGTGTCGCATTAATATGTTTTTTCTGTGTGAGGCTTTTGTTAAAATGACTAAAGCCAATAACCTCTACATTAAGCTCATTACATTCTTGAGTTTGCAAAGGAAGTGTTTCTCTATGAAGTTTTGAGACATAGAGAATTGCCATGTCAATGAAGTCACCTTTGGCAATGACCTTCGCTAAAACATTTTCAATGACAGGTTTCTCAACATCATCTAAAACATGTTGACAGGTTAAAATGTAGACCCCTTTTTCATCACTATCAATGACAAAACCTGTTCCAAAACTGCTGTTATTTACACTCTCTATACTTACAATACTATTTTTCATCTTTCTGTTCCTTTCAGGGAATTTTTACTTTTAGAAGATTTAAAACACTAAGTACTATTTCCCATATTTGTATGGTTTATCTCCTATTATAACTCATATCAGGGATTTATAATAATAGATTGAGATGTTTTTCATCACTTTTTATAGTAAATAGAATAAATAGCTAATTTTTGTAATAAAAAAGAATAAAAATAAACTTTTGCATAACTATATAAATTAATCTAAAAAATATACTTTATTGATAAATAATCTAATAGTACTATAATAAATATAGAGAGCCTTAACGTGGAGATAGAGATGAAAAACATAACAAGAGTCTGGATAGGTGACCCTTTTGAAGGTGGACATTTTAACGGTACAGCTTTTTTTGTAGACGAACATACTTTGGTAACAGCCAAACATGTGGTGGAGAACAGTAAAGGTGAGTTACATGAACATATTGTAATAACTAACACACCTGATGGTGGAGTTACTCCTGTCTCAGAGGTCATACTTTGTGACCGTGACATGGCACTGCTCAAAGTTAAAAAAGCATTTCACATTGACGCTGTAAGCTTTTCAAATGAACTTAGCCTTGATGACCGAGTTAACATACGAGGTTATTACGACAAAGGGAGTTCTCAAAAGAGTTACTCAAACTCGGTTAGTGGGTACTTAAGTTCGGAGCATACTTTTGAACTTCAAAACCATTTGACACATGGTTTGAGTGGTTCACCTGTCTTTTTAGAGGGTGACATCTGTGGGGTGACAAAAGCCATTAACAGCTCGAAAAATATCACTTACATCATTCCCATTTCTGAACTTTGCATGGAGATTGAGTTTTCAGACAAAGAGGAGAAAGTAGAAGAGAAGAGTACAAAAAAAGTAGCTTCACTCTCAATAGGGCAGAGGATTTTTAACTCCATCTACTCGGTCATTGTCCCTTTTTCTGTACTTTTGGTTCTGTTGACCTTGGGTGCTAAGTTTATGTTTCCACGCTTGGAGTTGGTAGACTATATCTACTCGCTCATTTTCATTTCGTTTGTATCGGCTAAGATATTTGATTTTATACGTAAAAAAATTAAAAAGGGTAAGTCATGAAAAAAGTTCTTATTGTCATTGTTGCATTGCTGTTTTTAGGTTGTGTCTCTACAAAAGTTTCTAAATCGGTAGAGAGTGGAGTTTCTGTTCCTGCTGTAGAATCAGTACCAGCACCTGAAGCCATGACAGTTCCTGAGGCACAAGTAGCTTATCCTGAGTACCGAAACCCTCCAAAGTCTATGGGTGGCATTGGTAGGGTGGTTATTGGTGTGGGAGATGAACACTCCAATGTCTACAGCCACAGCTACCGAGTACTCAACAACTTAACAGAAGTGCAACGTTTGAAAAATACCATTACCTATGTACTGCTACCTGATAATCTTTCTGCTCAAAGAAACAAAGAGGGAAAAAAGTACAAAAGATACAGCCAACTGCTAGAGCTTATTCAAGAGCTAAGAAGAACAGACCTGAGTGTTCCCACTAACAGTGTGGCAGCAAAGAGTGACAATCAGTTTGTTCTTTTTAGTAAAGATGAAAAAGAGAAAAATGTAGATGTGAAAAACTACAACTACGAGTTGGCACATAAGGTGCTAGACTTTTTTAAACGTAACTACTCCTACTCACTCTTCTCAAAAGAGGGTCCTTACTTGGTAACGGTCACCAAAGATGTATGGACAGATAAAAATGACTTTACTTTCTTGTATGTCAACATGAGTAGCTTTAACAACTCAGCCCTAAAAGAGGTCTTAGAGAGCTACAAAGAGCGTCTCATAACCAAGGGAAACGATGAGGTGAGTATGTTTGAGAAGTTACATGCTACGTTGCTTTCATTCATTACTAACTTGAATGATGATATACATATTTTTCAGTCGGCTTTTGCTGGGGAGTTGTAGGGGAGGAATATAGCTTTTAAACTATTTTTACAGTTTTATAAGACTTTCCCAATTGTGAACGCAGTGCGTTCACAATTAATTATGTTCTAACCTAAATATAAATATATAGGTTGTACCCTTTACATAATTATCTATTTTTATTATAAACTTTAAAATAACCACGCTATAATAAAATATAAATTTAAAATAGCGTGGTTAAAATGTATTATAAAAGAGAAATAGAATCAAAAATAGAACAATACTTAGCATCACCAGAGATAATTGCTATCTTTGGACCTCGACAGGTGGGTAAGACTACTCTGCTTAAAGAGCTTTATGCTCGTGTTGAAAATCCTATTTTTTTAACCTTTGAAGATATAGAGTTAAAAATTCTTTTTGAAGAGGATATTAAGAGTTTTATAGCTCTCTATATTGACCCTTATGAGCATATATTTATAGATGAGTTTCAATATGCCAAAATGGGTGGGAAACATCTCAAATATATCTATGATACGACCGATAAAAAGATATTTATCTCGGGTTCGTCAGCTATGGAGCTTTCTATTAATGCTGTGAAGTATTTGGTGGGTCGTATTTTTGTTTTTAACCTCTACTCTTTCTCTTTTGGGGAGTTTATACGGGTTAAAGATAAAAATCTTTATACCCTTTACACCAAGGCAGATGCTACTATTTCAGCTGTGCTCTCTAAAAAAATCTATGGTTATCTTGATGAATACCTTACTTATGGTGGATACCCACGAGTGATACTGAGTAAAACCAATGATGAGAAAAAAGAGGTGTTAAAAAATTTATTGAGTATCTATCTGTTGCGAGACATCAAAGAGATAGCCAAAATAGCTGATGAGACCAAGATGTATAAGCTTTTAAAAGCTCTTTCGTTACAGATAGGTAATGTGATAGCGTACAATGAACTCTCTACGCTTATTGGGGTCAATGCCGTACAGCTTAAAGAGTATCTGTCGGTATTTGAAAAGGCATTTTTAACCAAAACCATTACTCCATTTTTTACCAATAAACGGCTAGAGATTGTTAAAAATCCTGAGATTTTCTTTTTTGATATGGGGCTTAGAAATGTAATTATTAAAAACTTCTCTGCACTTGAAGACCGAGTAGACAAAGGGGCGATGTTGGAGAACTTTGTCTTTCGTGAGTTGGTCGAGAGAGATGTGAAGTATTACCGAACTAAGAATGGGGCAGAGGTCGATTTTATTATTGATGATGCCATACCTGTAGAGATAAAATCAAACCTAAGTTCTATGAAAATCTCTAAGTCGTATCACTACTTTTTAGAGAACTATAAACCTAAAAAAGGGTATGTTTTGAATTTTAATCAGATAGGGGAGAAGGAGTTCAATGGGGCAAAGGTGCTATTTTTACCTCATTTTTTGGCAGGTAGAGTTGGTTTATAACTCTAAAAACTCATCTGCAAACTGTCCACTTCACCCCAAGACATAGATTTTCTCTGCTCTCTGTGGGTCAAAATATGGTCAATATACCGAGCAAAGACATCGGTCTCAATGTTGAGCTTTGTACCTACAATATAGTTTTTCATAAGCGTCTCACGTAGGGTGTGGGGGATGATGGTTAGTCTGAAGCTATCTTTTGAGACATCGTTGACCGTTAAGGAAATACCATCAATAGTAATAGAACCTTTGGGGATGATGTGAGCGATGAACTTCTCTTCTACTTTTATGACAAAATCGGTAGCATTCTCTAAAGGGGTAATGCTCTCTACCACACCTACGCAGTCTACATGACCTTGAACAATGTGACCTTCAAAACGGTCGTTCATCTGCATGGCAGGTTCAATGTGGACTTTTCCACTCAGTTTCGACTCGTCTATAATTGACCTTGTTTCGTCTGCTAACTCCAAGTCAAAACCATCTTCGTTTACTGTAATGACCGTTAAACAAACACCGTTAATGGCAATGCTGTCACCAAGCTTTGCTTTATGCTTTGACGCAATGGTTAAAATGTTGTTTGCATAGCTTTTTACGGTGGCGATTTCTCTTATTAGACCTGTGAACATGTGACCTCAACTTACTTTGATATAATTGCGTTAATTATAGCAAAAGAAAATATATTTTTGTAGGGACATCCCCCTGTGGTTGTCCGTCAGTTAAGGTAAAAAATGAATTATGACGTAATAGTAATTGGTGGTGGTCACTCTGGAATTGAAGCCTCTTTGGCTTCGGCACGTATTGGTGTAAAAACATTGTTGGTAACCATACTTGCAGAGCAAATTGGTGCTAGTTCTTGTAACCCTGCCATTGGTGGTCTTGCCAAAGGTCACTTGGTGAAAGAGCTTGATGCTATGGGTGGTGAGATGGGTCTTGCAACTGATGCTACAGGAATTCAGTTCCGAATTTTGAATCAATCGAAAGGTCCAGCTGTTCAAGGGAGTAGAGCTCAAATTGACATGGACAGATACCGAATTTACATGAAAGATGTGGTCTTAAACACAGACAACTTAGATGTAAAACAAGAGATAGTCGAAGCGTTAATTGTTGAAGATGGAAAAGTACAAGGGGTTGAGACACAACTTGGAAACCGTTACATGGCTTCTAAAGTCATCATCGCTTCGGGTACGTTTTTAAATGGTCTCATTCACATTGGAGACAAAAAGCAGGTGGCAGGTCGCCAAGGTGAGTTTGCTTCAGTGGAATTGGCTGAGTACATGAAAGGTTTGGGCATTGAGATTGGGCGTTTAAAAACGGGAACTTGTGCAAGACTCGATGGTTCAAGCATTGACTTCTCGGTAATGGAAGTGCAGGGTGGCGACGAAAACCCAATTCCTTTCTCTTTTAGAACAGACAGAAAAACTTTTAATCCTACGCAGTTACCGTGTCATGTGACCTATACAAATGAAGTAACACATAATATAATTGAGTCAAACTTCTACCGAGCTCCAATGTTCTCAGGACAAATTGAAGGGATGGGTCCTCGTTACTGTCCAAGTATCGAAGACAAGATTAACCGTTTTCGTGACCGACCTCGTCATCAAATTTTTGTTGAACCTCAAACGATGGAAGCGAATGAGTACTACATAAACGGTATGAGTACTTCACTTCCTACCGATGTGCAGTTGGAGATGATTCAGTCTGTGAAAGGAATGGAGAACGCGAAGATTGTCCGTTATGGTTATGCGATTGAGTATGACTATGTGCAACCTACAGAGTTGAAACATACGTTAGAGACTAAAAAGGTAGAAGGACTCTACTGTGCAGGTCAGATTAACGGAACAACTGGTTATGAAGAGGCAGCAGCACAAGGAATGATGGCTGGAATTAACGCTGCACTCTCTGTTCAAGGAAAAGAGCCGTTAATTTTAGGACGACATGAAGCATACATTGGGGTACTTATTGATGACTTAGTAACCAAAGGAACGAAAGAACCGTACCGAATGTTTACAAGCCGTTCAGAGTACCGTCTGCTGTTACGAGAAGACAATGCAGACAGACGACTCTACAAGTATGGTGAAGCTCTTGGACTTTTAGATGAAGCGTACTTAACGAAGATTAGAAAAAAAGAAGCAGACATTTTAGAAGCTATGGCGTACTTAAAAGAGAACTTTGTAACGCCGAACAAAGCATTTATTGAGCAGTTGACTGCTTTGGGTGAAGAGAAAATAAACGACAAAGTTTGCCTACTTGACCTTCTTGCTCGTGCTTCAATGACCACAGAGAAGATAGTCGCACTTGCTCCGAGTTTTGAGAAGTATTCAGATGAGGTGATTGGACAGCTCTTAATTGAAGCAAAATACAGCAGATACATCGACAAGCAACAGAACCAAGTAGACAAAATGAAAGATATGTTGAAAGTGAAAATTCCACAAGGGTTTGTATTTGAAAAAGTTTCAGGTTTGTCCAATGAGATTGTTGAGAAGTTAAATGCCATTAACCCTCCAACGCTCTTTAATGCTTCTGAGATTTCAGGGGTAACTCCTGCTGCTTTGGAGATATTGCATATTTACATTAAGATGGCTCAGAAGGCTAGATAGAGAGCCTTTTAGAGTAGTAATTTAGAAGCTATAGCACAAACAGCCGATTCACTCTTTAAAATGAGAGGGGTATCTAAACCCATAATGTTTTCAGACTTAAAGAGTGCCACTTCGTTGGCAGTAAAACCACCCTCGCACCCCACAACAAATGTTCCAATATTTGAGCCTTCATTTAAGGTCTGTTTTGAAAAGTTTAACATGACAGCATCTTTGTGTGTTTCTAAAAAAGAGTTTAACTCTTTATCCATAGAGAGTTGCATGAGTGAACTTCGCCCAGACTGCTGTGAAGAGTTTAAAAGAATCTTCTCTAAACGTTTAAAGTCTGGCTTGAAACTCTTTTGAGAACGGTCACAGTAGATGAATGTGATGGAGTCTACACCCATTTCGTTTAGTGTGGGTAAAACTTTTTCAACGCTCTTTGGGTCAATGACACACCATGCAATGTGCAGTTTTTTTTTCGCTACCACTTGTAATGTTTTTGAATTTTCTAAAAGAAGATGTGCCTCTTTTTTGTCGAGAGAGGTAATTTTGTAGAGGTAAATCTTTTCATCTACAAGGTTACGCAAGGCAATGACCTCACCCTCACGATGACGACGAACTTTAAAGAGGTAACGGTGTTCATCTCCTTTTAGAAGAAGAGATGAACTTCCAGCGTCGTTATGATGCAGATATTGCACTTTTTGCTTCCATGATTTTGTAGACTACTAAAGCAGCAATAATGGCAATGTTAATGAGCGTATAGACAATAGTTGTTACTCTTGACTTTTTACTACAGCCCTCAGCATTTCCTGCTTTTAAAATCTTTTTGTACTTTAATACTTCAACCATAATCATGACTAGGAAGGCTACAATCATGACAATAATTTCTAAGCTCAACTCCATTTTTGCAAAGACAAATGCGATTAATCCTGTGAAAGCTATCATGGTTAAAAGACCATGAGAGACAAACATATAGATACGCATACGCTTAATGGTTTTTGAACACTCCGTACTTAAAAATGGAATAATCATACCAATAATAAGTACACCTAACATCGCTTTAATAAGTACAGAATGATACAGAATCATCTCTCCATATTCTCCAAACATTTACAATCCTTCTTAGATTTGTCATTTTTGATACAAATCTATTTTATTTTACGGGAATTATACTATAATAATTTCAAAAAATTAGGTTGAATTATGGTTAGCATCAATGAAGCGTTAGAGATTATATACCGAGAGGTAACAACAAAGAGTAGAGAAATTTTACCAATAGAAGCATCTCTAGGTAGAATTGTTGCAAAAGAGTATGAAGCTACCTTTGATTTACCACGTTTTGACAACTCAGCTATGGATGGTTATGCCGTTAAAGTTGCCGATGCTGGAAAAGAGGTGAGGGTAAAAGAGATAACCTATGCTGGTGATGTTGCAGAAGAAAGTTTTTCTGAGGGTGAGGTTGTAAAGATAATGACAGGAGCTCCTACACCAAATGGTTGTGAATCTATTGTTCCTATTGAAGATGTAAAAGTACTTGAAGATGGAGTTGAGCTTCCTGCAAATATTAAAATGAATACAATGATTCGTTGGAAAGGTGAAGACATTAAGCGTGGTGAGCCATTTCTTTTTGCACAGACCAAGATAACGGGCTATACTTTAGCGTTGTTGGCTTCTCAGGGCATTACTCATGTGGAAGTGTACCGTAGACCTAAAGTGGTCATTTTTAGTACAGGAGAGGAGCTTAAGGCACACTATGAGAAGATTGAACAGCATCAGCTATATAACTCAAATGCACCCATGTTTGCCTCTCGTGCAAGAGAGTTGGGTTGTGATGTCTCTTACCTCTCAAGTGCTGGAGATACAATAGAGTCACTCAAAGAGGCTGTGTTGAAAGCAAAAGATGCTGACCTCATTTTAACCTCTGGGGGTGTTTCGGTTGGAGACAAAGACTTTACCAAAGAGGCTTTTGTTCAGTTAGGTCTGGAGACTTACTTCTCTGGAGTTGGAATTAAGCCAGGTAAGCCGACACACTTTGGGAAGTTAGATGAATGTTTTGTGGTAAACCTTCCAGGAAATCCACTGGCAGCCATGGTAAACTTTGAGATGTTTGTCAAACCAACCATTGCAAAACTTTCAGGAACAAAGAGTTTTTATCATGGAACAATAACCACAAAAATGAGAGAAGCACACAAGATGAGAGCAGGGAAGAGTACGGTTATTTTAGGAGAGTGGAATGGGGATTCATTTTTACCGATTAAAAATCAGAAACCAGGAATGGTTTCACCACTTAGTTTGGCAGATGGAATGATTGTGACTACAAAAGAGATTGATTATTTAGAAAAAGATAGAGTGGTTAAGATGATAGCCATTAAGTTAGATTTACAAAGTGAAAAAGAAGAAGAGTTTTTTATACGGTAGGGACGACCTCTGTATCTACCCAAAGGCAATAAAGATTGCCTCTGCCCATAGAGAGTAGGAAAGTTTCCTATTTCTCTACAGAAAAACGATTAAAGACCTGAAATATAAGCTGCGATAGCTTTAATGTCAGCGTCGCTCATTGCAGCAACTTGACCTTTCATCAATGCACCCATACCAGCTGTGTTAAGTGTACCAGCTTTGTAACCATTGATTTTTGTTTCAATATCAGCTGCTGCTTGACCAGCGATAATTGCTGATTTACCCATTGCTGATGTTTTACCATCTGCACCATGGCAAGCTGCACATTTAGTAAATAGTGCTTTACCATCAGGACCTGTAGCTGCTGCTACTGCTTCTGTTGCTTTGTCTGCTACAGCAGATGCTGCTTCTTTTGTACTATCTACAGCTGCTGTTGCTGCATCTTTTGTAGTTTCAACTACAGAAGCTGCTGCTTCTTTTGTACTTGCTACAGCTGCTGTTGCAGTTGCTGCTACAGCTGCAGTTGCTGCTGCTGCTTTTTCTACTACAGTTTCTTTAACTTCTGTTGCTTTCTCTGATGCTGCTGCTGTTACTTTCTCAGCTGCATTAGATACTGCTTCTTTAGCTTCAGTTGCTGCTGACTTTTTGTCACCACCACATTTTCCAGATTCACATTTACCAGATTCACACTTCTTTGCAGAAGTTTCTGTTTTATGCTCGGCAGCTGCTTTAGCTTCTGCACCTGTTGCTGAGTCTCCACAGCCTACTAAGATTACTGATGCTGCCATAATTGATAAAACTGTAAGTTTTTTCATTCGATATGTCCTTTAATTAAATATAGTAGAAGTATACTATACTTTTTCAGGATTTACCATTAATTCATTTTTTAACAATTTTTCCCATAATCTGGGATTGCTCCATTCTGTTTTTATCTGTTCTGAAAAAATAATATCGTCTAAACTTATTCGACCCATAATTTTACTATGGGCATCATCCCTAAAACCTTGGGCATAGCCTGACTCTGTTTCATGAACAATTATGCTGTGTAATTTAACATCTTTTTCTCCATTTACCATGCCTGTACAAGCCAAAACACGCTCTACCATGAGGTAGATAACTCTTGAAAATTGTTCAGCAGATGGGGAGACTGGTAACACTATCCAGCGTTTAGAGTGCTTTTTCATATCTATAATGTAAGAGGCATCATCTTTTGACCAAAGGGTAATGGCATGGTCAAAAGCTTCAATAAGCTCTTTAATGTATAGTTTGGTTAATCCAAAGTCATAAACCATTTGACCGTGGTCTAGGTAGTTTGACTCCAATAGCACTTCTACTTTGTAGGAGTGTCCATGAATATTTAGAGAACATTTTTGGGTAGAGCAACCACGTACAATGTGGGCATTTTCAAATTTAAAGAGTTTACGAATAATCATAATAATTCCTTAAAAGACAATTTGACCGTCTTGTTGCATACGGTGCATAATGTCTTTGGCTTTTTGATGTCCCTGAAAAGAGGCTTTACGACACCACTCTAGGGCTTTCTCTTGGCTCTCTTCGCAACCGAGACCTTGGTCATACATTGCTCCTAAGTTGAACTGTCCTTCAGGAGAGTTTTTCATGGCTGATTGTTTAAATAGTATGTAAGCTTTTTTGTCACTCTGCTCAACACCCATGCCTTCTTTGAAAAGTACACCTAAGTTATTAAACGCCTCGGCATTGCCACGTTTTGCTGCCTCTTCGTACCAAAAGGCTGCTTCTGAATGATTTTGAGTACAGCCTTCTCCATTTTCAAACATGAGTGCCACATCAAACTGTGCTTGAGGCATATTTTTAACGGCTGCTTTTAGGTAGTATTCATGTGCTTTAACAGAGTTTTTTTCAACGCCTAAGCCTCTTAAGTAGAGCATTCCAAGGTTGTAAGATGAAGAGTGCTCACCAGCATCTGAAGCTTTTTGGTAGTACTCAATAGCAGTTGCATAGTTCTGTTCAACTCCAAAACCGTTGTGGTAAAGGTAGCCAATGGTAGCCAAAGAGGTTAAGTCTCCTTGTGCTGCGATGTATTTGTAAAGTTCTAATGCTTTTTCGTACTCTTTTGCATTAAAAAGTTCTAATGCTTCTGCTTTTAGTTCTGTGTTTGGCATGGTCTATCTATTCCTCTTATCTATATTTTCGGATTATATACATATAAACTTAAGAAGAGTTAGACCCCTTGTGTGGTGTCAAAAACTCTTATGTGTAGACGGTCACTGTAGTTAAAACCATGTTTCATACAAAACTCAAAAATAGCTCTGTCGTTGTGCCAAATATTTGCACGACTTTCACCTACTGGCATACAGTAGATGTTGGGGTTTTTAAAGTTAGAGCTTATCTCTTTTATCTCTTCATGAGCTGTGGTTTCTGTAAGTTTTTTGTCAATGGTAAATTTGAAAAAGCTATCGAGTGCATGGTTCATGATGTTGGCAATGGCTTGTGGTTTTATGCGTTTATGTTTGGGTTCACCTGAGTTTGCAAGTTTTATGGACAAGGCAAAAATGGTTTTTTTGTAGATAGGGTAGGCTTCAAAGTCTATCTCAACTGTTCCGTTGGTTTCAAAGGTTACGCGAATGTCTTGTTCTACAAGCCAAGTTACCACAGCATAAAATGTTTCATCTTTATGGTACATGAGAGGTTCACCACCTGTTATGACCATTTGGGGTAAGTACCCAATTTTTTTAAATTCACGCTCTAGATGAGCAATTAAAACAGAGGCATCTTCAACTTTTTCCCAAGAGGAGGAAAAGTGACCATCTACTGCAAAGTAGGTGTCGCAACCCATCTGCTCAACTCCATTGACATCATAACTCGCTCCAAACCCTGGACAAGACAAATTGCATCCACCTGTTCTGAGAAAGTAAGAGGGGATACCTGCATATTTACCCTCTCCTTGAATGGAGAAGAACTGTTCGGTTAGGTAGAACATTAGCCACCTGTCTCATAAAAAGCACGGGTTGAGATATCTTCTTCATTAGGATTGTCTTCACTCCAACGATTCTCTTTTGGTTTGTCTCGGAGTACGGTTGCGAGTACTTCACTTGCACCTACAATGTCACCAGCTTTTACAGCCTTGGCAATGCTTAATGCTTCGTCAAAATAGAGACAAGGAATTAAGTTTCCTTCTGCTGTTAAACGAATACGGTTACAGTTTTCACAGAAGTCATGTTTGTGTGGGTCAATGAGACCAAACTCGTAGCCTGTCTCTTCGATGGTGTAGTTAAACGAAGGACTTGCACCCTCACGTCCTAAGGCATGAATGGTGTATTTCTCTTTGACTTTCTCAAGAATCTCTCGTCCATGCATCCCTTTTAGTGCTTCAGCAGCATGACGGTTCTCCATGTACTCAATGAAACGGATTTTAATGTTTCGTTCTCTACAATAGTCCATAATTTCAATGATTTCATCGTCATTGATTCCTTTGAGAGGAACCATGTTTATCTTGACACCTAATCCTACTTCTAATGCTTTGTCTATGCCTCTTAAGACTTGTGCCAAGACATCTTTTTGTGCAATCTTCTGTGCCACTTCAGGTTTGAGTGAGTCAAGTGAAATGTTAAGACGTTTTAGTCCAGCATCTTTCAGTTTTTGAGCTGTTTGAGGGAGCAGATAAGCATTGGTAGTGAGTGCCAAATCGATATCTGGTTTGTAGTCATGTATCATTTTAATGAACCCATCTAAACCTTCACGAAGTAGGGGTTCTCCACCTGTAATACGGATTTTGTTAACCCCTTCATCCATTGCAACTTTCATAAATAAGAAAAGTTCGTCAAATGAGAGTAGGTTCTCTTTTGGAACCCAAGAGAAAGGTTTCTCTGGCATGCAGTATTGGCATCTAAAGTTACAGCGTTCTGTTACTGAGACTCGGAGGTAATTGACAGTTCGACCATGTCCATCTATAAGCATAATAATCCATAATAATAATTTTGGTTTAGATTAACTAAAAGTAGATAAAAAGGGGATGATGTTTGTCAAGAAAGTAAGGACAAGGCAGAGCCTTGTCCTAAAATGGATTAAAGATTAGTGTAAATCTCTCCATAATGAGCTTTTCCAAAGATAAGCTAAGATAGTAAAGATAATGAAGAATCCGATTACCCATGGTCCAACAACAGCTCTCGCTGGTGCAGATGGGTCACCTGTTTCTGCCAAGTATTCCATTACTTTCTCCATACCTTCGTGGTTAAGACCAGTTCTAGGCATTGCTGTTCCATGTAGTTGAGATTGAGGATTTTCAATGAATGTTTCAAGGAAATGCTCAGATCTTGCTCTATACATGATAGATAAATCTGGTGGAAGTTTACCAAGGTACTCAGCCAAAGCATTTTGCTCAGTCGCTACATTTTGTGCAAATTTCATTGCTTCAATGTCTTGACCAGTTTTAATGTTTGCCTTAGTTTTTGGTTTTTCACCAAGTTGAGTCAACTTACCATAACGGTTAGCATGACATCTCATACAAGCTTCTTGATACGCCTCTTTTGGAGTAACGTGTCCAGCTTTTTTCTCTTTAAGATAAGCAACAACGTTGGCAATATCTTGTGGAGCAGATACCATAGCAGAAATACTACCCATTGGGTGAGTCATAGTTCCATTAGGGTACTTATGGTCAACGTTAGTTGCCATTGCTGGGTCTTTAATAAGTGCAATTAAGAAGCTCTTATCGTAGATTGCACCTGCATGGTCAAGGCTAGGAGGTGTAACACCACCCATGTTTGCTGCACCATCCATGTGACAACCAGCACACATACCGTATGTTGCTTCACCAGCTGTTGCATCACCTTTAAGTGCTGCAATAGTTTTTACATCTGCCCAAAACGCTTTTTTAGCCTCTTTTTTATCTTTAGACGCCTCTTCAATATCAGCTTTACCATCATATACTAAACCATGTCCTTCAACATGCTTATGCATTTGAGAGTGAGCAAATGGCTCAACTCCCCAATATAGTACAAGAGTAAAAGCTGCAACAATACCAAGTATTTTTAGTTCTTTATTCATTCTCTACTCCTTACAGCTTTTTTTCTGATTTTGTGATAATTGGTAGTGCTATCCACAGTGCAAAGAACACAAGTGCAGCTACAAAACCAATAGTACTCCAAATACCTTCTGGAGGTAATTTACCCATAAATGTTAATACTAACATATCAGCTAACATTGCCCAGAACCAGATATGGAAAATTCCTCTTCTGTTTGCAGGTGCAACATTTGGACTTCTATCTAAGAATGGAAGTGCCAAGAAAATAACTTGTGCAATTGCAAAGGCGATTAGACCAACATCTGTAGAGAATGGACGTAAAATCTCATAAGACCACAAGAAATACCACTCAGGGTAAATGTGTGCTGGTGTACTTAGACCATTTGCAGGGTCAAAGTTAACTGGATCCATTGCGAATTCAAAGTGGTAGAATACCAAGTAGAAGAACAGAATGAAGTAAACACCCATTACAAATACATCTTTAGACAAGAATACAGGGCTAAACGGAATAACCTTAGACTCTTTAACTTTACCAGCCTTGTAAAGCTCTGCAGCTTCAGCATAGTCAAAATCTTCACCATCTTGGTTGTTAACGTGTGGGATTCTAAGTGTTCCAAAGTGGAATACAATCGCACCGATAATAATTAGAGGCATAAGAAGAACGTGTAACATGAAGAATCTACTTAAGAATGCTTGTGCAGGAACGTAATCCCCTCTAATCCACTCAACAAGACCATCTGCATGTAAAGAACCACCTGAGAATAGGTTAGTAATAACCATACCCGCCCAGTAAGACATCTGTCCCCATGGTAACATATATCCAGAGAACGCTTCAGCTGAGAAAAGTACGAAAAGAAGCATACCTGATAACCAGATAAGTTCTCTACCTTTCTTATATGAACCGTAGTAGATACCTGTAAACATGTGAATATAGATAATCAAGAAGACCAATGATGCACCAACACCATGAACATGTCTCCACAACCAACCATAACCAACTTCTGTCATAATCGTGTAGTTTACTGAATCAAACGCTAAATCAACGCTTGGGTTGTAATACATTAACAGGAAGATTCCTGAAACTAAAAGAATACCAAACGTAGCTGCTAGAACCATACCCATTGCCCATAAAAAGTTTATGTTCTTTGGAATCCAGTACTCAGTCTGCATAACTTTTTTGAGTGTCTCAATCGCAATACGCTGATCTAACCACTCACCAATGCTTTTTGCATTTTCTATTCGTGCCATTTAATCCTCCTATACTTTCAATGTTGTGCCATCAGCCAACATTTTTTCATATTCAGGACCAGTCTCACCAAGAACAAGCTTTGTTCCATCCAATCTAAAAGGAGGAATATCAAGACCTCTTGGTGGTGGAGCTTTAGTTACCTCAGCAGTAGCATCATACATACCCCCATGACATGCACATAAAAAACTCTCATTTGCAGTATCATAACCAGGAATACAACCAAGGTGTGTACAGAGACCAACACAAACCATGTAATGGTCTCCATTAACTTCTATTAACCTTTTTTTAGTCTCATCAGTTGTTTTTGCCATTAGCTCTTTAGACTGCTTAAGAACAAAGATTGGTTTACCCCTCCATTTTTCAGTAACCAACTTGTTCTCTTCGTAATCCTTTAAATCAATGGTTGTGAAACCAGCTGATTTAACGCTTGGAAGTGGTTCCCAAGTTCTTTTCATCGAATATAATGCACCGATACCACCCAAGGCAGTAAAACCACCCAGAGCCATACCCATGAAATCACGTCTACTACTCATACTCATCCTTTATAATAAATTTTACTTATTATAAAGCAAAAGAGATTAGTCCGTTAATAATTTATAACTGTTTTACTATTTTTGTGACGATAGTGTCACTTCTTTCCACGATATTCTGCTTTCTTGAAACATTGTCTATTATAATTTGTGTATATATATCTTTATTAAAAGAATTAATTAACACAACTTTAAGTGATGAAAGTAGTTCTTTTTTTTCATAAGAAATTTTGTTTATGTCAACAAAAACAACTTCAGCACCAGAAACACTTGCTTCAAGGGCAGTTTGGAAAGATGCCGTAACTATGCGACTTGAAGAGCTTATTAGCTCTGAATACTCTTCTGATTCGTGTAATTTAGTAAATATTTTTTCAAGATCTTGCTCATATTTTACGTAAAAGTAGTGACCCAGTAAAAGTTCCATTTTATTTGCTTCAAAAAAATCACGGTTTGATAAGATTTTCTTATCTGCATCTGAATCTCCTAAGAAAAAGAGTGTTCGTTCCTCTTTTTGATGTTTTTCAAAATATAGGTCATCAACAATAACAGAAGAGATACAACTTTCATCTTTACAATCTACAGTTAGCATAATCTCCCCATGGATACTTTTATCATCTTCATGTTCTGCAAAACGAAATACCTGTTTAAAGTCAGAACAGTATTTGACCAAACGACCATGGTCATCTTCTGGAGAATCAATAATAACTACATCACCTATTTTTGCAATGGCATCAATGTCTTGAATGCCTTCAATATGAATTGATTCTGAAATTCCTAAATCTCTTATTGCTAATCCTGCTCGAAAGTCATTTACCAGTAACATGGTGTCAATGCCTTGTTCTTTTAACTTCTTTAAAATAACAGCTGCTCTTCTTGCACGCTCTAAACCATATTTATGACCTGTAAATGCATAGTAATATAACTTCATTGATTTACCTTTTTCTAGTTTTTGTCATTCTAATGTAAATAGATTAAACTAAGGTCAGAACTTATAATTGATTTTATGACTATTTTGATACAATAGAGAAAAGAGCGAATATTTATGGATAAGGAAAAATTATTACAGCAACAGGCTAAAATGGCTGCCATGGGTGAGATGATTGGGAATATTGCTCATCAGTGGAGACAGCCTCTTAATGCTCTGAGTGCGTTAAATGTTGGTTTAGGTCTAAAGTATAAAATGGGAAAACTTACTGATGAGGAGATGTTGACGTTTAAAATTAAGTCCAATGAGATTATTCAGAATATGAGTTCTACGATAGAGGATTTTAAGAATTTTTTTCAGCCAAACAAAGTGAAAGATACATTTACTGTAAATGAAGCAATACGAAGTACCATCCGTTTTGTAAGCGACAGTTACCTCTCACATAATATTAAAATTGTCTTTAATGAAGATCAGAAGATTGTTTTAAACTCATTTAAAAATGAGTTGGTACAAGTGTTATTAAACATATTTAACAATTCAAAAGATGCCATTGTTGAAAACTCTATCTCTTCTCCTGTTGTAAAAATTTCAATTACAGAGCAAAGAAGTAGTGTAAAAATTGAAATTCAAGACAATGCAGGTGGTGTCAATGAAGAGATTTTGGAAAGAATATTTGAACCGTATTTTACAACTAAATTTCAAAGTCATGGAACAGGAATAGGGCTTTATATGTCTAAAATGATTATTGAGAAGTCTATGCAGGGTTCTCTTATTAGTAAAAATAAAGAGGATGGTCTATTAACCATTATTATAATTCCAAAAGTAATTAAAGATTGGAGTTACAGTATTTAGTAGTGCTTTTTTAAGAATTTGTCTCGAATGTTTTCAAACTCTTGATAGCTCTCTCGGCTACATCCATCTAAAATAGCAAACTGGTTTAAAAGTTTTAAGAATTGCATAATTTTATACATGTTATTGTTTAGCTCTTCTTTTATATAGTCAATTTTATCATCAAGACTCAACTCATCTTTATTGATTTCTTCTTTAATTTGTTCAAATTCATCTTTCGGAAGATTGAAATTTTTCTGAAAAAGCTCACAATACTTATCTGGATTTTTACTTTTAAGATCAATAATACTACAGACTAAGGTTGCAGAAGCAACTTTAAATTTTTTATCATTATCAATTTCATTTTGATTGTTAAGTAGATCAGAGATTTTTTTAAGATTTTTTTCCATCATAGACTCTTTGTTTTGGATTGCTCTTGAGTAAGTTCAAGCTCCATAGCCATGTAGTTCAGTGAATTAAAAAATTGTTCTTCGTCGAGGGGTTTTAAAATATAAGTAGCAATACCAATTTCAGCAGCTCTTTTTATGTAACTAGATTGACTAAAAGCTGTAAAGAGTGCAATGGGTTGTTCAGGGTCTATTTTTTTAATGGCTTCGCTCATCTCTAGTCCATCCATATTTGGCATAGCTATATCGCTAAGGACAAGATCAGGTTTTTGTTGTTTATAAAGTGCTAGACCTTCTACGCCATCACTTGCAACAAAAACCTGTTTACACGATGCTTCTAGTATCTCAGTTATGAGCTTTTGAGTGGTTTCCTCATCTTCTATATATAATATAGTAAATTTTTTCAGTCTCATACCTATTTCCCTTTTTGACATGTCTAGGGGTCCATTGTACCTAAAGTATCATTAAAATAAATATTATTTAATAATTGAGATTGATAAAAAGTGTTTTGGTGATTTTTATGATTTTTAATAAGTGGTGGCGCCAGACGGAATCGAACCGCCGACACAAGGATTTTCAATCCTTTGCTCTACCAACTGAGCTATGGAGCCACACTTTGTAGGTACTTCGTATTTGAAGTGGCTGAAATTATAGCCACTTAATCTTAAAAAATTCTTAAATTAGACCATAGTTTTGATTATTCTGAAAAACTCTTCTCCACGATGTTTGTAGGAGTTAAATTGGTCAAAACTTGCAGCTGCTGGAGAGAGCAGGGCAATGTCATCAGCAGAACGCTTTTCCCATATTGTTTTAATGGCATTTTCTAAAGTTTCACAAGCTGTAAACTCAATGTTATGTTCAACTGAAAGTTTGGCAAGTTTTTCAGAGTTTGCACCAATGGTATAGAGGTGAAGCTCTTTACCTTGCATAAGCTCAAAGAGAGGGCTGAGGTCAGCTCCTTTGTCATTGCCTCCTAGTATGAGGTGAATGAACTTGTCGTCATAGCCTTTGACAGCTTGTACGGTTGCATCTAGGTTGGTAGCCTTTGAGTCGTTGACCCAAATTCGTCCAAGTGTGTCTGTTGTCTCTTCTTGTCTATGGTTGTCTAAGGTGAAAGCATTAATGGTTTCGTAGTCTACTTCATCAAAAAGTACTTTTGTCACAGCAAGGGCAATGAGGGCATCTTCTAAGAAGGCAGCTTTAAAACGAATTTTTGAGCTATCAATAGAGAAGTAGTCGGCTAAAAACTCTGCTGAGTCATACTCAATCACAAAGGCAGAGGTTTCAGGGAGGTTTAGACCTTTTGGAACTAAAGCCATCTCTCCCTCTTTCATGGTAAGTAGAGGTTTGAGTTTATCTGCTTCGTACTCTTCTGCTGTTCCATGCCAATCTAAATGGTCAGGGGTAATGGGGAGCAGTAGATAAATGTTAGGTGAAGCAATGTTGGTATGATGCAAAGTAAAAGAGCTTGACTCTAAAACCCATAGAGGTGCTTTTGGGTCAAGTTCTGCAAGAGGTGTTCCAATGTTACCACCACTTACTCCTCCTCTTTTTTCTAAAAGGTGGGTTAGCATCTGTGTTGTGGTTGTTTTACCGTTAGTTCCTGAAATCCAAATGCTAAATGGCATCTCTTCTGCAAAGAAGTCATATTCGCTTATCATATTTTTTGCTGCTTTAACCAAAGGGTGAGAGGGTGGAAAACTTGGAGTGGTTACTTCAAGTTTACTGCTCTCTGGGTCAAAAAGATGAGATGGAAAGATTTGATTTGAATCTGCATCAGTATAAGGTTTTTCAGCTTTGTCATCATAGAAGATACAGCCACCACCAAGCTTTTTAGCAATGGCTTTGGTGGTTAGTCCATATCCGAAAAGAGTAGGTTTCTGCATTATCGTATCTTTAAAGTAATGAGTGCAATGATATTTGAGAGAAATGAAATCATCCAAAAACGTACAATAATCTTATTTTCTGCCCATTTTTTCATCTCAAAGTGGTGGTGAATAGGGGCCATGAGGAAGACCCGTTTTTTTCGCAGTTTGTACGACCCCACTTGTAAGATGACGGAAATGGTCTCAATGAGAAAAATAAGACCAATAATCACTAAAAGGACTTCACTCTTTCCAATGATTGCCATGTAAGCCAGGACTCCACCAATAGCAAGTGAACCTGTGTCTCCCATGAAAATCTCTGCTGGATAACAGTTAAACCACAGAAACCCAAGTAATGCACCAGAGAGTGCAGCAGCCAAAAGGGTTACTTCTCCAACTCCTTTAATGTTAGGGAGTAGTAGATACCCAGAGAAGATGGCATGACCTGTAAGGTAGACAATGATTCCTAAAGTAGCCAGTGAAATAATGGAGGGAACAGTTGCCAGTCCATCGAGACCATCGGTTAGGTTTACAGCGTTACTCATTGCCAAGAAGGTAAAGACCCAAAATGGTACAGCAAAGTAGATGCCCAAGTCAAAAAGAGGCTCTTTCAGAAAAGGAATGTAAATGGTTGTAGGAAAATCGGCTACTAGTATGATGTAGAGAGAAACAGCAGTACCTACAATGGCTTGAAGTAAAAGTTTTCCTTTACCACTAAGCCCCTTGAGGTTGTCTCCTGTTATGATTTTTCCTAAGTCATCTTGAAATCCAACCAAGGAGAATCCTATGAGTGCAATAAATCCACCTATAATATAGGGATTAGAGAGGTCAGTTGTAAAGAGTAGACCTATGACTGTAGCAATAACAAAGATAGCACCACCCATAGTAGGTGTATTGGCTTTGCTTGCATGGTTCGGAACATACTTGTTAATGGGCTGATGTGTTTTTTTAGCAATTGCCCATGCCATGTACTTTGGTAGCATGAATAGTGTGAGTAAAAAGGCAATGAAAAAAGCGAAACCAGCTCGAACAGAGATGTATTGAAAAAGGTTGATGTCGAAGTATTCGTAAAAAGAGTATAACATATTCGTTAATATCCTAAGTTTTAGTGTCATGTTTAAGTAAAGAAGTGATA
>Ga0256844_10000053_pt1 | contig 45221 bp, 63 predicted proteins | sample MusselsmetaG_FD_189100 | JGI IMG/M metagenome (GOLD analysis project Ga0256844, IMG submission 189100) | Mussel associated microbial communities from hydrothermal vent at the East Pacific Rise, Pacific Ocean - Mussels | ecosystem: Host-associated > Mollusca > Shell > Unclassified ... | reverse complement strand
AATACTCACAAAAATCTCTGAAATCCAAAATGTTGTCAAGGAGAATAAAAACTTTCTTCAGATTATCGCTGTTCTCAGTGCTTACACTCAAAAAGAGTTAGGTTTTATGTGCGAAAGTTGAGTTACTTATTTAAGTGAAGAGAGATTTCGCGATGATGTATTAAACAGTGAATATATGATTGTGCAGATTGATACCGATATTTCAGACCATGTAAACTTTGATGTTCTTAAATATAAGTTATTGACAGAAGAACTGATAGAAAAAGTAATTGAAAAATTGATTGAGCAGATAGACAGTAAAGTTTCTTTTTATGAAGAAAATAAAGAGAAAATCATCTTTGCTATATCTGTTCACTCTTTAGAATGCTGGATTCTACCACTTTATAAAGATTTGAAAAAAGAAAAAGTAACTGGTTGTTTTGAAGCTTTGCAAATAGAGTCTAAAAGTATAAAAGTAAAGAAAGACTACGATACATATGATAAATTAACTAGAGATTTTACTAAAAATAAGAAACTAATGCCAATAATTGCTAAAAATATTAGTTTTGGAGTTTTTATTAGTTCATTGCCTGCTGAGATAATATAGAGGTCTATTTAAAAAACCCTACAGTGATATCATCTTCTAAGTAGCCATCTTTATAGATAACTTCTTTTACATTTAAATCTTTTGCAATTTCATCTATCTCACGTGAGGTTAAATAGTTGTAAGTTTCACTCTCTTTAATTCCATGAAGAGCATTAAAAATAAAGCCATGTTTAGAAGAGTTGTAACAGTTTTGTATAAACTGATGTGTCTCAAATTTTGTTAAAACATTGAGTGCACCGCTACAGAGATAATAGTCTGCGCTTGGTAGTATATCTTTGCATATATCAGCGTTAATAATCTCACATCCTGTATTTTCAGATGCAATAGAGTACATATCAAGAAGAGAATCAATCCCTATATACTCTTGAGGAGTTTTTTTCTTTTTACTCATATAAGTATAAAAATCACCAAAACCACATCCAGCATCAGCTATGGAGTAAGATGAGAGTTCTTTTGGCAGAAGTTCCAAGATAGCATTAAAACGCAGTAACTGATTCTCTTTTGAAGCCCAGTTTACACCTTTTGGGGATATGCCATGCATTTCAATTGCTGAAGTGTAAAACTTTTCACTGTTAATACGTGGCATGACACTCCTTTTTGTAAGCTTATTATATAATAAATATATGCAAAGCCGTCACTCTCAGCCTGACTGGGAGTCTAGACTATCGTCGTAGTAACTAGATTCCCGGGTCAAGCCCGAGAATGACGGAAGTAGTGGAGGTATAATTTGAGAGTAGCAGTAGTTGGTCTTGGTGGAGTTGGTGGATATATTGCAGCGAGTTTTGCAAAGGCTAATATTGATGTCATTGGTTTTGCACGAGGGGAGCATTTAAAAGCTATCCAAACGCAGGGTATAAAGATTGTTGAAGATGAGAACTGTTGGGATGCTGACGTAGATTCTAGAGCATTGGATGATTTAGATGGATATTTTGAAGGTAGTTTTGATGTAGTACTGTTTTGTGTGAAAAGTTATGATTTAGAAGACTCATATGAGCATATCAAGTCACATATAGATAAAAATACTCTACTCGTTAGCTTCTCTAATGGTGTTTCAAATGCAGATACTTTAAGAGGTTTGAGTAAATCTACAGTTCTTGATGGCTGCGTTTATATACTCTCTCATATAGAGAGTGCAGGGGTTATACGAAAAAAAGGTAAAGTTTTTGCCGCTGTATTTGGTGGTGAGGCACAAGCAACGAATAGATTGGCGTCTCTGTTTGAAAAAGCAGAGCTACGTTTTAAAACTCCAGATGATATAGAGACAGCTATATGGAAAAAGTATATTTTTATAGCTTCTTTTGCAACACTGACTTCTTACTATGATAAAAGTATAGGCTATATTTATGAGCATAAAAGAGATGAAGCAAGGGAACTATTAGAAGAGATAGCCAGTGTTGCAAAAGATAAAGGTATAGATATAGAAGCAGAAATTGATAAGGCACTTGATACTGCAAGTAAAGTTCCTTATGACTCTTACACATCAATGTATTTAGATTTTAAACATAAAAAAAGAGTTGAGTTGGAGAGTTTGAGTGGATTTATTGCTAAGTATGAAAGTGTAAAAACGCCACTCATGCAGAAGATGTATGAGGAGCTTTTAAAAAGGTAAAAGTTTTATTTACGAAATATCTTATCGACATCTTTACTGATCGCACCAGGAACAGTTGCAATTTTCATAAACTGTGACATTTTAAGCATAGGGTACATTACTGATATATAATATTTTGGGTCTAAAATTTTAGCTTCTCCATTTTCTATCAGCACAGGATAGGGAAGAAGTCCAGCATTTTGATAACCAGTCTTTTTAATAAATTTACTTGTACGTTTACCTAGAGCAACCCCAAGAACAATCGCACCATTTTCAAGTTTTTGTACATAAATAATTTTTTTAGATTTTTTAGCACTCTTTAAAAGGGCTTCATTGGAAGCTTTCTTTATTACTTGCATATCTGCATACCTTGGCATACCTTCCATAAATTGGAAACGTTCTAAAACACGAAACTTTATAATCTCTTTTGAGTTTTTTAAATCTTTAAATGAGTTACGAAGAGTTGCTAGAGTTTTTTCAGCTAAAGCAGCATCATATTCATCTTGCATAAAAGCTCTGTGCATATAGATAGGATTTGAGATACTAAGAAGTTTGTTTTTCTTGTCTACAGTAATTCTCAGCGCACCAGCAAACCCTCTCATTTTTTTAGCAGATACTTTTTGTAGTTCTTCGTTTGTAAAAGTAATAGAAGTTGCGCTACCTTTCTTATCTACTTTAAAAGTTGCTAAAATTGTAAATCCAGCACTCTGCAATATTTTAACTACATCTTTTGGCTTCATAAAAGGAGCGTGAAGGTAAGCCGCTACTCTGCCATCTTTTATATCACCTACTTCTATTTTTTTCTCTGGAACATCTTTCGTCTCTATCATCTCAGGTGCAACATGCTCACTAAAGATAATTACTTTTTTACGAGTTGCCTCTTCTATGATTTGAGCATTAGTTTTTGATGATGAATTTGAAATTACATTTACAGTTGGAACAATAGCTTCAACTTTTGGAACGTCAGGAACGTCAGGTATTTTGATATTAATAGTCTCTGCGTTTGATATATTAGATATAAGAAGTGAAAATATTGCTGTGTTTAGAATGTTTAGTTGTTTCATAAATCTACCTTATATTAGCTGATAATATTTAATTATAAAGTTTTTTTTTGTAAAAAGACTTAATTTCTAGAGATAAAGAAAATTTAATGAAATATCACAAGAGTATTGTGTAATAATTGGACATAAAGAACAATAATAAGGTGTAATATGATAAGAATTCAAAGTGGAAAGTGCCATTGGTTAGCACTTATAAAAATTCAATGCAGTGAGGCACTAAATGCCGAATCGTAATAAAGAGAGATTAATTTTAGGCGGTGGCTGTTTTTGGTGTATAGAGGCAGTTTTTAACAATGTTAAGGGAGTTGAGTCTGCTATTAGTGGATATGCTGGAGGTCTCAGAGCTAACCCTTCATATGAGAGTGTATGTACTGGGGTAAGTGGTCACGCAGAGATAGTTGATATCACATTTGATAGTAAAGTTATCACAATGAGTGAACTTTTAGATATATTTTTTGTAGTACACAATCCTACAACTTTAAATGTCCAAGGTGCAGATAAAGGTACTCAATATCGTTCAGTTATTTACTACCGAAATGAAGAAGAAAAAGCTGTGATAATGGGCTCAATTGCTGAGCATCAAAAAGAGTTTGATGATAAAATAGTAACAGAAGTTAGCGAACTACCAGAAGTTTATCCTGCTGAGGCTTATCATCAGAACTATTACAGTGGGCATACTTCAGAGGGATATTGTCAAGTAGTAATAGCCCCAAAATTACAGAAATTTATGATGAAGTTCCCACAAATGCTAGGGTAAATTAGTTATAAATATTTTAGGATATATGGAACATCAGTAGTGTTTCGTATCTCTTCAAACTCAACTACGTCATCAGTAAGAAGTATAATCTCCTCTTTTTCATATTTAAAGATAGTATTGTCACTATCTTTTATAACTATAAATTTATTGAATTATTGCAGGGTCTTTTTCACTTATAATACCATCTGGCGTTTGCAAAATTATCTCAATCTCACAACTTAAATACTCCGAAGTTGATAGGGCTAAAAAATTGCTATCTTCAAATGCTGCTTTTTTTGCATTTATGATAATTTCATCTATAAGTGCAGATACAGAAGTATTAGATTTACAAGAGCCTCTTAGCTCATTTTTTATATAGATATTAACGGTTGTAAAAATATTTTGACTAAGGAGAGGGTGTTTTTCAATCAGGATGGCTTTGTTTATAGAGTTTTTTGCTTCAAGTACCTCTTGTATGGAGTCACGAGCAAGTTGAAGTAAAATAGAACGTTTGTTAGAACTCATGCCAACTCCTTCGCCTTTTTATAATTATTTACAAGCTTGATTACAATCATTACGCTTATAACTTGAAAAAGTGCAGCTAAGATAAACGCATAGTAATGAAGCTGATCTATAGAGTTCGCACTGTAAGCTAGTGTTGCCATAGCGATGAGTAGTGTCAGAGGCATAGAGTGAGAGAGCCCCATAAGAATAGAGTCTACAAAGCCTAACTCTTTGATAAACACAAGTGAAGATATAACTCTCATTGCAATCATTACAAGAGCGATTATAATAGCTTTTGAGATTAAACCATTCATTGCGAGTGCTTCAAGGTTAAACGAGCTTCCGATATGAATAAAAAAGATTGGTATTAAAAATCCAAAACCGTATGATGCAAGTTTTTCTGGAAGTTCATGTTTATGCTCGAAGAAAGTTGGTATAAAAATCCCGGCTAAAAATGCACCAAAGGCAAGTTCAAGGTGTAAGTAAAGCATAGCACCTACGAGAAGAAAAAAGATTCCCATAGATAGTCTTATATCTTGCTCTTTATTATCATTATGTGGCATAAGGGCTATTGAGACTTTTGGAAACCACCAAAAAAGAAGTTGCATGGCACGAAAAAGGATAAACATAAAAACTAAAAACAGTATAAGCGCAAAGATTGTCTTAATAAGTTCTATTCCAAAACCTGAACTTAGTGCGGCAGCTGTAATGGTTAAAATACCGATACTTACAACTTCACCAATTCCACCAGCAGTCATAGAGAGTTCAAGCCATGATGTTTTACCATACTCTTTTGAAAGAGTTGCCACAAGGCCAACAGAGATAAGAGGCAGAAGCACCATAAATATCTTACCAAGGTCAAAGTAGATTGCAAAGGCGATTGAAAACGCATAAAGGATTATGAGGTAAAGTACTACTTTTTTCATCAGGGTTGAGGGTGTTTTAAGAACATTTTTAAGGTTAATTTCTGTTCCAGCGATAAACATTAGATATAAAAATCCAAGTTCGGCAACTATATCAAAAAGGTGTTCATCATGTATAAAACCGATATAACCAAGAACAGAACCGAGTATGATTTCTATAGGTGTTGTAGGGAGTTTTAGAAATTTTGCAAAAAAGGGAGAGAACATAATTATGAGTGATATTGTGACTACGAGTGTAATATTATCATCCATATATTATGTCTCCTCTAGTTTATTTTACAGTTTTAGCGACTTCAAGATTTAAAGATTGTAGCATATCTAAATCTTTATTCATAGCCCGACCACTTGTTGTAAGATAATTTCCTATAACTATAGAGTTAGCACCGTTTTGGAAGATTTCATTTTGTCTATCTCCAAACATAAGCTCACGTCCACCTGCAACCATGATTCTCTGCGCATTTGGTATCATCTCACGTGTTAGTTTTACAAGGGATAATGCTTCATCAACAGTAAGAGAGTTTGGCTCTAGCTCTAAGGCTTCATTATGATGGTAAAAGTTAATAGGTACTGATGTAGGATTCAGAGACTCTAAAGAGGTTAACATTGAGATTCTGTCTTCTTGTGTTTCACCAAGACCAAAAATTCCACCTGTAATCAAAACCATGCCAGCACGGTTTACATTTTGACAAGTCTCATAACGCTCAGACCATGGATGTGTTGTACATATCTCTTTGTAAAAGCTCTCTGAAGTCTCTAGATTATGATTGTAAGCTTTAATACCGTGCGCTTTTAAAACTAAAAGTTGTTCAAGTGTAGCAGTACCATTACAAGCTATTAAACGTAGTTCAGGGGCTACCTTATTAACTGCTTTTGCAACACCACAAACGAACTCTAAAGTCTTATCATTTAAGCCTTTATCAGCAGTCACAAGACAAAAACCTAATGCACCATTGTCTCTTGCTGTTATAGCTTCTTTTGTAATCTCATCAATAGGTTTTTGTTTATAACGCTCTATATCCGCTTTATATCTAACGCTTTGAGAACAAAACTTACAGTCTTCTTTACATGTTCCGCTGTTTATATTGCAGATTGAACATAGAAATATTTTTTCATCTACTTTATTCATGGAATTCTCTTTCGTATGAAAACCTTTGTTTGTCATACGTGTCTGTATTTTTGTCTTTAGAGTAGTGAGTGACTTTAAACTTCTTTTTTTTGATATTGAGCATCACACACTCTGAAACAGACTTATTTCGTGCACAAACTTCACCAGGATTTAAAAATAGAGTACCGTTTTTAAAGTCTGACTCAAAAGTATGTGTATGACCAAAAATAATTATTTCAGTGTCTGGAGCCATATAAAAAGGAAGATGCATAAGTTTGAACTTTGTATCTGCAAGTTTGAAGTAGTGAGGCTCTTGGACTAGGTTGTAGTTGTTATGATGTTGAACTAAGTGAGTATCATTGTTTCCATAAACTGCAACATATCTTTTGCCACAGTTTTTTAACATCTCTAAAGTTTCAAGTTCGCATATGTCACCAGCATGGATAATAAATTCAGCACCTTTTTCAAGCAACATATCTAGAGCCTCACGCGCTAGTTGAACTTTAGAGTGTGTGTCTGAAAGGATACCTATTTTCATAACAGTTACTTTTCTTCTTTGCTTACTTCTTCTTCACGTGGTGTTCTTGCTTTACACTTAACACACTCATAAACTTCTTTATTTCTGTAAGTTCTAGGAGCTAAAACGCCTTTACAACCTTTCTCTTTACACTTAATAGTAGTAGGTTCAAACTTAGAGATAAACTTACACTCTGGGTAGTTGTTACATCCCCAAAAAGGTCCACGACGTGAGTTTTTAAGTGAAATAGCTCCACCACAATCAGGACAAGGAGTCTCAGAAGTTTTCTCTTCAACGTTTATGCTTTTTGTGTTTTTACAATCTGGATAATCAGAACAAGCTAAAAATTGACCATTACGACCATTTTTTACTATCATATCTTTTCCACACTTGTCACATTTTTCTTCACTTAACTCTTTTTTCTCTTCTACTTTATTTCCCTCTTCATCACACTGTTCTGTATATTTACATTTAGGGAAACCGCTACAAGCGATAAAGTTACCAAATCTACCTGAACGCAGAAGTAGTTCATGCTCTCCACATTTAGGACATGTACGACCTAGTGGTTTAGCAAGTTTTAGTGAGACAATGTTTTCTTTACCATCTTCTATCTGCTTCATAAACGGGAAGTAAAAATCATATAGAAGTTTTTGCCAGTCAACTTTACCTTCTGAAACTTCATCAAGTTTCTCTTCCATATTTGCTGTAAAAGATATATCTACAATATTTGCAAAGTTTTCTTCAAGTATTTTCGTTACTGTAAACGCCATCTCAGAGGGGATAATTTGTTTCTTCTCTATAGTCACATAAGTACGACCACTCAAAGTTGCAATAGTTGGCGCGTAAGTAGATGGACGACCAACTCCCTCAGATTCAAGCTTTTTAATTAAAGATGCTTCAGAGTAACGAGCTGGAGGCTCAGTAAAGTGTTGTTCAGGTTTGATAGTTTGAATTTCAGCCTTGTCACCCTCTTTTAGTACAGGAAGAAGCTTATCTTTATCCTCAGTACCAGTTACAGCATAAAAACCATCAAAGATTAGTTTTCTACCACTTGCTCTAAACTCATTATCTGAACCTTTAAAGATAATACTCTGCTGCTCAAATCTTGCATCTTCCATTTGACAAGCCATGAAACGCTCATAAATAAGACGATAAAGTTTAATCTCATCTGCTTTTAGGAAACTTTGTGCAACTTCAGGTGTGAAGTGAAGCATAGTAGGACGGATAGCTTCGTGAGCTTCTTGTGCGTTCTTTGATTTTTTAGTATAGACTTTTGGCTCTTTAGGTAAATATTTTTTACCAAATCGATTTTCAATGATTCCACGAACCGCACCAACAGCTTCTGCTGCTAAGTTGAGTGAATCTGTTCTCATGTAAGTTATCACACCTGAAGTTCCATCAGGAGTTTTTACACCCTCATAAAGAGCTTGTGCAACCATCATTGTACGTTTAGGAGTAAATCCTAACTTACTTGAAGCAGTCTGTTGAATAGTTGAAGTCATAAATGGTGGAGGAGTTGAACTTTTTCTCTGTTTTGTTTCTATCTTAGAAATTATATAGTTGTCAGACGAAGCACTAGTAGTTATAGCTTCGGCTTGCTCTTTGTTTTCTATAGACATTTTAGAAATCTTATCACCCTTGTGAGTGATAAGATTTGCTTCAATATCTTTTTTAAACGCAGTATCGATACTCCAGTACTCGACAGGGATGAATGCTTTTATCTCACGTTCACGTTCTACTACAAGTTTAAGAGTTGAACTCTGAACACGACCACCGGAAAGTCCCTTTTGGATTTTAGATGCTAAAAGTGGAGAGAGTTTATAACCAACAACGCGGTCAAGCATACGACGAGCTTGTTGCGCATTTACCATATCCATATCTATTTTACGTGCAGATTCCAGTGCATGCTTGATAGCAGATTTTGTAATTTCGTGAAAAACGATACGAGGAAGTTCAGCAGGATCTTTTTTAATAGCATGAGCGATATGCCAGCCAATAGCTTCACCCTCGCGATCCTCATCGGTCGCGATGTATATAGTGTCAGCTTTTTTGGCTAACGCTTTTATCTCTTTAACAGTAGCTGCGTTTTCTTTAGCAACGGAGTAAGTGGGAACAAGGTGATTAGTCTCTTCATCAACAGTAATTCCAAAACGAGATTTAGGTAAATCTCTTATGTGACCTTTAGAAGCGATAACCTCATAACCTTTACCCAAGAAGTTCTTTATAGTCTTGGCTTTAGCCGGTGACTCGACGATAATTAAGTTCAAATAGTTTTCCTATATATAGTATAGTAATTTTTAGTGCCGGAAGTTTAGCACAAAAAGTTTAAATAATGAAAATATAAAAGAATTTACAAATTTTCTAAAGTTATTATTTTAGCTGTCGATTTAACTAACATCAATGCAAGGATGCAGAGATACAAAATTAACTAGAGCACAAGGCTCTGACCCAAAAAGGATTTATTATGGGATTTAGAATTAACACAAACATTGCGGCAATGAACGCACATAGAAATGCAACTCAAACAAACTTAGGTCTTGACAAAAGTCTTAACTCGTTAAGTTCAGGTCTTAGAATTAACAAAGCGGCAGATGATGCTTCCGGTATGACAATTGCGGATTCTCTTCGTTCACAAGCAAATGGTCTTGGTCAAGCGATTAGAAATGCAAATGATGGTATCGCTGTTGTTCAAACTGCTGATGGTGCTCTTGATGAGTATATCAACATTGTTGACAGAGTTCGTACTCTATCAATTCAAGCTGCATCTGATGGTCAGAATGACGAGTCTCGTCAAGCTATTCAACGTGATATTACGGCACTTTTAGGTGAAGCAGATAATATTGCAAGTACAACTTCATTTAATGGTTTAAATTTACTTGATGGTACATTTACTGATAAAAACTTCCAAATTGGTGCTTATGCAAATGAAACTGTAGCTGTTAACATTGATTCTGCTCGTATTGCTTCAACTGGTAATATGACTGTAAGTCTTGGTACTGCTGTTGCTGTTGGTACAACAGCTGCAACATTAGCGGTTAACGGAGATGTTGTTGGAACTTCAACTGTTTCAGCTACAACTAAAGATGGTGCAAATCTTGTTGCTGCTGCTGTTAATGCTGCAACAAGTACAGTAACCGCTGTTGGTAAAAACTCTGTTGATTCTGGTGCAATTGTAGGCGGTACATTGGCTACTGGTGACCTAGTTATCAATGGTATTGATGTTCGCGCTACTGCTGTTTCAGCTGGTGATTCAACAGGTTCTTTAGAAGCATCTATTAATGCTATCTCAAGTCAAACAGGCGTAACTGCTCATACTGATAATGATGGTAGTATGACATTAACAGGTGTTGATGGAGCAAATGTTCATATTACAGAAGCGAATGGTGGAGCTGCAGTAGCAGGTTTAACTGTTGGTACAAACTATGGTACTGTTACACTTACAGGTCAAGCTGTTGGTATCGCTAATGCAACAGCAGTAAGTGGTTTAAATGCAACTACAGATAACAGTTATACTTTAAGTGATGTAGATGTTACAACTTATGATGCTGCACAGTTATCAATTCAGATTGCTGACCAAGCGTTAAAAGAAATTGACAAAACTCGTTCACAACTTGGTTCTTCTCAAAATCAGTTAGAGTCTACTATCCGTAACATTTCTGTTACTCAAGTAAACGTAACTGCTGCTGAGTCTCAAATTCGTGACGTTGACTTCGCTGCTGAGTCTGCAAACTTTGCTAAACTGAATATTCTTGCTCAGTCTGGTTCGTATGCAATGAGTCAAGCAAATGCTGTTCAACAAAATGTTTTAAGATTATTACAATAGTAATTAATCTTGTTGAATTTCTAAGCCAAAGACTTTTGTCTTTGGCTTTTTAAATATTATATATTTTTTTTATTCTGTTTTGTGCTTCAGTGAGTGTTTTGATTCTAGGAGTACTTTTAGATTTTAATAAGATTATGTTTAAGTCAAACAGTTGATTAAATATATTTTCAAACTCATGTAACAGTTCATCAAAACCAGCTTCTATCTTTTCAAAAATTTCTTTAATACTTCTTTTTCCATCCAATAGTCTGAAAATCTCTTTTGTATATTTTGTTGGATTTAAATTTAGTGATCCAAGGTTGGCAATGTTAAAGTTTATTGATAGCCCAGGTTGAGATTCTATTATATCAGCAACTTCTTTTCCATTTATTTCTAAAGTGTTGAAATAAGGGATTAAATCAGTATTTTTTATGGATGCTATAGTTTTTGTTAAATCATGCTTACTAATAAAAAATGTATGCTTTTTTATATTTCCAGAAAGCAATTCTGAAATTGATTTTTGTTCAATGATTGAGAAGGTATTTATTTTTGAAAGTAGTATAGAGTCTTTTATATATACTTTTGGATTATACCCCATTTTACTCTCCACTCCATAGCCTGTAAACTCAATAATATTTAGTTTACATTTGTTTTCTACCCAGTCGTATAGCTCCGGTACCGTGTATGCTCTATCTTGTGAATGTAATAATAAGTCATAAATTCCATTATCGTTATTTGTATCAAGAGCAAATGACTCTTTATCTCTTTGAAACCAATTTGTTGTAGGTAATGCACTTAGAACAGTTTTAGTATTATCTACTTGTGTTTGAAAATTTTCTTCATGAAGGTTTATTTTTCGCATCAATTCTTGCATTTGATAAACACCTGTTCTACCATACTTAGCATATACCATTATTCCCATTGCTCCATTATCTTTAAGAACTGACTTCAGGGCATTTAAGCCATCAGTCGGTGATTCTAAGTGGTGTAAAACACCAGAACAATTTATATAGTCAAATTCACCAATACCAATATTTGATATTTCTAAAAGAGAATTATTTATCCATTTTATATTTTTAAGTTGCCTTATATTAGCTCTTTCTTTTGCTATTTTCATACTTGACTTACTCATATCAATATATACAATTTCAACATTTAAATCATGTAATACTTCTGCAAAGTATATCGCAGCATCTCCAGTACCTCCACCAGCAATTAAAATTCTAAATGTTTCACCATTCCCCTTAACATGAAGTGGTATCTCTCCATTAAAACAATAATGATTAATTAGATTTATATGCTCATGCTCATAACTCAATAAACGTTTTTTTTCATCATTTGGATTTCTTTGTGGGTATGGGTAGTCTTCATACTGTTTTTTGACTTCTTTTAAATAGTTGCTACTTTTTTTCACTATACACCTCTTGTTGTATGAATTATATTATATGTAAAGGTAAGCATAGATGATTCCATTATATTTGTATCGATACAATGGAATTATTAATAGGTCAGAAAATCTGTAATAGGGTGGGAATTATCTATCTAACTGTTTACTTATGTGCAACATATAAGTAAACAGTTTTGTTAGTTTTTAGCATTTGCTTCGGCATTTATCATCATCTGTAGAGATGAAAATTGAGCATTTATTTTACTAATTATTGCATCATAGGCTGCAAATCTTTTTGCCATGATCTTATAACGGTCATTGAGTGACTCTACAGCACTAGCATGATCTTCAAACAGGTTATCATACCTTGTTCTTAAGTTATCTTCGAAATTAGAAAGAAGGGCATTATAACCGGTATAGTCTTTCATTTTATCATCAAGTTTTTCAAAAAAACCATTAACGTGAGAGCTATCTTTAGGGTCAATGCCTCCAGCAAAGAAGAGTTCTACTGCATTTGGATCTTTATCAAGCTTAGCTTCTAAAATTGATGAGTCAAAACTCATTTTCCCATATCTATCAATATCTATGCCAAAATCACTCAAAGCAAGATTATTTATTTCTGTTTTATTGATAAAATCTTTAATGTCTCTATCAATAGATCGAACGAAACTATCACTGTTAAAAATACCAGCAACCTCATTTTCTAAATCAGCTGTTGTCATATCATGAAGGTTAGTCATAAGAGTGTTATAGCTATCTACAAATAGTTGCATCTCTGTTACTACGCTTATAGTATTTTGACCTATATCGACTTTAGAAAAATCTCCTTGTGTTTTAAGAGTCATTGTAACGCCGACTACTAAGTCACTAATTTCATTAGTGGAGCGAGTTGCTTGGATGCCATTAAATTTAAAAGTTGCATCTCTTGCAGTTTGTACCTCTCGCATGCCACCTGGATTTGTTGTTGCATCATAAGCTGCAAACAAACTAGGATCGAGCAGACCACCATCATCACTAAATGTGATGGCTTGATCAGCTCCTGTCTCTTTAGATGCTAGAACTAAACTGTACGCATTATCACCAGTTTGTAAAATTGTTGCAGTTATAGTATCAGATGTTGCATCATTTATGGACTGCATTAAATCTTCTAGTGTGGTTGTTGCATCGTAAGCTATGGCATAACTTTTTGTACCTATAGAGATATTTAAGGTCTCTGTTCCTGCGAATGTACCAGATGCAACAGAAGTAGTGTCTCTGTCATTAAACGATCCAAGTTTTATGATACTTGTTTGAGCAAGTTCAATAGTCTCAAGGGTAAAAGAGTCAATAAATGCACCAGCTTCTACTTTAACTTTTGCATTACCGCTAACATCAACTGTTTTATTGTCAAAAAGAGTACTTGAACTTAGTGCTGAAGCAGAACTTTTAAAACTCTTCATAAGAGATGTCAAAAGCTCTGCAGACTCTTTTTTTTGCTCTGTTAAAGCCATTTTTACTTCAAGTGGTTTTACTAAGAGTTCTTCATCATTTGCTTTAAGTTGGTCAATAACATCAGAAGTTAAAACTCCTGAGCCTATACCAAGTGAGTTAATTGTACCAGCCATGACAAATCCTTTTTTAATAAATTATTATTAATACTATATCGGCATACAGAGTGAAAAATTTAGTCAATTTTATAATAAATTTAATTAAAGAATTATTTTTTGTCGCCGATGTACTTGGCATGAAAGATACAAACAAAGATGACGAAAAAGGATTTGATATGTCACCTAATGCCGCTCATAATATTTATACTCAAAACAATGTTGGAATAGAGTCTCCCCAAAAACTGATAGCTATGCTTTATGAGGGAGTGCTTCGTTTTAATGCACAAACAAAAAAAGCTATAAAAGATGGTGATATTGAAAAGAAATTTTACTGGACGAATCGTTCTGTGGCTGTTGTAACTGAGCTTATTAATACTTTAGATATGAAGCAAAAAGGTGATATCCCTATATACCTTTCGGGTCTTTATAATTATGAAATTCAACTGCTTTCACGTGCTGCTGTAGATGAGAAAATAGAGCATCTTGATGAAGTAAATAATGTTTTTAAGTCTCTTTTAGAAGCGTGGAGAGAGACTACTGATGTGGCTAACTAAAATTAAGATAGCGATTGTTGAAAAAAATAGTGATAAGTTAAATCTTCTTTTAGACGAAGTTCCAAAATTTGAAAACAAGCAAGACATGGAAGAGGCTATGTATCTTTTAAGAGAAGCAGCAGAGCTAATTTATACTCTTAGGGATGAAACAAAACAGTCCATGAAGCAGATGAAAAAAAATATAAATTTTTTAAACTCCACTCAAGCCCCAGCTTTAAACAGATTAGATCTTAAATCATAACTTCTTTTTAGAAATCCCAAACTTTAAACTTCTTATGGTGTAGTCGCTTATGACTGCACCTTTTCTCATACTTAGTATATGTTCCACTGCATCTGCAATATCAGTTGCCAAAAGTTTTTCATCCTCTTTAGAACTTGTCTCAAAACGCAGTTCATCATAAAAACCGCTTTCCGTCATGTCAGGATTTATATTTGTGATGCTAAGCCCACTCTTTCTTGTCTCTTCAAAAAGTGAATCTGAAAATGCTTTTAGTCCAGCTTTTGTAGCACTGTAAACACCAGCAAACTTACTAGCTTTTATCGCTTCTATAGAGTTTATGTTGATGAGGTAGCCGTCATTTTTCTTTAAATCTTTAAGAGTAGCGTTTGTTAAAAGCATAGGAGCAGTTAGATTTAAAAATGTCATATCTGTGATAGTAGTAGGACTTAACTCTTCATGCGGTTCAAATCTACCAAAACCCGCTGCGTTTATAAGTATAAATATATTCTCTTTTTTCAAAGTTTCACATACTTTTTGAGTCTCTTTTATACCTGATAAATCAGCTTGAATTGCTCTAAACGCAGATGAATTAAAATGCTCACGTGAGATAGTTCTGCTTATCCCTACAACTTCATATTTAAGAGATAAAAGTCGCTTACATATTGCTTTTCCAATCCCGCTACTCGCACCCGTTACAACTGCTGTTTTCAATTAATATCCCTTTTGCTATACTTCGTTTATGAAAAATATTTATATTACTGATTTGGACCATACATTTTTGAGAAATGATTTATCTATAAGCGATTATACTAAAAGTATCTGGAATGCAAAAGCAGATGACTCTATTTTGAGTGTTGCAACGGCAAGAACTTACAAAAAAACAGCTCAGTTTCTGAGTGATGTTCATATTAATGCACCTATGATTTTACTTGATGGTTCCCTGATTGCGACAATGGATAAAAAGATTATTGATACTAAGTTTATTAGTAAAGATATAGCTGACACTATTATAGACGAGGGTGGAAAATTTGGAATATATCCTTTTATATTAGCACTTAGGGATAAGAATCTAAATGAAGCTTTTTTATACTCTGATATCTGTAATGAAGATCAGAAAAAAGTGCTGACTCGTTATGTTAAAGATGATAATTTGCAAGAGTGTAAAAATATCAGAGCGATGAAAGACAACTTTAAAATTGTTTATATGGGGGAAGAGAATCTTCTTCGAGATTTGCACAAACACATTGAAGATATTTTTGGAGATGAACTCAAGTATATTATTGCTCCAGAAGCTTACATAGGTTGCTATTTCCTTACAATACTCCATAAAAACGCTGATAAGTCACATGGTATACAGAGTGTAAGTGAATATATGGGTTTTGATTTAAAAAAACTTACGGTGTTTGGAGATAATTTTAATGATGTTGGAATGTTTGAACTTGCAGGAACTTCAGTGGCAATGTTAAATGCACAAGATGGTGTAAAAAGTAAAGCTGATATCATACTGCCTCATACAAATGATGAAGATGGCGTTGCAAAATATTTAGAGGGTTTGAAAAATGTATAAAAAGTCCAGTCTTGTACCTATGATTATCATAGGAATTTTGTTTTTTATATTTGGTTTTGTGACATGGTTAAATGGTTCACTTATTCCATTTTTAAAGTTCATCCTTGATTTGAATGAGTTTGAAGCACTTTTTGTAACCTTTGCATTTTACATAGCATACACGGTTATGGCCCTACCAATGGCAGCTGTCTTAGAGAGAACGGGCTATAAAAAGGGAATGGCACTAGGTCTTGGAGTGATGGTTATGGGAAGTTTACTTTTTATTCCAGCTGCTACAAATGCTAACTATGGTCTATTTTTAACTGCTCTTTTTACGCTTGGAACAGGTCTTACTATTTTGCAGACCGCCTCAAATCCATACATAGTCTTAGTAGGTCCTATAGAGAGTGCAGCAATGCGTATCAGTATAATGGGACTGATAAATAAGAGCGCAGGGGTACTCGTTCCTATTCTTTTTACTGCACTTGTATTCTCTGGTCTTGGTTCAACTGAAACACTTTCACAAGTTGAGATAGATACTCTGGCACAACGTCTCATAACACCATACATAATAATGGCAGTTGTTTTAACCGGACTTATTGCACTTGTGATGTTTTCTTCGCTTCCAGAGTTGGAGTTTGAAGGTGATGATTATGATGAAGGTGGTATTTTACATTTTCCGCGTGTTATTTTAGGTGCAATAGCTCTTTTCTTTTATGTAGGTATAGAGGTGATAGCAGGGGACACAATAGGTCTTTATGCCCAAAGTTTAGATGTAGCAAACGCAACGGCTCTTACTTCGTATACTATGGTGTTTATGGTTTTTGGATATCTAATAGGAGTTGCGTTTATACCAAGGTTTCTCTCTCAAGAAAAAGCTCTCATAGGTTCTGCTTTTTTTGGAGCTCTGTTTCTTTTAGGAGTTGCGTTTAGCTCTACAACAAGTCATAGTGTCTCAGAACTTTTATGGGGATGGAGTGGAGTTGCGACTCTTCCAGACACTATAACTTTTGTGGCACTTCTTGGTTTAGCAAATGCGCTTGTCTGGCCAACAATCTGGCCTTTAGCACTTGAAGGACTCGGACGTAATACAGCAAAAGGAAGTGCCTTGCTTATAATGGCAATAGCTGGTGGAGCAATACTTCCTTTAGCTTTTGGAAAAATCGCACAAGTTAGCGGCAATATGCAAGAGAGTTATCTTTATGGAATTATCTGTTATTTCTTTATCTTTTTATACGCAATTAAAGGGCATAAAATAAGCTCTTGGAAATCTAGTGATAACGACTAAGAAATTCTCTAATGGATTTGAGTACTTAGAGATAGAGAATAAGTCTGCAACTGCTAAAATCGCGCTTCAAGGTGCTCATATTTTTGAGTATAAACGCAAGAGACAAGGTGATTTACTTTGGCTAAGTGAAATCAGTGATTTTGAAATGGGAAAAGCCATAAGAGGTGGAGTGCCAATCTGCTGGCCATCTTTTGGACTCAATAACCCAGAGCTTCCACAACATGGTTTTGCAAGAACTTCTTTATTTGAATGTATCTCACGTGAGAATATAGATGCTCATACAACAGAAGTGAAATTGCGTTTAATTCATTCAGATGAGTCGTTAAAACTATGGAATTATAAGTTTGAGTTGGTTTTAAAGGTTACTATTTCTGATAAGTTAATAATAGAATTAAAAACTACTAATAAAGACAATAAAGAGTTCAAACTTACGCAAGCGCTACACTCCTATTTTAAACTCTCCAACATATCAAACGCAGTTCTAAAGGGTTTAGATAATAAGCCATGTTTTGATGCACTTACAGATAAAACAAATATTCAAAATGGAGATATAACTTTTAACCGAGAGTTTGACAAGGTCTTTCAAGAAGTAGACAGTGAAATTATTTTGAATGATTGTGAAAAAACTATAAGCATAAATAACGAAGGCTCATCTTCAGTTGTAGTTTGGAACCCATGGATAGATAAATGTAAAAGAATGAGCGCAATGAAAGATGAAGCCTATAAAGAGTTTGTCTGCATAGAGTCTGCGAATGCATTTGAAGATTTTATAGTTTTAAAACCAAATCAATCTCATACTTTAAAGGCTTGTATTAGTTAGGCATAAGAGCAATAAGGAGTGTTGTTACATATAAAAAAAGTATAGTTGTAAGTATAACGTAGACCCATATCACCCATTGATTATATCCGCCTATTTCTCTCATAGTCTCTATTCTTTTATCAATATCTGAGATACTCGCTTCAATTTTACTTTTTTTATCCTTATACCCCTGATATATAAAATATGTTGAATATCCTCCTGCAAGAATTGCCACAAGAAAACCAGCAAATGGGATAAAACTAACTAATATAGAAATCATAAAAAGGACTAATGCGGGTATGTACTGTTTTCTATACAGTAAGAAAGCCCATGTCCCAAAAAAAGCCCACCAGCTCCAAACCCATTGCATATTATCAACACCGTTTACATTAAATCTTGAAAAACTCATCTCATACCATAATGTTACCTCAGGCTTATTTACATAAGCTTCCAACATCGCCCTTTCGTATTCTTCATTGTAATCAATATTGCTCATCGTTATTTCCTATATAAAGGTTGCATCAATTATAATCAAATAAATTAAATGAAAGAAGTACTCTTTTTTAATCTCCAATAGCCCAAATATCAAAAGGTAACATTTCAACCTTTGAGAAAGGGTGTGAAATAGTTCCTTCTCTATTCATTGTGACCGCTGTTACCTTTTTAATAGAGTGTGTAAATATATATGCTTCTAAGCTTTCTAACTTTTTAAAGAGACTTCTCTCATCCGCAAAGGGTTTACACAAAATAATCTCATCTGCATCTGGCAGGTAAAAATCAACATCATCATCATAGTAGCACTCTTTATTTGACTTGAGTAGTTCTAGGTAAACCATATTCTCAAAAAGACGACCAAAGTTTTTTTCAATACTAAGGGCACCTTTTAAAGATGTATCACATAGGTAGATTTTTTTTGTAGCACGTGAGTGATTAAACTTCTCGAGTAGATGTATATAGTTTTTGGAGCTAAGGTTTTCAAATGATTTATAGAGTTTATCTTTTGATATTTTTCTACTCTGTTTTAATCTTTCATATATAGTAAACGCAGACACCTTTTGCGACATCATTTTTGCACAGAAACCGAGTATGTCAAATTCCATCTCTTGGAGGGAATATTTGAGAGTTTTTTGTAGATAGGTATTCCTTTCATCTGAGTATATCTTATGCATACTAGGAAAACCACCAAGTTGAAAGAAATGATTTAGTGCGCTAGAATCGTATTTATGCTCATAAGCCAAGAACTCTTCGTAATCAAGAGGAAAGAGTTGTAGAGTTTCTAACATATCAAATTCATAGTGAATTTCACAAGTGATAATTAATTGAGAAACATTTACAAACTTTATTAAAGGGAGATAACTATCTAAAACGAGCACATCTATTCTGTTTTTGTTACAAAAAGAAGCTAATGAAGAGTTTAGTTTATCTATGTCTATTCTAATATCACTGCAATCTATATATAGATAAGAGTTTTTTTTGAGTGAAAGTAGATAGTTTTTAACTAATTTACTTTTTCCGCTCTGAGAAATTCCATTTATTTGGTAACTATTATCCTCAATAAAAACTTTTCTTTGATGAAATTTATCAATATGTAGATCAGTTTTATAAAATTCTTCAAGTAAAATTTCCATTATTTTCCTAATTTTTTTAATAGTGTATTTTATCATTTCCTTATTAAAAGGAAATAAATTTAGGATAAATTGACTTTTTACCCCCTAAAACCTTGAATATGGAAGTTCATTTGGGTACAATTCGCGACCCTTAAAATATTAGGCAAATAGTTAGGCAAGACCTAACGAGTTCTTTAGAAGGAAAAACATGGAAAAAATTCGTTTAAAATTGAAAGCTTACGATCATCGTGTGTTAGATAGATCAGTAGCATCAATCGTTGAGGCTGTAAAGCGTACAGGTGCACAAATTCGTGGACCGATCCCTTTACCAACAAAGATTCGTAAATATACTGTTTTAAAATCAGTTCACGTTAACAAGAAAGCTCGTGAGCAGTTCGAAATTCGTATGCACGCTAGAATGATTGATATCGTTTCTGCAACACCAGAGACTGTAGATTCATTAATGAAACTTGATCTTGCACCGGAAGTAGACGTAGAAGTACGCTCTATGGATAAGTAAGGAGTTCGTAGTGGAATATATTGTTGAAAAAATCGGTATGAGCCGTACAATCACAGTGCCAAGTCAGCCTGTTACTCTTTTAAGAGTACTTGAGCAAAAAGTATGTGAAGTTAACGCAACGGAAAGTAATGTAGCAACTGCTATTGTAGCTTACAATAGTGGTAAAAAAATGAATAAAGCAATTGAAGGTCAACAGAAAAAGTATTCACTTTCTGCTGAGTTTAACCGTTTTGCAACTCTTGAAGTAGCAAATACTGAAGCTGGTGATTTAGATATTACTCCATTAGCAGAAGCTAGTGTACTTAGATCTACTTTCAACACTAAAGGTCGCGGTTTTGCTGGTGCAATGAAACGTTGGAACTTTGGTGGTGGTCCTGCATCTCACGGTCATAGAATGGGTCGTAGAACAGGTTCTATCGGTAATGCTGAGTGGCCAGGTCGTGTAATGAAAGGTAAGAAAATGCCAGGACATTACGGAAATACGCAAAACAGCGTGAAAAATGAGATCGTTTCTTACGATGCTGAAAATAAAATCATAGCGGTTTTAGGTTCTGTATCTGGTGCTAACGGTGCTTTAGGTCGTGTAAAGGTAGCTAAATAATGAGCGCAATTATCTTAAATGAAAAAATGGAAAAAGCTTCTGAGTTAGCTTTACCAGAGTCTTTCTCTGGTATTAATGCTCACAATCTTTACCTATATGTTAAGTCAGCTCAAGCTGCACAACGTGCTAATACTGCTACTACTAAAGGTAGAAGTGAAGTACGTGGTGGTGGTAAGAAGCCATGGGCTCAAAAAGGTGGCGGTCGCGCTCGTGCTGGTTCACGTCGTTCTCCTATCTTCGTAGGTGGTGGTAAAGCGTTTGGTTCTAAGAACAACCGTAACTACGACTTAAAAGTAAATAAAAAGCAAAAGAAATTAGCTTTAAACTTTGCTTTAAATGAGCATGCACAAAACGGTACTCTGTTTATAGTTGATAGCATTGAAGTAGCATCTGGTAAAACTAAAGATGCAAACGCAATGTGGAAACTTTTAAACCAAAGAGATACTCTTTTTGTAAAATCTTTATTAGATGAGCCTACATTTTTAGCTTTTGAGAATTTATCTCAAACTTATGTAATCGAATCTAATGAGTTAAACGCATACTTAGCTGCAAACTATCGTTCACTAGTGATAGAAAAAGCAGTATGGGAATCATTAACAAGTGAGGCTAAGTAATGGCTGATATTACAGATATTAAATCTATATTATATACAGAGAAGACTCTTGGTATGCAAGAAGATGGTGTTATCGTTGTACAAACATCTCCTCGTATGACTAAAACAGGTCTTAAGGAAGTTTTTCGTGAGTATTTTGGGATTATTCCTAATAAAATCAACTCACTTAATCAAAACGGAAAAGTTAAAACATTCCGTGGCACAAAAGGTAAGCAGAATGACTTTAAGAAGTTTTATGTAACTTTACCTGAGGGTGCACAAATCGAAAGTTTGGCGGTATAAGATGGCAATTAAGACTTATAGACCGATAACTCCGTCTCGTCGTTTTTACACAAATGTTGATTCATCTGACATTACTGCAAAAGCAAGTGTTCGTTCATTACTTGTAAAACTACCAACAACTGCTGGTCGTAACAATAATGGTCGTATCACATCTCGTCACCGTCAAGCGGGTGCAAAAAAGATTTATCGTATTATTGATTTCAAAAGAAATAAATTCGATATTCCTGGTACAGTAGCAGCAATCGAGTATGATCCATACCGTAACTGTCGTATCGCACTTATCAACTATGCTGATGGTGAAAAACGTTACATAATTCAACCCAAAGGTCTTGAAGTAGGAACTGTTATTAACTCTTCTGATGAAGGTCTTGACGTTAAACCTGGTAACACAATGAAGTTAAAGAATATCCCAGTGGGTACACTGATTCATAATATCGAGCTTAAGACTGGTAAGGGCGGACAAATGTGTCGTGCTGCTGGAACTTCTGCTCAGATTATGGGTCGTGATGGTAAATATGTTTCATTACGTATGCCTTCATCTGAAATGCGTTTAGTATTAGGTGAGTGTTTAGCTACTGTTGGAATCGTTGGAAACGAAGAGTTTGGTAACATTGTTATCGCTAAAGCTGGTCGTCAACGTCACTTAGGTATTCGTCCTCAGACTCGTGGTTCAGCAATGAATCCAATTGATCACCCACACGGTGGTGGTGAAGGTAAAACGAACTCAGGTCGTCACCCAGTTACTCCATGGGGTAAACCAACGAAGGGTGCTAAAACTCGTCGTAAGAAAGCAAGTGATAAGTTAATTATTACTCGTCGTAAACCAAATGCTAAAAGGGTAGGTTAATTATGGCTCGTTCATTAAAAAAAGGTCCATTTGTTGATGACCATTTAATAAAAAAGATCGAAAAAGCTAAGGCTGAAGGTAACAAAAAACCTATCAAGACTTGGTCAAGAAGATCAATGGTTACTCCAGACATGGTTGGATTCACAATTAACGTTCATGATGGACGTAAATTTGTTCCTGTACATGTTTCAGAGAATCATATCGGTTACAAACTTGGTGAATTTGCACCAACTCGTACATTCAAGGGCCATAAGGGCTCTGTTCAGAAAAAGGTGTAATCATGGCTAGAGCATTATTAAAATTTATCCGTGTTTCACCTATCAAATCTCGTCTTATTGCGAGAGAAATTCAAGGTATGAATGCTGAAGAAGCATTAGCAGCTTTAGAATTCACTCCAAATAAGGCAGCTAAAATTATCTTTAAAGTTCTTGCATCAGCAGTAGCTAACAGCGGTAACGAAGCAGAAGATTGTATTGTAAAATCTTGTCGTGTTGACAATGGTCCAGTTCTTAAACGTTTCCGTCCACGTGCTCGTGGTATGGCTTCTGGAATTAGAAAACCAACAGCACATATCTTAGTAGAAGTGGAGGGTAAATAGTATGGGTCAAAAAGTTAATCCTATTGGTTTACGTCTTGGTATCAACCGTAACTGGGAGAGCCGTTGGTTCCCTAACTTTAAAACAGCTCCTGCTGCTTTAGGTGAAGATCACAAGATAAGAACATTTTTAAAGAAAGAACTTTATTATGCTGGTGTTGCTAACATCATTATAGAAAGAACAGTTAAAAGACTTCGTGTAACTATCGTTGCTGCTCGTCCTGGTATTATTATCGGGAAGAAAGGTGCTGATATCGAAAAACTTAAAACTGCTGTTCAAAAGTTAGTTGGTAAGCCAATTTCTATCAACATTAAAGAAGAGAAAAAAGCTCAGACTTCAGCACAACTTGTTGCTGAAAATGTAGCTACTCAGCTTGAGCGTCGTGTTGCTTTCCGTCGTGCTATGAAGAAAGTTATGCAAGGTGCACAACGTTCTGGCGCAAAAGGAATCAAAGTAGCTGTTGCTGGTCGTCTTGGTGGAGCTGAAATGGCTCGTACTGAGTGGTATTTAGAGGGACGTGTTCCTTTACATACACTTCGTGCTAAGATTGATTATGGTTTTGCAGAAGCTCATACTACATACGGTATTATCGGTGTTAAAGTATGGATATTCAAAGGGGAAGTTCTTACTAAAGGCGTTCCTGTTGAAGTAGCTGAAGAGAAAAAAGAGCGTCGTCCTAAACGTGCTCCAAGAAAAGAAAAGGCTGAATAATTATGTTAATGCCTAAAAGAACAAAATACCGTAAGGTAATGAAAGGTCGTAACCGTGGTTACGCTCGTTCTGGTTATAAGTTAGCGTTTGGTGACATCGCGTTTAAAGCAGTAGAAGCTGGTCGTATCAACTCTCGTCAGATTGAAGCGGCTCGTATTTCTGCAACTCGTCACATTAAACGTCAAGGTAAAATGTGGATTCGTGTATTCCCAGCTAAGCCATTAACTGCTAAGCCTCTTGAAACTCGTATGGGTAAAGGTAAGGGAGCAGTAGATCAATGGGTTATGAATATTAAGCCAGGTCGTATAATTTTTGAAATAGCTGGTATTCCAGAAGAGATAGCTCGTGAAGCGTTAATTCTTGCAATGCACAAGCTACCATTCAAATGTAAAATAATCACTGCGGAGATGAACAATGAAATATTCTGATTTAGCAGGTAAAAACTCAGCTGAACTTCAAGCTATGCTTAAAGAGAGAAAAACTGAGCTTTTCACTTTAAAAATTAAACAAAAGATGATGCAACTTCAAGACACTAGCGAACTACGTGTTGCTAAAAAAGATATTGCTAAAATCAACACTGCACTTACTGCAGTGGCAAAGTAGGGGTTAGCAATGACACATAAACGTGAAATTCAAGGTAAAGTTGTAACTATCGCTGGCGACAAAACAATCTCTATGGTTGTTGAGCGTCGTGTAATGCACCCACGTTACCACAAAGTTGTAAAACGTTTCAAAAAGTACCTAGTACATGATGAACGTAATGAAGTAAAAGTTGGAGATGAGATTATTGCAATCGAATGTCGTCCACTTTCTAAGACTAAATCTTTTAGACTTAAAACAGTAGTAACAGGAGCAAAGTAATGATCCAAGGTTTTACTCGTTTGGTAGTAGCTGATAATACAGGTGCTAAAGAGATTATGTGTATTAAGGTACTTGGTGGTTCTAAGCGTCGTTATGCATCAGTAGGTGACGTTATCGTTGCTTCTGTTAAAAAAGCTACGCCAACTTCTAAAGTTAAAAAAGGTAAAGTTGTTAAAGCTGTTATCGTTAGAACTGCTAAAGAGATTCACCGTGAAAACGGTTCTCTTATCCGTTTTGATGACAATGCTGCAGTTATACTTGATGACAAGAGAGAGCCTATCGGTACTCGTATTTTCGGCCCTGTTGGTCGTGAAGTACGTTACGCAGGATTCATGAAAATTGTATCTCTTGCACCGGAGGTTGTTTAATGGCAAAGTTTAATTTCAAAAAAGGCGATACTGTAGAAATTATCGCTGGAGATGACCGTGGAACTAAAGCAGTAGTACTTGAAGTACTAGTGAAAAAGAACAAGGTTATCGTAGAGGGTTGTAAAATAGCGAAAAAAGCTGTTAAACCAACTGAAGAAAATACTAAAGGCGGACATATCAATAAAGAGATGCCTATAGATATTTCAAATGTACGTAAAGTGGAGGCATAATTAGATGGCACGCTTAAAAGAAAAATATTTAGGTTTAAAATCTGAGTTACAAGCTGACTTAGGAATCAAAAACCCTATGCAAACGCCAGCATTAGAAAAGATTATTATCTCTGTTGGTGCTGGTTTTGCAATGAAAGATAACAAGCTTATCAAAAACATTGAAGATACTATTACTATGATTGCTGGTCAAAAAGCAACTACAGTAATCGCGAAAAAATCTGTTGCAGGTTTTAAAGTTCGTGAAGGTATGCCAGTTGGTATTCGTGTTACACTTCGTGGTGAAAATATGTACAATTTCTATGATCGTCTAGTATCTATTGCACTTCCACGTGTAAAAGATTTCCGTGGTGTTCCTAGAAATGGTTTTGATGGTCGTGGTAACTATAACTTCGGTCTTCAAGAGCAACTTATTTTCCCAGAGGTTGGTTATGATTCAATCATGCAAATCCACGGTATGAATATCACAGTTGTTACAACTGCTGATTCTGACAAGGCTTCATTTGCTCTATTAGAGAAAATGGGTATGCCTTTTACTAAAGGGAGTAACTAATGGCTAAGAAGTCTATGATCGCAAAAGCGGCAAGAACACCTAAGTTCAAAGTACGTGGATACACAAGATGTCAAATCTGTGGTCGTCCACATTCAGTACTTCGTGACTTTGGTATCTGTCGTATCTGTTTCAGAAAAATGGCAAACGAGGGATTAATCCCAGGTGTTAGAAAGTCAAGCTGGTAGGCTCACGCCCTCCACTTGAAACTCCTAATAATTAGCAGTCTATATTTTTAGACTTGCAAACAAAGGAAATAATTAATGATTAATGATTTAATTTCAGATGCGTTAACTCGTGTTCGTAATGCTGGTATGAGAAGATTACCTGTTACTACTTTAGTTCACTCTAAGAGTGTTGAAGCAATGGCAAATATCTTAGTTGAAAAAGGTTACTTAGAGTCTTGTAATGTAACTGAAGATGGCGTTAAAAAAACTATCAAAGTTGTATTAAAGTATAATGAAGATGGAAAAACTGTAATTAACGAAATGAAAAGAGTTTCTAAGCCTGGTAGACGTGTTTACAAAGGTAAAGAAGATATCAAACGTTTCAAAAATGGTTACGGAACTATTATTGTAAGTACATCTCATGGCGTTCTAGCTAATGACAAGGCATATGACCTTGGCATCGGTGGTGAAGTTATGTGTACAGTTTGGTAGGGAGATAGCATGTCAAGAATTGGTAAAAAACCGGTAGATTTTGGAGCTGACATTAAAGTTAGTACAAATGAAGATGTTATAACTTTTGCTAAAGGCAAAACAACTATGGATTTAGACACAAAAGGAAATGTTGACTTCGCAATCGATGGCAATGTTTTAACTTTTAGTGCAAAATCAGATGAGAAAGCTCATAGAGCATTCTGGGGAACTTATAGAGCACTAGCTGCTAATATTGTTACTGGTTTAACTACTGGTTACACTAAGCAACTAGAGATTAATGGTGTTGGTTATCGTGCGAAAGTACAAGGTAAGGTTCTTAATCTTCAACTTGGGCATTCTCATGATATTAACTTTGATTTAGTTGATGGTCTTGAAGCTAGTGTTGAAAAAAATGTTATTACTCTTCGTAGTCATGACAAACAACTTCTTGGTTCTGCAGCTGCAAAAATCAGAAGTTTCCGTCCACCAGAGCCGTACAAAGGTAAAGGTGTTAAATACATGGAAGAGCATATCGTGCGTAAAGCCGGTAAAACTGCTAAGAAGTAAGGGAGGGTATTAAATTATGAATGCAAAAGTATTAAAAAATAAAGTAGCTAACCGTTTAAAGCGTAAGTTACGTATTCGTGCAAAAATATCTGGTTGTGCTTCACTTCCTCGTGTTTCTGTATTTCGTTCAAATCGTTATTTAAGTGTACAAGCTATTGATGATGTTACTGCAACAACATTAGCGGCACTTAACTCAAAGTCTACTGGTCATAAAGCTAACAAAGAAGGTGCTGCTGTACTAGGTGAAGCATTCGCTGCAACACTTAAAGCTGCTAAAATTTCTGAAGTTGTATTTGATCGTAATGGTTACCAATATCACGGTGTTATCGCTGCATTTGGTGACGCTCTTCGTGCAAACGAAATTAAGTTTTAAGGAGACATGATGGAAATTAACAGAGATGATTTTGAAGAATCAATTGTAAATATTGGTCGTGTTACTAAAGTTGTTAAGGGTGGTAGACGTTTTCGTTTTACTGCACTTATCGTAGTTGGTGACAAGAATGGTACTATCGGTTATGGTATGGGAAAAGCGAAAGAAGTTCCTGATGCTATCCGTAAAGCTGTTGATAATGCGTTTAAAAATCTTACAACTGTAAGTATTAAAGGTACAACAATAGCACATGATATTGAGCATAAATATAACGCTTCACGTGTTTTACTTAAGCCAGCATCTGAAGGTACAGGTGTTATCGCCGGTGGAGCTGCTCGTCCAGTTCTTGAGCTTGCAGGTATTCAAGATATACTTACAAAATCAATTGGTTCTAACAACCCAGGTACGTTAGTTCGTGCTACGGTTGAAGCACTTGGCAGATTAAAAGGATAGATGATGGGTATTGAAAATTTAACACCTGCTGAAGGTTCTACTGCAAATCGTAAACGTACAGGACGTGGACAAGCTTCTGGAACTGGTAAGACTGCTGGTCGTGGTCAAAAAGGTCAGAAATCTCGTTCAGGTTACAAAAGAAAAAGAAACTTTGAGGGTGGTCAACAACCACTTGCAAAACGTATGCCTAAGATAGGTTTTACATCTCACAATGTAAAACCATATGTTATTAACGTTGAGCGTATCAAAGCTGTTGCTGAGTTAACTGAGATTACTATGGATTCTATCCGTGGTGTTCATAAAATCGGTGCTACAGTTACTAAAGTTAAATTAGTAGGTGCATCTGCAAAAGATTTAGCACCCCTAATTAAAGACGAAAACGTTACAACTACTGGTAAATAATTGTGAATAAAAATCTAGTAAATAAGATACTTATTACTATCGGTTTTTTATTTATCTACCGCCTACTGGCTTATGTGCCAGTACCAGGCGTAGATACAGCTGTTATTGCTTCTTTCTTTGACTCACACCAATCAGATGCTCTTGGACTATTTAATATGTTCAGCGGAAACGCAGTAGAGAGACTATCTATTATTTCACTTGGTATTATGCCTTATATCACTGCTTCTATTATTATGGAGCTTTTAGCTGCTACATTTCCTACTTTAGGTCAAATGAAAAAAGAGCGTGATGGTATGGTTAAGTATATGCAAATTATTCGTTATGCGACTATTGTAATTACTATAATACAGGCAATTGGTGTAAGTGTTGGACTTCAGAGTTTAACTGGACCAACAGGAAATAGTGCTATTTTAGCTGATCAAAACACATTTATAATACTTTCTGCTGTATCAATGTTAGCAGGAACAATGTTACTTATGTGGATTGGTGAGCAGATTACTCAAAGTGGTATCGGTAACGGTATCTCTCTGATTATCTTTGCAGGTATCGTTTCAGCTATTCCATCTGCGATTGGTCAAACAATTACAATGGTAAACACAGGTGCAATGAGTTTCATTACAGTAATTGCAATTCTTGCACTTATTCTTGGAACTGTTGCAATTATTATCTATGTTGAGCTTGGTGAACGTCGTGTTCCGATTACATATGCTAAAAAGACTATGATGCAAAACCAGAATAAAAGAGTTATGAATTACATTCCTATCAAAGTGAATTTAGCTGGTGTTATTCCAGTTATATTCGCTTCTGCAATATTAATGTTTCCAATGACTATTTTATCGAGTAGTACAAACCCTACTATTCAAGGTATAGCTGACTTGTTAAATCCAAATAGTTATTTCTTTAACTTTTTGACATTTACTTTTGTTATTTTCTTTGCATTCTTTTATGCATCGATTACATTTAATGCAAAAGACATTTCAGATAACCTAAAACGTCAGGGTGGATTTATTCCAGGTATTCGTACTGGTAATGCAACTGCTGAGTTCTTAAATGAGACTGCAAGTAGATTAACATTTACTGGTGCTCTTTATCTAGGTCTGGTTGCAACTCTACCATTTATGATTATAAAAGGTATGGGTGTTCCATTCTTCTTTGGTGGTACAGCTGTTTTAATCGTTGTTCAAGTTGCACTTGATACGATGCGAAAAATAGAAGCTCAAGTTTATATGAGCAAATATGAAACACTAAGTGCGGTCGGTCTATAACAATGGCGATTGCGCTGAGAAAACCTAACGAAATTGAAAAATTAAGAGCTGCTAACAAGATTGTTGGTGGTGCGTTAGAACTACTTCAAGCAAACACAAAAGTTGGAGCCTCTTTAAAAGAGCTTGATGCAATGGCAGAGGATTATGTCCGCTCTCATGGTGCCAAGCCTTCTTTTAAAGGTCTTTACGGCTTTCCAAACGCTGTTTGTACTTCACTAAACAAAGTTATCATTCACGGTATTCCTACAGATTATAAACTTCAAGAGGGTGATGTTATCGGTTACGATATCGGAACTGAATTAGAGGGTTATTTTGGGGATGCTGCTGTAACAGTGCCTGTGGGTAAAGTTACAGATGAAGATTTAGCTTTGATTGCGTGTGCTAAAGATAGTCTTTACCATGCAATAAGTGAGATAAAAGAAGGTATGCGATTTAAAGAACTCTCTCTAATTTTAGAAGAGTTCATTAGGGGTCGTGGTTTTGTTCCACTATATAACTTTTGTGGACATGGGATTGGTAAAAAACCTCATGAAGAACCTGAAATACCAAACTACCTTGAAGGAAAAAATCCTAAGGCTGGTCCAAAGATTAAAAACGGAATGGTTTTTTGTCTGGAGCCAATGATATGTCAAAAGGATTCCAAACCAATTATTTTAGAGAACGGTTGGGATGTTGTTAGTGCCGATGGTTTACGCGGTTCACACTATGAGCATACTGTTGCAGTTATCAACGGTAAAGCTGAAATATTATCTCTTGCTTAAGAGTAAAAAAGGACTTATAAATGGCTAAAGCTGACGTTATAGAAGTTGACGGCAAGATTATTGAAGCATTACCAAATGCAACTTTTCGTGTTGAATTAGAAAATGGACATATTATTTTATGTCATATTGCTGGAAAAATGAGAATGCACTATATTAAAATTCTTCCAGGTGATAAAGTGAAACTAGAGCTAACTCCATACTCACTAGATAAGGGACGCATCACTTATAGATATAAGTAATTAGAGAGAGGACTCTCCTCTTTCTAGCTAAAATTTACCATCATTTCTAAACTCTGCAATCTCCGTTTCAACCATCTCATCAATCATTATCTCAAAAAGCTCTGAAATCATATTAGGTGAAACACCTTTTTCAATTGCATGATGTCGTACGTGTTGGAGTATAAAATCTATTCTATCCTTAGCTTTAACCTCTTCAACACTCTGTTTAAACGCAGCAGCTTGACGAATTAGATGACTTCTTTCAGAAATTAAATCAACAAGCTTAGTATCTAGTATGTCTATTTCGGTTCTTACTTCTTCTAATGTATTACATTTTTTAAGACTCGGCATTTTGTGCCTCCTTTTTTTAACTATTTATATATAATTTTTTAGGATTCTTTTTATATAGGTTTATAGTGATTCTTCAAAGCTATCTCTCAATATCTTTATTTATCCAAGCCAAATAACCGACCCCAACAAGTAGTATACTAAACATTACAACCCATATTAAAAAATCACCACCACTTGCTGCATTATCTATGCTTTCTTTCATAAAAAATCCTTCATTCTACTAAAACTATTATAGTTGGTTAAGCTTAACAGCGAGATTAAAATAATAATAATCTAATAAGCTGTCTTAATTTTTAGGGGTATTATAGTTCCAACTAGTTTGGCTTAATAAGTTTTTTAACCTCTTTAGGAATATGAGCAAATGCAAGATTTTGCATACCTAATTTTTCTCCATTTTCATTAGTAACCATGACATCAATAGTCATAGCTGTCGGAAAATAACGAATGACTTTATAAGATATTTTTTCAATCATAAAGTTTATTTTTTTATCTGATAGCTCAATACTTTTTTTCTTCTTTTTCCCCATATTAGTCCTTTAAATATATACCTGTATCTTTCACAGTAATCTTGTTCATTTCTTGTAGTGTAGTAAGAGAGCGTTTAAAATCTTTTTTACTAAGTCCGAAAGTCTCTTTGATAAGTTGAGCATCACTTTTATAGTTATAAGGCATGATTCCATTGTTCTCGCGCAGTAGTTCTAATACTTTATCACTAGATCCTCCACTTTTCTTACTACCTGGTTTTCTAAGATTTAAGTCAATGTTGCCATCTTTTCTAATTGTTTTTATATAAGCAGTTCTTTCATCACCAAGTTCTATGTTTTGGAAAATTTCATTATGATAGATAAGTCCTTCATATTTGTCATTCACTATACATTTGAACCCAAGTGGTGTTTTAGAAATAACAAGGATTTTGGCTTCGTCATTTGGTTTTAAACCTTTGACACGTCTTTCAAAAAAGTCACCCAATTTTTCAGTCCCAACTAAACGGTGTGTTCTCTCATCATAGATAACTCTTAAAAATCTTTTTTCTCCAACAGCAAATGGAGTTTTTTGAAACATATTTGGTACAAGTAAGTCTTTAGTCAGTCCCCAGTCCATAAACGCACCAAAAGGGGCAGTGTCTACAACTTCAAAAATTGCAAACTCATCAAGTATTGCGGTTGGCTTTAGAGTAGTTGCTACAAGTCTGTCTTCAGAATCTGTGTATAAAAATACATCGACTAAAGTTCCCTCTTTCATATCTTGCGTGAGGTATTGTCCAGGAAGGAGTACATCATTTCCATCTTGAGCCATAAGGTAAGCACCGGGTGTTGTTAATCTGTCTATAAGAAGAGTGTTTATAAGTCCAAGCTCTAAAAAGTAGCTTTGTGTGTTTGTTGTCATGAAGTTATTCCGTTGTTTTAAGTACGACATTATATCTAAGTTTACAATGTATAATAATTAGATATAATTAGGGTTATGAATAGAAGAAATTTTTTAACATGTGTGGCTTTAGCACCAACTATCAGCACTAACCTATTGGCGCAAGATTACGATGTATATTTGAGTCTAAGCGAGTTTGCAACAATTTCAACTCTAAATAGCAGACTCAAGAGATTAAAAAAATTTGTAGGCTTTGCAAATTTTAATCTCATCTCATATAATCAAGCACTCTATTATGGAAGAAATTACTCAAGGGTTGGGGCTTTTAGTCAAAAAGAGATAGGAATGATGGAAAGACTCTTTGATGAAAATCCTAATGATTATGGATTTTACGGAGAGAAAACCTGTATAGATTTGAACAACAAAGTATCAAGAAAAGAGGTTAAAAAGATTCCATATACAGGACACTACCTTTTTAAGGGAAAAGCAGAAGCTGATTATAAAAAACTCATTAGCGATGTTGGTGATAGTATCATTTTAACTTCGGGTGTTAGAAATGTTGTCAAGCAAATGAGTCTCTACGTAAACAAGATATATAACTGTGGCGGTAATATGACTAAGGCTACTACTAGTATAGCACCTCCTGCATATTCGTACCATACTATTAGTGATTTTGATGTCGGTAGAAAAGGGTGGGGATATAAAAATTTTACAGCAGATTTTGCACTTACAAATGAGTTCGAGATGATGACAAAATTAGACTACATTGGAATGAGATATAGCATGGATAATAGAGATGGAGTACGGTTTGAACCGTGGCATGTTGAAGTTATATAAACTATTTTTTCTTCTTCTCGTAGGTACATTTTTAAACGCAAGTACTGTTTTTGATTTTGACTTAATTAAAAAGGGTCAAGAGAATAACAATACTCTTTTAGTAATTGGAGGTATCCAAGGGGATGAGCCTGGCGGGTTTATATCTGCATCTTTACTTGCTACTCACTATGAGATAACAGAGGGCTCTCTTTGGATTGTTCCTAATCTAAACTTCTACAGTATTATTAAACGCAGTCGTGGACCTTATGGGGATATGAATAGAAAGTTTGCATATCTGTCCAAGAGTGATCCTGAGTATGAGACTATACAGAGAATTAAAGGTTATATACAATCAGATAAAGTAAAACTTATCGTTAACCTGCATGATGGTTCCGGTTATTATCGTAAAAACTATGAAGATAAAGAGCACTCACCATATAAATGGGGGCAGTGTTCTATTATAGACCAAAAAACTATTAAGATTGATAAATATTCAAATTTAAAAGAGATATCCTCTCAAGTTGTAAAACATGTAAATGCGAATCTCTTAAGAGATGAAGATAAATACCATACACATAATACAAAAACACGAGAAGGTGATAAAGAGATGGAAAAAACTCTTACCTACTTTGCTATAAATAACTCTAAGGCTGCGTTTGGAAATGAAGCGAGTAAAAATCTTCCAACACACGAACGTGCCTATTATCATCTGCTTGCACTAGAGAAGTATATGGATGTTGTTGGTATCAAGTACAAGAGGAAGTTTACGCTTAGTGCTAATGGCGTTTATCGTGCTATTAATGATGACATTTATATCTCTCTTTATGATGGAAAAATAAAACTTCCTCTCTCTCAGATAAGAGATTCACTTAAATACTTTCCTATAAAAAAAGATGCAGAGGTTGAGTTCAAAGCGAGTAATCCACTGCTTCATATAGTTAAAAAAGGAAATATCTATACCATTCACTATGGCAATAGAAGGCTTGCTAATTTAAAAGCTGATTACCAAGAGTATGATAAGCCAAATAATATAGTTACTTTAGAAGTAGATGGGAAATCTCAAGAGGTTAAATTTGGAAGCATCATAGATGTTGAAAAAAACTTTTTAGTAAAAGATGCTAGCAATTATCGTATTAATGTTATTGGGTTTACTAACAAATCTAAAATAGAGACAAACATAAAGATTAAAAAAACGCAAATAGCTAAACGTTTTTCTGTAGATAAAAAAGGTCAGGTTTATCGAGTCGAGTATTATCTAGATAAAAAATTTGCTGGTATGATTCTTGTTAAATTTAAGAGCTAAAGTTTAGCTCCAAATATTAAAACTTTTCCATATCTTAGAGCCCATACTAAAAATAGAATCAGCCAAAGTGTAAATGAGATGTCAAATAGAAAGTTTAGACCCCATCCAAAAGCTATATTAACACTAAAGAGTGCTCTCATGATAACTACTACTTGAATAAACCAAAAGATATTTGCTGCTAGTTTATCAGCGTGAGGTGGTTGACCTGAGTGCCCAAGTGTAACTCTAGTTCCAAAGCCAATAAGTAGTGTTGTAAGAAATCCAATAGCTAAAAGGTGGATGTTTAAAAAGTAAAATGATGTACCTGTGAGTAGTTCTGTAGTAAGACTAAGTGCCGAGAGTAAAAATGCAGCTGGTAACCAAAACAAGCTCAAGTGAAGTACCCAAAGAATAGCAGGAGAACTTAGCACTGGAAGCTCCCATCTTCTAAACTCTAACAACATATAAACACCAAGTAAAAGGTCGATAACTATCTCTGCTATTTTAAAATCAACAGCACTTAAAATACTTTTGAGCATAAAAAGAACAAAAATTATCTTTACAAAGTTCTCATTTTTAACTGCAAAAGAGTGTGAGAAAAAAGGAATCATTCTTTGAGCTACACTAAACGCTAAGAAAATGAGGTACATATAAAAAGAGATGTTTACTCCTAGAGTTAAAAGATTTACATCAAGTCCTATATAATGGTTTAACTCTAGCTCTATAAAGAGTATATGCCCTAAAAGTCCAAAATACTGAGCTGTTAAAATCCAAAAGGCATCTTTTTTATCTGCTGCTGCACCATTTAGATAAATCTCTTGAAGTTTTAAAACTATAAAAACTTGCGCTAAAAATAGAATTGCCATTCCTATAAGTAAAACAATATGACTGATAAATGAACCAAGTAAAAAGAGCAGTGAGCCTAAAAGGTTGTAGTAAAAAACATTGATATAGTACTTTTTTGAAATTACTTCTGCTTGGCAAAAACGAGGGAATGTTGTAAATAAAAATCCTGTAAAAACATTTGTAAATACTATAAATATAAGTGAATAAACATGAAAGTTTGCACTATCTATTTGAAGTGTGAATATACCTTTATAACTCAGAGCAAAAATCAGCATCATTACAACTGCGTTTATAACACCTAAAATAAAAAATGGCTGGTGAGGTTGTGATAAAAAGTAGTTCTGTTTTGTTTGTGTCATATTAAAAATTCCATATTAAGTTTATTTGCATATGCGCTAAGCATAGCTCTCTCGAAGTCGTTGTTAGTTGAGTATTGATAACCAAAAGTTTTTGCCCACATCTCATGCTCTTCCATACATAAGTAAAAGAAAACGTTCTGATGCCATGGCTTAAAACTCTCATAAGCGTGTTTAAACATCTCTACTTTTGTTGCATCTGGATAAGAGCTTTTTCCACTTGCATTTTCAAAAGGCATTTGTGTGATTTTACTTCTAAACTCACGCTCACGTAGCTGCTTTATAACCGGTTTTATAAAGGTCAATGTTCCAAAGCTAATAAGTGCGACTTCTTCTGCTTGGAATTTTAGTATAAGTTTTTCATAAACCTCTTGATATTCATTAAGATAGTTTTCATACTCTACTATGGGGTGAAAGTGAAAGCCAACTTTTACACCAATGTCCGCAAGTTTTCGAGCTGCGTTTATGCGTTTATCTAGTGAAGCGGCTAGATGTTCTTCATTTTCTATTATTGTAGTTGTATTGAGCGAGTATGTACAGAGTATATTTTTAGGTACTGCGTTTTCTAAAAAATATTTGATGTTATCTGATTTTGTTTTAAACTCTAAAATAACATTTGGATTTTTGCGTGCAAACTCAAAAAGAGCATCTAAAATACCCTCACGATTGCCCCACATAAGTGAGTCGGAACTCTGTCCAGTTCCTATATGATATGTTTTGTTTTTATCAAGATTAAGATTTTTGAGTTTCTCTGAAAAGCCACTGTCAAAAGTAATAGTATTTTGATTATAAAAGCTCTGAATAGAACAGTATGAACAATCAAAACCACAACTCTCAACCGCATCCAGCGTGAGAAGATTACAACATCTAGTTTTCTCACTTGCAACAGGACAAAGACCAAGGCCAAAGCCCTCTTTAGGTTCAGTTTTAAAAGTGTATTTTTGTTCAGTGGGTATATTTTTTAGCTCAAAGTTCTCATAAGAGTTTGGCTTACTTCTTATCTCTTCATAAGCCTTTCTAAGTCTAGTAAAAACAACTTTCTTTTGAGTATGCTCATCAAAAAGTTCGATGATACTTTTCTCATTCCACATACTAAGATCACGAGCCATATCTATAATCTGCTTGAGTTCTTGGTGAGAGAACTTTAACTCATAAGCTTTTTCTCGTATAAACTCCTGCTCGTGCAGTGGTAGCTTTGTGAAAAATGTATTCTCTATAGCTTTAGTAAATTTTTCTATATATGCATTCATGAGTGGAATTTTAGCGAAAATCCTATTTTTCTTTTTTTGATTAAAGAATTTAGTTAAAATAGTAATAGAGACTAAAGAAAGGACACAGTATGTTAGGCGAAAAAATGTTTTTAAACATCTTAGTTTTTTTAGTTGCGGCTACCTATTGGTTTATTACAAATCACTATATTCCAGCGCTCCTCGGAATTGTTTTTATACTGATATATCTTTATGATGATGATTTCTATTTTGCATCTTTGATTATGGGAGTTATTACTCTTTTATCTATCATATATTTTTCATTTTATACGACTGCTCCATCTGCTAGTGGGAATGATATTTCTCAAACAGGTATTAGTGTGCTCTACATCTTAGTTATATTTTTTCAATCAAAGAGTGTATTTAACGCAGATTAATATTGCTAATTGTCATATTTTAGAACAGAGAGCCTCTTTTTTATTATTATTAGGTAAAAAAAGAGTATGCAATGATTTTAGGAAAATGCCCATACTGCGATGATGGTCAGATAGAAGTACGAGATAAAGAGGTGAGTGGTAAAAAAGTAAAACTCTATGCCTGCACAAATGCAAACTGGAAAACAGAAGATGGTGAGATGTTTGAGCTCACACAAGACTCTACATGTGACTTTAAAATCTGGCAAAATTCACTCTCACGCTATGGAAAATGGCTCTCATATAAAGAGGTGAGAGGATTGCTTGGGGATGAGTCTATAGAGGTAGAACTTCTGAGTAAGAAGTATGGCAAAAAAGTTTACTACAACAAATATATAGCTTTAAGTCAAGAGTATGGTGTCAGTGTTATTTGGGATTAAAAATGATAAAATAAATTATGTTAAAACAGTATAAAGAAGCAATTGAGAAAAGCAATATTATCTCTAAAACGGATGTCGCTGGTATTATTACTTTTGTAAACGATGAGTTTTGTAAAATCTCAGGTTACTCAAGAGAAGAACTCATCGGAGCAAATCACAACATAGTGCGACATCCTGATGTTGAAGAGTCGAAATTTAAACTTTTGTGGGAGACTATAAACGCAAAAGAGATCTACAAAGATACTGTTAAAAACCTTGCAAAAGATGGTTCCATTTTTTATGTAAACACTACTGTTATACCAATCCTTGATGAAGATGAAAATATTGTTGAATTTGTAGCTATAAGATATGATGTTACCAAAGAGGTCTTTTATAAAGAGGAACTTCTTAGACGGGAGCTAGAACTTCAAGAACTAAACAGGACACTAGAGAAAAGAGTTCAAGAAAAAACGAAAGAACTCGAAAAATTAAACGTAACTCTTCACTCTAGAGTAAAAAAAGAGATTGCTAAAAATGAAGAGAAACGCCAAGTTATGTTTTGGCAATCTCGTTTAGCGAGTCTTGGAGAGATGCTTGCAAATATTGCTCATCAATGGAGACAGCCACTTACAGAGTTAAATCTTACTATCTTTAACATGAAAAAAGCTGCGTTTAATGAAGATGAAGAAGAGGTGACAAAACTCTATGGCGAGAGTAAAAATATCATCAAAAATATGTCCAAAACTATAGATGATTTTACAAACTTTTTTAAACCAGATAAAGATAAAGAACCATTTAGTGTGAGTGATAGTGTACGTGAGGCTATTTCACTTTTAGAAAAGCTTATAACAACTGAGATGATAGCTATAAAAATGGACTTACATGAGATAAAAGTTTTAGGAATATCAAATGAACTTACACAAGTAATTATTAACCTAATTAAAAACTCAAGTGATGCATTTGTACAAAATAGTATTTTAATTAGAGAAATAAATATAACTGCCAAAGAAGAAAATGGATATGCACTAATTGAACTGCAAGATAATGCTGGTGGGATTAAGGAAAAAAGTACATATAAAGTATTTGAGCCATATTTTACAACTAAGCATGCAAGTCAAGGAACAGGTTTAGGACTTTTTATGTCGAAGATGATTTGTGAGAAAGGTATGCATGGCTCACTTGATGTGAAATCTAAAAAGAATATAACTACTTTTAGTATTAGAATTCCTATAGAGCCTATTAATGACTAATAAAATTCTCAAAGGTTTAAAAGTTCTCTTGGTTGAAGATGAAGATAAATTGGCATCCCTTTTAAAAAATGCCATTGGAGATAGTTTTTATAGTTTTACGTTGGCTAAAGATGGAGAAGAGGGTTTGAAGAAGTTTTTGAGTTTATCTCCTGACATTATAATCACAGATATTATGATGCCTCGTCGTACTGGTTTAGAGATGGCAAGAGAGATACGAAAGATAGATGAAAATATTCCTATTATTATACTTAGTGCGTTTAGTGAGAGTGATAAGTTTTTAGATGCTATTGATATTGGTGTAGTAAAGTACTTTATAAAACCATTTGATCCGGATGAGCTTTTAGATTATATACAAAGTGTTGGTAAAAAGATAGGAAGCAGGTTGATTCAACTCTCAGATAACTATTCATTTAACTTAACCACAAAAAACTTATATAAAAATTCTAGATATGTTTCATTGTCAAAAAATGAGAGTAAGTTTATGCAACTACTTTTAGAGAACTGCGAAGATGATAATATAGTAGATGAAGAGATGATTAAAAAAAGTATTTGGGAAAATGAAAAGGTTAGTTCTGAAAGACTTAGAACTTTTATAAGAAGATTAAGAGCTAAAACCTCAAAGGATTTAATTCTTAATATAAAGGGACATGGTTACCAGATAAACCTACTTCTTCATCCAAGATTTAAACGGCTGTAAAGAGTCTATATACTCGCTTACATCTTTAATGTCTTCTTCACTAAGAGGAATTGTTGGCATTGCATTAGCAACATAACCAAACTCTCTAAACATTCTTGATGGTGTTCTTATATATTTTACTATATCGGCTTTTTTTCTATTGTAAGAGACGATATTAAAATCTTTCCCCATACCACCCTTCATATCCACTCTATGACAGTTGCCACAGTTTTGTGCATAAACATCTTTGCCATTTTCTATATTTGCACTCAATGTGAATGCAAATATGAAAAAGGAGATTATTAATTTCACGTACTAATTACTATTTAGTGTATAAGTCAGTTGATGGATGATTTGGTTTACTGATTGCTGGTTTTTTTACATCTCTTTTATCGTAGTGAACCACATCTGCTTGTAAAGCACTCATTAATAAAACCGCTGTTAATATAATTTTTTTCATCTTGTATCCTTGGTAAGAACGCGTTACGCTCTAAAATTTTTAAATCGGACAAATTTTGTCTGATTTAATTAAGGGAAGTATAACTGATAATGGAAATCAATAAGATGATATATGTCAAGAAACTAAAATTTCTATCTCCAGATGATTTTTAGTGCTTTTGAGAGCTTGGATTTATCAAAAGTTTCAGATGCTCGTTGAAGGTTTCCAATATTGTTCTCAGTAAGTAAAAAGTTCTGAATATAATATTTATTATCGTAGCCTCGAAAGATTAAGTCATTTATAATAGCGTTGATATCATCAACAGATAAAAGATCACTGTGAAGAGTTGTTCTAACTTCAAACTCTATATTACTTTGGATAAGTAGATTAAGTGTTGAAGAAAATTCATCATATCTGTTTGAGTGAGTGATTTGCAGAAATTTATCTTCGGGGGCTTTATAATCAAGTGCTACATAGTCAAGCAGATTTAATCTTAGTAACTCTTCTACAGAGTTGTAGTTCGTGCCATTGGTGTCTAGCTTTATTAAAAAGCCTAACGCTTTTATCTGCTTGCAAAACTCTACTAATCCATGTGAAGTTGCTTCTCCACCTGAGAGTACAACAGCCTCTAAAAGATTTACTCTTGTTTTTAAAAACTCTAAGACATCGGTGTAACTATGTTTTCCATTTTTAGCGAACACAATATCTTTGTTGTAACAGAAATCACAACGCATATTACATCCACTAAACCAGACTATACATGCAAGATGGTTCTTATAATCTAGATGTGTAAATTTAGTAATGTCATAAATGACTTTACTATTCAATAAACTGCTTTCTCTGTTTATGCTCACCAGTTTTTCCTATATTAAAACTCTCTACAGGTCTGTGATAACCCATCACTCTTGTATAAACTATACATTTTTGTCTTTTATCACCAAATCTTTTTAAAAATTCTTCTCTACTCATGATACTTGCTCCTCATTAAATTCATTTACTAACTCTTCATCGCATTTTGGACAGAACTCATGTTCTCCGGAGATATATCCATGTTTTGGACATACTGAAAATAGTGGTGTCACTGTGATGTATGGAAGTCTAAAGTTAGAGATAACATTTTTCACTAACTTGCGACAAGCCTCCGTTGAACTCACTTTTTCTTGCATATAGAGATGCAGAACTGTTCCACCTGTATATTTTGTTTGCAACTCATCCTGAAGTGTAAGAGCTTCAAATGGATCATCAGTTAAATCAACAGGAATCTGCGAAGAGTTTGTATAGTAGATATTCTCACCCATTCCAGCTTGAATAATTTCCTCTCCATATCTCTTCTTATCCTCTTTTGCAAATCTATATGTAGTTCCCTCAGCAGGAGTTGCTTCGAGGTTATAAAGATTCCCACTCTCTTCTTGAAACTCTACCATTTTGTCTCTCATATGATTTAAAATCTCAGTTGCAAAGGCTATCCCTGATTCTGAACTTATGTCATCAGCACCGTCCGTGAAGTTTAAAATCATCTCATTCACTCCGTTTATTCCGATAGTTGAGAAGTGATTATTAAACCCTGGTAGGTATCTCGATGTATATGGAAAAAGTCCTCTATTAAACATATCTTGGATAAAGACTCTTTTTTTCTCTAGAGTTGATTTTGCATGATTCATAAGTTGGTCTACACGTAAAATCAAGGCTTCTTTATCGTCTTTAAATAAATATCCGAGTCTTGCCATGTTGAGTGTCACTACTCCTATACTTCCTGTCATTTCAGCACTACCAAAAAGACCACCACCACGTTTTAGAAGCTCACGTAAATCAAGTTGCAGACGACAACACATACTTCTCACGTGCCCTGGTTTATAAGCTTCCTCATTCTCTACAAGTTTTCCATTTTCATCACGCTTGTATTGACTCCCTATGAAGTTTTGAAAATATGAAGAGCCAATTTTTGCAGTGTTTTCAAAAAGTAGGTCTGTATTTTCTCCATACCAGTCAAAATCTTCTGTTATATTTACAGTAGGAATAGGAAACGTAAAAGGTTGACCAGTTTTATCACCCTCTGTCATAACTTCATAGTAAGCTTTGTTGATTTGGTTCATCTCTTTTTGGAAGTGTTTATAAGTCATATCTTCAAGTCTCTCACATCCACGTTCGTTCGCTTCACTTTGTAGCTCACTATCTAAAAAATCTTTTAGCAGGTGATTCTGTTTTCTAGTTGGAATCTGATCTTTTAAATCATCTGGAACAGTCCAATCAATAGTAATATTTGTAAAAGGAGATTGTCCCCAACGAGCTGGAACATTTAGGTTGTAAACAAAACTTCTAACAGCCTTTTTAATCTCAGAAAATGATAACTTGTCTCTAAACACATAAGGAGCTAAGTACGTATCAAATGAAGAAAAAGCTTGAGCACCTGCCCATTCACTTTGTAGAATTCCTAAGAAATTTGCCATCTGTCCAAGAGCTTCACGGAAATGTTTTGGAGCATCACTCTCAACTCTTCCTCTCACACCATTAAATCCTTCATCAAGAAGTGCTCTTAGACTCCAACCGGCACAATATCCAGTTAGACAGTCTAAGTCATGGATATGATAATCACCATTTCTATGTGCGTAACCCTCTTCTTGAGAGTAGATCTTATCAAGCCAGTAGTTTGCAATAACTTTTCCGGCGGTATTATTAACAAGCCCTGCGTTTGAGTACCCAGTGTTTGAGTTTGCTTTGATTCTCCAGTCACTTCCATTGATATACTCTTCTATAGTTTGTGTTGAGTTTATATATGTAGTGTCTTCATCAAGCAGATGGTCTCTTTGCATTTTATGCATATGACGATAAAGGATAAAAGAGCGCATTACTTCAAAGTATCTTCCCTTGTATAACTCACCTTCAATATAATCTTGAATATCTTCAACCGCAACAACTCTTTTGTGCTTCAGTTTCTCTAAGACATTAAAAAATATTGTACTATCATAAGTAGTATGCTCACTCTTAAAAGCTTTTTTAATCGCATCTTCTATCTTAAACGCAACAAACTCTTTATGAGAACCATCTCTTTTAAGTATTTTTTCTACCATAGCAAATCCTATAATTGTTTATAAGAAGTTTATAGCAAGATGAGTTAAGGAGTGATGAAAAAAATGGTCACTTTAGTGTCACTAAAGCTTTGTTAATTGATATTTCAAAAACTTTTTTATTAAAGTTATAAACGTATGGAGTGGTAACTTAAATTCATGCACTTTTTGACTTATCCCTAAGCAGCTATTTCATTTTGGACTTAATTAAAAAAACGGGTGCTTACTTTTCTACTTTTTCTTATAATTAAGACTTAATGGTAAATTTGGGGGTCTAAATTATTACTTTTTCTTATAATTCACCAGATAGTAATCAACTAAATTCAGCTTCATATTTTTGCTAAGTCCACGATGTAAACTAATCATATTCTTCATATGAGAGAACACACCACCTTCAAGTGCATTTGTTGTATTTGAAATAGATAATTTCTTGTAGTTCTTATAGGTAAAAAGACAAGGTAAATTTGTTCTTAAACTTCTATATGCAGCTCTAATTCTAGGATGAGTGTAATGAAGTTCTCCAGTAGTTGATGAAACACTTTTCTCATCTAGAAATTCTTTGTATATTTCATACCAATCATCTAACTTCTGAGTAAAGTTTTTCTCTGTAGTTTGAGTTAATCTTGAAACTATTTTCTTTAGTTCTATAGAAGCTTCTAGTTTTGGTCTCATTGTGATATATCTTTGCACAATCTTCTTTTGATGGAAGTGGTACATTTGTATTGGAATCTCTTTAAAAGCCTTTGTTAAGCCTCTTTTTCCATCTAAAGTAGCACTTTGAATGGTGTATCCAAGTTGAAGTAACTCTTCTTTTAAATATTTATAGTCTTTAATAGTTTCACTTTCTATATGTTTCCAGATAAGTATCTCGTTTGATACAACATCTTTAAAAACTAAAGTACCTAGTTTATCCTTTCTCTTGCCATAAAAGGTAGCATCACATACAAGGTTCACAGCTCTAGGATTATGAACTTTTTCATCTACAATATATTCATCCCTTTGCTTCACTATCCAACTCATAGATCTAGAATATTTTACTGAAAGTTGTTTGAGTGTTTGACGATGCAAAAAGTACTCTTTAAAGATTACTTCCTGAAGTTTATCAGGTCTTCTTTTGGAGCTAAAAGAAGTTTTACAGTCTTTACAAAAATATCGTTTTATACCTCTTCTACTACCTCTATTTTGAGTATTCCTTGAGTGGCAATATGTACATATTTTAGAACTTTTTTACAGCCATTTGTAAATAAACCTTTGTTTACTCCCAATATACCATAGTTTGAAAGGTGTTTTAAGCACCCATTTTTTTAATTAAGTCCCATTTACACTAAATAGAGGGTATGGTCTATATCCGTTTAAAGATGGTAATATAATAATGAATGATATTATTTATTCTTTTGATAAAGATAAAATAAAAGATAAAATAATTGAACTTTTTAAAAAATATCAAAATTCATTAAATACTTACAATGCTAATGGTAACTTAGTACAAAAATAGTAGGGTCAAATATTTACTCCTCTAAGCCAAACATGCTAAAATAATAAAAAGGAGAGACAAAATGCAACATATCAAATACCTGTTGCTGTTGTGTGCGTTTCTCTCCTCTCTGTCCGCCAACCTTCCACCCCAAGGAACCATAAGCAATACCTACGACTCCATGGGTAGACTCAGCTCCCAAACCAATGCAAATGCTCAAACGATAAGTTACAGCTACGATGGAGTAGGAAACATTACGAGTATCCAAACACCATTGACAAGCATAAGTAAAACCTACGATGCCCTCAACAGACTAGAAACAGTTACAGATGAGCAAGGAGTAGTAACTTACACTTACGATGCCATAGGCAGACAGACACAAGTAAACTACTCCAACGGAATGAGTAGCAGATATACCTACGACACAAGAAACAGAATCACAAAAATAGAACATAAAAATAGTGCCGATGTAATTCTTCAAAGCTTCACCTACACACTAGACGCTGTAGGTAACAGAACACAAATAGTAGAAAACTCTGGTAGAACAGTAGACTACAGCTACAACACAGTCAACCAACTCACACAAGAAGTAGTGACGAATG
>Ga0256844_10000052_pt1 | contig 45649 bp, 42 predicted proteins | sample MusselsmetaG_FD_189100 | JGI IMG/M metagenome (GOLD analysis project Ga0256844, IMG submission 189100) | Mussel associated microbial communities from hydrothermal vent at the East Pacific Rise, Pacific Ocean - Mussels | ecosystem: Host-associated > Mollusca > Shell > Unclassified ... | reverse complement strand
ATAAAAATTGGGTAACTACTCACACCCTACATTATTAACTTTACCTGCCAGAGCCATTTGAATAGCAATCAATGGATTATATCCTTTGTTTGCCATAGTCTGGAGATAGCTCGAAATCCGACAATAAGCTTGAGCATATTGAAGAGTCCTAAAACAGCCTGATACTTTTTGCTTGACCTTTGCCATTCTTAAATCACGCTCTGCTCTGTTATTTGTAAATGACACATAAGGATTTTTTGCAAACAGCAATACACCTTCTTCATTATCCTTTATTCTTTCCCATAAGTTATGTGCATCAGATTTAGCAATTCTTCCTCGCTTACCACTGGGCTTTGGCGGTACAGGTGGTAACTCTTTTTCTCCACGAGTGATAATGTTTCTAAATCGTTTTTGTAGAGCCGCATAATCTTTGTCTGAAAGCTTCTTCTGTTTTCTTTTGGATACTTTCTTACAAGTTTCCTGCAACAGGCGTTTTATATTTTTAGCCCAGGCATAACCATTGGACTCGACAATAAAAGTTAATTCACGTATTAAGTGAGAACCACACAGGCCATGACCACAATGCTTATATGAAAAATAGGATGCCCAACAATCATGAATGATCACACCACTATAATTTTGAACAATTCCAATTTCATCAATGGCCTGGATCCCTCGCCCTCGAGTCAGGTATTTCAGAGTAATATCACCGGCTGAATATACATGGATCCAGTGGTTTTTCTTATCCACCCTTAATGAGGTTTCATCAACATTCATTGCAGGCATTTTTAATAACTCTTCTTTAGCTGAAATCTCCCATTGTTCTAATGACTGATGAAGACGTAATACAAATTTTAATAAGCTGGCTTCTGACAGCGTGACATCCATCATGGATTTCACTAATTTCTGAACACGATTAAGAGCAACCATTTGACAAACCAGTAGATTGATCACAAATGCCTTCAGACCACCACCATATTGCAATGGGCCATGTAAATCAGAAGGAAATAATGCTTTAACGACTGAGTCACACGTTGGACACTGTTTTATCTCGGCATCTGTATGCTCAATAACCTTTTCAAATACAATATCAATCTTTGTTCGTCTTTCATGGCCAGTGCAAGCCGTATTACTTAAATCTTCACCACAAACATCACAGCTATAAACGCCTGAGACCGTAATATTTTCTACCGTCCTGGTATTATTAGCACTGAGATTTCTCTCTTGTTTACCTTTTCCATTGCTTCCTTGATGGGTTTCTAAGGCCGACTCATCTTTATTCGTTTGTGATGAAGGTATGCTAGAGTTTTTATTGTCTTTTTTTGTCGATTTCTCAAGAAAAATAGAAAGCATGAGTTCCATTATCATGAACATACTATTCATAAGAAATTTTATTTCAGTCGTGATCTTTCCATCTGAGCACAGTTGTTCAAAGTCCGCCTTAATTCGGCTCACCTCATTACGTACCGTTGCTTTATCAATCTGTGCCATTAAATTTTATCTATCACCATTTACAATGGTGATATGATAACATGGCTTTTTTCGAGTCTCTGAGATGCGTTCTCCTAGACTTTCTCAATGACACACAAGTCTGAAATCAAATTTTATCTCAATCGATCTGATTTGATCTATTTGGGATCTTTAATGATCAATTTTAAAGCGACTTAAGAAAAAATATTTTTTTCCTCTAAAAACCTGTCAAGAACTTTTTTGACTTTTTTAAATATCTTTTACCCTAATGGGGTGAGTAGTTACACTTTATTTACTATTAATGCATCGGGAAAGTCGGCCTCTTTTAATTTGTTAGCAACTTTTACAGCTTGTGATGCTGTATAGTCACCAAGTGCCTGCCCAATAGTTTGTCCATCTTCAAAAACAAGGTTTAGCTCTTCAAATAATTTATAAATAGTAGCAATGATCTATTCCTTATCTAACTTGTATTTTTTTCCTTTCAGAGTCCATACAGTTTCAATAATCATTATATCTGTGATTAATATTTTATCGCTTCCTGTTATAATTTTTTTGCTTTAGGTGATTGTTCTATATCATCGTCTAACAAATATCTCAAAAGCACATTGGTATCAATAGCAATCATGATGAGATAAATGAGCTTGTTTATCCAATTTTATTTCATAAGCTTTTACTGCCATTCATCCTCAAATTAATTATAACTGAGCCCATAATCTATCGCTTAAACAAGATATTTTATCCGGGTAAATTTCTCAAATAATTGAATTAGTAGCTCTAAAATAAACGCGTAAAGTCTGTGCACTACTGATATCTTATTGTACCCTGATACAGTTTGGTAAAATATGCTATTATCATGTCATCAATGATCGATGAGTCTACATGCTGACTATTTTGCACATTATTTAATTCAGAAGAATGGATGCCCTGAAATGAAACTATACTATTCAAATACTTCACCTTACTCACGAAAAGTACGTATGGTTATGTTGATAAAGACATTGGAACAACAGGTGGAGACGGTTTTAATTAATCCTTTTGAAGACCAGGAACAATTAAAAAAACTTAACCCGCTGGGAAAAATACCCGTTCTTGTTCTGGATAATAATGAAGTGCTGTTCGACAGCCCCATTATTTGTCACTACCTTGACAGTTTATGCGATAAACAAAGACTTATTCCCGAACAAGGCTGGCAAAAATGGCAAATATTGCGTTGGGAAGCACTGGCCGATGGCTTAACGGATGCCGCTTATAATCTGGTTATGGAAAAACGCCGGCCCGCTGCTGAGCAGTCATCATCATCAATAGCCCAATGGACAAAAGAGATCCAGCAGACCTTACACGAGATAGAAATCAGACTCAGCGAACTCAATACCGAGATCACTCTGGCCCATATTGCTGTCGGCACAGCACTAGGCTATTTAGACTTCCGTTTACCGGGCTTACTCTATGATTCTTATGAGCCCCATTTTACTGCTAAAGCTGGGTTATCCCTATGGTATGAAAATTTTAAGCGCAATGCTTTTATGCAGGCTACTTTACCGGTTTAAGCAGATGACAAAAATAAGCTGTGTGCTTTACTTAGCCGCTTGTAAAACCGGGTAATCAGTATAGCCCTGCATTCCACCGCCATAAAAAGTAGCCGGATCAGCTTCATTTAAGCAGGCATTTTGCGCAAAGCGTTCCGGCAAATCTGGATTGGCAATAAATGCCCGTCCAAACGCTACCATATCGGCATGGCCATCCAGCACAGCTTGTTCTGCTCGTGCACGGGTATAACCATTATTAGCCATATACAAACCTGAAAAAAGCTTTCTGAGAGCAATATAATCAACATTTTTTTCGTCGTTAAGCATATCGCCTTCAAGAATATGCACATAAGCTAATGCATGTTTATTTAACATCTTAAGCACTGCACTGAATGTTGCCTGCGGCTGCGAATCATGTATATCATTAAACTGATTTTCAGGTGACAGACGCACTCCAATACAATGTGCAGGCCAGACATCTTTTAGTGCTGTGACCACTTCATCCAGCAGACGCATTCGATTTTCTACACTACCGCCATAAATATCCTTTCGCTGGTTCGTACCATCGCGCAAAAATTGATCCAGTAAATAACCATTGGCCGCATGAATTTCCACACCATCAAAACCCGCTATTTTTGCATTTTTTGCAGCTTGAGTATAATCATTAATCACCCCTGAAATTTCATCTATTTCCAGTGCTCTTGGGGTTTCAAAAGGCTGTGTACCCGTATAAGTAACGGCTTCTCCACGGGGACGTATAGAAGAAGGTGCTACTGGCAGGGCATTATCCGGCAGCAAAGATGAATGGGATATACGCCCAGTGTGCCAGAGTTGTATGAAAATTAACCCACCCTTTTCATGTACTGCTTCGGTTATTTTTTTCCAGCCTTTGATTTGTTTCTGTGAGTATATACCGGGAGTAGCGGGATAACCCAGCGCCTGTAATGAAATCTGGCTACCCTCCGTAATAAGCAAACCAGCACTGGCACGTTGTACATAATACAACATATTCAAATCCGTCGGTACATTCCCCTCGCCCGCCCGATTACGGGTTAATGGAGCAAGTACTAAACGATTGCTCAGAACTAAGTCTCCCATTTTCAAAGGCGTTAATAATTGTAATGTTGATGATTTTTCTTTAGACATAAAATATTTCCTTTTATGGCATGATAGTCATTAACCAATCAGCTGAAACTGGCTATCCATACCCGTATTACGTATTTCAATCAATTGCTGGTATTCAGGTGAATGGTACCAGTTTGCAGCATGTTCTTTGCTTGGAAAACTGAGAATAACCTGAATTTGATAATCAAAAGTACCATGCAGCTGTTCTGCATCACCTTTAGCTATCACTTTCCCGAAGTAGTTAGTTAAAGTTTCCGGTACTGAATCAGCATATTGTTGCAGCGAATTTTTTTCTTTGGGATTGTAACCCACAATAACATAAGCAGACATTTAAGTTCTCCGTGATTTAGTTGAAAAGTCATTGTACAATTAGCCATAATTACCAACAATACCTCAATAATTAACTTACTGTTTAGTTTTTATGAACAATATAAAATATATTCCTAAACTTATGAGCTTTGCCATGGTGGCTGAAAAAGGTTCATTTACACAGGCTGCAAAAATGCTGGGACTGACAAAGTCTGCTATTAGTCAGCATGTCAGCCAACTTGAAAATGACCTGGATATACGACTTTTAAACAGAACAACTCGCGGCGTCACTGTGACTGCACTAGGAAAAAAGCTGCTTTTAAGGTGTCACTTTTTGCAAGATCAGGTGAGTATGATTTTTACAGATATTGCCAATGCCAGCAACAATCCAAAAGGACGCTTCAGGGTAACATGCCCTCATGCACTTGAAATGAATGTAGTACTACCCGCAATCGAACAGCTATGCACTGAATACCCGGGATTGGAGCCTGACATAATTGTTACGGATAGTAGTCTGGATATAGTTAAACATCATCTGGATGTGGCAATACATATGGGGGAGTTACCCGACAGTGGTTATCGTGCATTGCCCATTGGGGCGATAAAAGAGATTTTTTGTGCTACGCCGTTATATTTAAACAAAACAAAAGAGCCGAAAAACACTCGTCAGCTATGTCAGCATCGCTGGATTGCAACCAGCTGGCAAAGTCCGGATGTATCTGTAATAAGTGCAGCTAAAGGCTGTGATCAACAACAGAAATTAGTCATTAAACTCAATCAGTTTGCACAGGTCAATTCTTTGCCCAGTGCTGTGGAAATGGCTTTACGTCATATGGGCATTGTTTTACTGCCCGATGTCATAGCAAAGCCGCTTATCAACAAAGGTGAACTCAGACACCTGCTTAAAGATATTAGCGGGCCTTATTGGCCAGTGTATACTATTCATGCTTTTAAAAAAGAAAAACCCATACAGTTAACTCGCTTTCATCAGCTGGTCTGTCGCTATTTTTCCTCTTTTGAGAAAAGTTAATAATCAATTTTCTCCTGTTTTTTAGTGTCGCTATTGCTCTCCGGGGAGAAAAAAAACAGACATACATTAACGAATTAACCGTTTTAAACACTTGATAAGTTTATCCCTGATAGTTTTTAATTCCACTAATTCCACTCTGGCCTTATCCATTTTCCCCTGATTTTTATACTGGCACAGTCTGGCTGCAATTGCATGAACCTGTTCGTGTAATTGTTCAATAACATGAAACACTGAGCGTTCACCATATCGGGTCTTGCCTTGATGATGCAGCCACTGACCAAAGCGGCATTGAAATTGATTCATGGTCGGTGGCACGTTGCGCTCACCATTAAACCATTCTTCAATAGCACGAATCCATGCCCGGTGTTCTGTGCTGGCAAATAATAAGGGAATATCCCCCCGGTTAATTGCCCGGGTATTAGACCATATTGGATCAGGCTGCCAGTTTTCTATCCACTGGGGTACATCTGCAGCGGGCAGCGGATGAGCAATCGCATAACCCTGTGCCAGCTCAATACCCAGATGAATAAGCATTTCGCCATGCTCTATTGTTTCGACTCCCTCGGCAATAATTTGATGGTGAAATGCATTACCCAGACCATAAACACCTTCCAGAATAGCCAGGTTTTCCGGATCATCTAACATATCAAAAACAAATGTCTGATCGATTTTTAATTGTGCAACCGGCAAACGTTTTAAATACGTGAGTGAAGAATAGCCTGTGCCAAAATCATCTAAAGCAAATTTTATACCTTTTTCACTGCAAGATTGAATAATCTGTGATACATGCAGCATATCTTCCAATGCACTTGTTTCTAATACTTCAAGAATAATTTTATCTGCTTTGATCTTTGGGTAGTGGGCCAACAGGGAAAGAAAATATTCTGTAAAATCAGCTTGCTGCAATTGCAGTGCAGAGATATTAATACTTAAATCAATATCCAGTCCACTGCAGTGCCAGCGTTGCACATCCGCCAGAGCATGGGCAATCACCCAGTTACCCAAATCAATAGAAATTGCATGATTTTCTATTGATGGGAGAAAATGCCCCGGTAATAACAAGCCCCTATCCGGATGCCGCCAGCGGATAAGTGCTTCCACACCGATGACCTGACCACTGCGCATATTCACCTTGGGCTGGTAGTAAAGTACAAACTCATTGTTTTCCAGTGCCTGATAAATGTGCTTAATACCTTCATGATGTCCACGAACATCACGATCAGCATCAGCATCAAATAGATGATAACAATTTTTACCTTCCAACTTGGCCTGATACATCGCCTGATCAGCTTGTCGCAATAGTTGGTCAGCGGCCATATCATCTGTTTGTGGATAAAAAGTCACACCGATACTGGTAGAAATATTAAGACTCAGGTGGTCAATTTTAATAGCCTGAGCAGAAACATCCAGCAACCGGCTAAGCCAGGGAAGACTGGCATCACTATCAGCCAGATCGGTTAATACGACAACAAATTCATCACCGCCAAAACGGGCAATAGTATCGCCTTCTCGCAGACTATACTGCATCCGCCCAGCAAGTGTAGACAATAATTTATCCCCTATGCTATGACCATACTTATCATTTATTTCTTTAAAATTATCGATATCAAGAAAGGCAATGGCCACACATAATTGCCGTCTTTGTGCCTGTACCAGAGCCTGATTCAAACGATCAGTCAGCAACAGACGATTAGGTAAATTAGTTAATGCATCAAAATGAGCAATATTTTCTAATTGCTGCTGATGATATTTTTGTTCGGTAATATCCGTAAACAGAGCAACGTAAAGTTGCTTATTATTATCACTATATACGCTAGAGATAGTCAGTTGCTCAGAAAAAATTTCACTATTTTTATTTTGATTCCATATTTCGCCCGACCAAAAGCCTTTTTCTGTCAGTTTTTGCCACATATTTTTATAAAAGTCAGCACCCTGCCGGCCGGATTTAAGCAGCCGCGGATTTTTGCCTAATACTTCATCACGGGAATAGCCGGTAATTTTACTAAAGGCGTTATTCACTTCCAAAATGTGAGCATCCGTATCAGTGATCATGATACCTTCACGTGCGTGAGTAAATACGCTGGCTGCCAGCCTGAGCTGTTCTTCATTATCTTTACGCTTGGTAATATCACGGGATAGTACAATAAACTGGTGGGGTGAAGTCTCTTTATTTTTAAGACTGGTTGATAATTCATACCATAAATAACCTGACGCGGTGTTAACGCAGATATTCTGACCACTGGAGAAGCCCTTCTCATCCGCTTCTTTTAATGCGGACATGATTTGTTTTGCTGATCTGTCATCCAGTACGTCAAAGACAGTGCGTCCAAGCAGAGACTGTTCATTACCCGAGAGTTTCTGTGGATCATTTGCCCAGACTCTAAGATATCGGCCATCTGCATCCAGCACCAGCATCAAATCAGGTATAGCAGATAAAATTGCCCGTTGCTCATTAGCACTTTCTCTGATAGTTTGTTCTGCCAGTTTTTGCCTGGTATTATCAATAATAAAGCCGGTCAGCTTAACAGGCTTGCCGGTATCATCAGTTATCACGGTAACAATATCCAGAACCCAGATAAGCTCACCATTTTTTTTATGCATGCGGTATTCAAAGTTATGATCTCTGCCGGCAACTGTTTCTGCATAACAATGCTCAAGCGCTGCATCTCTGTCTGAAGGAATCACCATTGATACCCATGAATTCATATTGATCCATGTGTCCAACGGATAACCTAAAATACGTTCAGCATTAGGTGATACATAAGTAAATCTTTGTGTGTGCAGATCCAGTTCCCAGCTAATGGCATTAATATTTTCCAGCAGCACCTGTAAGTGTTTATGATGTTCCTGCTGTTTAAGTTTTGCCTGCACGCGCCTGGTAATGTCCTGATGTGTACCGCATAATCTTAGCGGCTGCCCCGATGCAGCATCACGCTCAATCACCCGTCCAGAACTTTCTATCCACACCCATGAGCCATCAGCATGCTGCATACGAAACTCAATACGATATGGAATGTCCTGCTCAATAGCATGTTCTATGCTTTGTTCAACTGCCAGGAGATCATCCGGATGAATACGCTCAGACCAGTCGATAATGGTATGTTCAAGGTCCATACGATTCAGCCCGAGAATATCCAGCCAGCGCTCACTTACACTATGTTTATTCGTTTGATAATACCAGTCCCAAAAACCCAGATTTGCACCCAGTAATACATTTTGCAGCAGCTGTTCCGAATGTCTGAGAGCCCTGGTTTTTTCATTAATTTTATTTTGTAAGATTTTTTGCCAGAGGTAGAACAGACTGGATAGTATTAACAGCAGGATACCGGTAAAGATCAGAATACGTACAATACGCTGGTAGTTAGATTTATCATCACCTAAAAACGAAAACCATTGATGATACAATTGCTCATATACACCATTGGCTTTAACAATTGCCAGGCCCTCATTAAGTAAAGCCAGCAGTTCCTTATCACCTTCTTTCACAGCAAAACAAAAGTTCTGTTGTAATTCCTGTATGATAAAACTCACCGGTTTAATATTATCCAGCTTGAGTTCACGTATTAAGTGAATACCCACCAGCTTTTGTACCACAACAGCATCATATTGACCTGCTGATAACAATTGAAAAGCCTGTTCAAATGATGGTGTGGCAATAATGTGCTCACTGATATGCTGTGCTAAAAGAAACTCATGAGCATTATCGCCTTTCATCACCAGTAATTGTTTACCTGATAAATCTGACATTGCCCTTATACTATGATTATCTTTACGGACAAAAACAGTTCCATGCATCGTAAGATAAGGCGTGGTGAAATCAAAATAAGCTTCTCGCTCAGGCGTTCGCCCTACCAGTGGTAAAACATCAATAAGACCTTTTTGTAAGTCTGTTTTAACGTGCTGCCATTCATCCACATAAAATTTAACACCAAGACCCATCGTGTGCGCCACTGCTTTAAGCAAATCCACTGAAAAGCCATCAGCCTGATGTTCATTAGTGGTAACGGCAAAAGGGGGGTAACTGGCTTCACTGGCTGATTTAAGTGTTATTTTGTGCACTTGTGCACAGGTGATATTAGTTATCACTAAAAAGACGAAAAAAACAAATGTTATTTTCACACGGGTTAAGCCTCAATAGGTATGATGCAAACAAATACCATATATTTTATATGGCTATTTTTTCTGAATCTGTATAATAGAGCAGCAGTTAAAAAGAGGCAATCTATTTTTATCTTTGAAAAGGGACTACCAATGTATTTCTCAATTTATTGGTATCCTCAGGACAGACTGTCACTAATCTATCTTTTTATTCAGTTCATTTTTAAATGAGTGGCTAAAAACATCTTTTAGAGGAGTGGTGAGTGCCGCAGTTGAAATTCCAATCATAATAATTCCGTTAAGTGCTTCTAATGCTCCCAATAAACGATGTTGATTTGACATGACAATATCGCCATAGCCCAATGAGGTAAAATTAACTGCCGAATGATAAAAAGCAGTATTAAACAAATCAAATTCACCTAGGCCTATAAATAATAATGCCCATATGGCAATCTGACCAAGATTACCCAGTAACAGCAGAAGCAGCACACCACTAATGGTGTAAATAGTGGAAAAAACTGAATTATGACTATCAGAAAAACGCTGCTTAAAATAATAGCGAATAGCAGCAACTAATAAAATAATCTGCAAAATAAGACATAGCAACATAACAAAAAAACCTAATAAAACATTAGTAAGCATTAATACGTCTCCTGTGACGTGATTTTAAATATTCTAAAAGGTAAACAGCCAGTAAAGCATAAATTGTAATAAATATTAATAATACACTACGGCTAAAAAAAGCTGCATAGACATCTTTTCCATTGGCACTATCTTCTACCGCAGGACCTAACATGATCAGCATCGTAACAATACTATTTAACCAGAAAGAAGGTGGCAAGCGAGTTGCAATCAGCTGGTATATTTTGCTGGAGACAAACAAGGATATTAATAACATCCATAAAAAAAACATCCATAAATTAGCCCACAGGCCTAAAGCAAGCCAGAATAATATCGCCAGTACACCGCCTAGTAGTGTTGAACTAATTAATTCTCTACCTGCATTTTTAGTATCCATGGAGGATGTTTGCTGACTCAGCATAAGTGCTTTCATAATAATAGGCATATAGAGCGTGGGATTAGTTAACAATAATAAGTAAGCTGGAAAAACAATCAGGGTGCTACGCATGGCGATCCAGTTGGACTGCGTTGTACTTTTGCTTTTTTCAGACTGTTCTTCTATTGCATCATTTTCAGTTTTAGCCATAGGTAAATCATCTGGAAAAAATAAATAAACGATTGAATGACATAGTGTGGCAATAATAATTGCGGATATTAGTGCCTGGATAATCATTGTTGCCAGAGCATCGTTGACCGTACCCGCAGCAGAGATCATTGTGACCCCCATTGCCAGGAATGTTCCAGGTAAATTTTTATACAAATTAACGCTTAAATAGGCGCTATAATACAGGCCGATCAGCACCATTAATAAAGCACTTATCTGGAAATGTAATAATAAAGGAATCAATACAATACCAATACCCAATGCCATTATCATCAATATGATCAGAGCCAGTAGTTTCTTTATTGTTAATGGCGAGCCCGGCATGGAAGCCAGAAAAAAAGCAAATAAGGGCGCAAGAAAAGGCAGTGACACCGGTATTGCATAGGCCATTACTAAGGCAATAGCAGGGGTAAAACTTAAACGAAAAATTCGTCTCGCCTGAGTGGTCATAACAATTACACAATTATCACTAAGTAATTTTTAAATTCTTCAATAAGCATAAGAAAAATAGCTCATCAGACGAATATAAAGTTTAGCAAGCGCATTTAAAAAATGATGTCCTTCGGTAAAAGCAATGACTTCTGCCTGTCCGCCAATGCGAACAAAATGCTTTAGATCTTCACTTTGTTTTAAATCAAAAGAAACAATCACCGGGAAACGCTGTGACTGACGTAGCCAGTCCCGATTATTATCAATGGTAGGCAAAGTGCCTGCGGGTGGTGTTTGCCCAACAGCGACACCTAAACCGATACTACGCACAGTACCCGAAAAAACTTCTCCAGGAAGTGAATCAATTACTAACTCAACTAAACTACCTGCTTTTAAGTGCCCCAGATTATTTTCTGTAAACTGTGCTTCTATCCAGACATCATGAATCGAGATAAAGGTCATTAAAGGACTGCCTGCCGCTGCAAACATACCTATATCAGTGCGTAAATCACTAATAATACCGGCTGAAGCAGCATAAGTAATCGTATGTTTCAGATCAAGTTTAACTTTGTTAACGGCACTGGTCACACTTTTTAATTTAGCATTATTATCACCATCCCCTCCTTGTTGCTCCATGGCACGAACGACTTCAGCCTCAGCACCTGACACTTTAGCCAATGCCTGAGCATAAGAGGAACGTGACGATTCAAGACGACGAACAGAAATGGCTCCCGGATCTTTTTTATACAGTTCCTCAAGGCGATGAACATCTTGCCCGGATTTATTTTTATTGGCTTTTGCTGCAACCAGATTGGATTGTGCTGATTCAATAGAAGCAGTACCTGCTGCTATTTGGCGCTTCATATCTTCGAGATCAGATTGGGCTTTATTCAGGGCAATTTCATATTGAGAACGCTCAACTTCAAAAAGCTTTTGCCCTGCCTGAATCACCTCGTTATTCTTCACCCATATATGTTTAAGCACACCTGAAACTTCAGAGCTTATGCCAACCACATAGCCATCAATACGAGCCTGCTGCGTGTATGGAGTATAACGATCGGCAAACAAATACCAAAGCAAGCTGCTAATAATCAGCAAAACAACAAAAAGACTACCCCACTTAAGTGATTTTTGACTACTGTCTTTTTCAGCATGACGAGTTTGAGCTATTTCTATCGGCTCATTATTATCAACGTCTTCTGCTGGCTCATTTGTAGATAGTGGTTGCTCTTTACTGGTCATTCTGAAAAGTCTCTGTTGTTTCGCTAGTGACCGGCGTAATGGGAGTGCTTAACATATTCCCCCAGTCGCTACGTTGCTGCATGATTTTTTTGACTTTAGGTGATATCAACTCGTCAACTGACATTGCCGACCAGCCGCCGCCCATACTTTTATACAAATTAATGATGGTACTGATATAATCAGACTGGGTAAGTAGTTGACGTTCAGCCTGAGAAAACATAGCACGCTGTGCATCCAGCACCCGCTGAAAATCAGAATAACCTTCACGATAGCGAATATTAGCCAAGGCCAAGGCTCGCTGTGATGCTTGCAGACTTTTATCAACCAGTAATTTCTTTTCCGCAGTTTTCAATAAACGATAGGAGGAATCATCCACTTCTTTGGCCGCCTGCAAGACCAGGCTTTGATACTGTTCAAGCAATTGTTGTAAACGTACATCCTGAATACGCACTTTATTTTCAATACGATCATAATCAAAAACATTCCAGCTAAAACTGGGACCAATAATAAAACGACTGCTATCGGCACTGCCAGCCAGATTACTACCGGCCCAGCCAATCGTGCCAAACAAAGAAATTGCAGGGTAATACTCTGCTTCAGCCACACCAATTTGTGCAGATTGTGCTGCTACTTGCCAGGCGGCAGTGCGTATATCCGGGCGACGAGTCAATAAACTGGCTGGAATATACTGAAAATGTGTTGCTGGAATAAGTGGCCACTGATAATTCTGCTCGACATTAAATTCATCCCGCACAGAAGGTGGTCTGCCTAAAAGAACAGCTATCGCATTGGCGGTTTGTGCCAGCGTAATTTCCAATTCAGGAATGGTTGATAAGGTAGCCAGATATTGTGTTTTAGCCTGTTGTAAATCCAGTTCGGAACCTTCACCACTATGATACACATGCGTAGTTATTTCATAACTACGCTGTTGAATTTTAGCATTTTCATGGGCGATATTTATGCGTGCCCGGGTAGTACGATAGGCAAAATAAGCATTAGCAACTTGTGCTGATAATAATACCTGGGCATCTTGCTGATTACTGATTGCAGCAAAAAAAGCAGCATCCGCTGATTCAATACTTCGTTGAAATCGTCCCCAGAAGTCTAATTCCCAGCCAAGATCAAAATTACCCTGATAATTGACAAAGTTCTGATTTTTAGTCGCATTTCCCCCATGATTTTGCTTATTCACAAAACTGGCATTGCCATTAATTTGCTGAAGTTGAGGATACAGAGTACTATTTGCTATTGCCAGCAATGCCCGGCTTTCAAATATTCTAAGTCCGGCAATTCGCAGTGAATGATTTTTGTGCCTGGCCTCCTCAATGAGTTTATTTAGTAATGGATCATTAAATAAGCGCCACCAAAACTGTATCTCTCGTTGTTCAATAGGATTCGATGTTTGTAAATTATGTTTATTTTGATTATAAACAGCAGGTTGCCATTGTGCTAACCAGTCAATGTCAGGCTGTTGATAATCAGGGCCTAGCACCGTACAGGATATCAGTATTGATAGCCCGCTCAGTATTAGTAAATACTGAGCGAAACGTTTAATTTGAATAAGTGCAGAACCCTTCATTAATTATTATCTTAGCCTTTCGTTAGCGGCTCTATAACAGCATCCTCAATTTGAGTACTATCGTCATCAACCCAGGCCATAAAAATAACATAAGCCAGAGAGAGGAAAATTGCACCGATAAACAGGCCAATAAGACCCGATGTTACCATACCCCCTAAGGCACCCAATAAAACCACTGGCATTGGTGCATCCACACCTCGTCCCAGAAAAATCGGCTTAAGCACATTATCAACAAAACCACCAATGACGAAATAGATAGTAAACACGATATTCATGATAGTTGAATCACCGCTCCACCAGATAAAGGCAACCGTGGGAATGGTAAAGATGATTGCCGGCAATTGAGCAATGCCAAAGAGCAGCACCAATAAAGCAACGACACCTGCAGCAGGTAAACCTATCAGCATAAAGCCAACACCAAAAATAAGTGCCTGAATTGTGGCCACACCAATAACTCCCATGGCCACTGAACGAATGGTGGCCGTCGAAAGCGTATGCAGGGTTTTACCCCTTTGTTGTCCCGCGAGACGATTGATTATTTTTAAAATACGCTCACTAGCTGAATGGCCATAGGCCAGCATAATTCCAGCAATAATCATAGAAAATAAAAACTGAAATAGATCACCTACCATAGCCGAAGTAAAACTCAAGACAGGTTTGATATAAGTTTCAAGTTTCGGCTTTATTTCTTTTATCAGGGCCGGTAGATTTTTTGCTGCCTCATGCCAAAGAGAGTATACTTTTTTACCTACTATTGGCCACTGAGCAACGCCTGCGGCAGGCTCTTCAATCTGTATTTCACCCTTTTGAAAATCACTATACGTCTGTTGCATAACATCGATCATAGAATTACTCAGCATCACTGCTGGGCCACCGATAAACAGTACACCAAGAAGTACTATAATTGTTGCCGCACGGCCTTGCTTACCTCCCAGCCTGGCCGCTAAATTCTGATGTGATGGAAACAGGGTAACTGCAAGGACTAATCCCCAGAGCATCATACTTAAAAAAGGATGAAATATTTTAAAACTGGCAAAAACCAGAACAGCAATCAGAGCGCTGCGAATTAACACATCATATAAATCTTTTTTAAGTATTTCTCTTAATTGATTTTTTTCTATTTCCATTATTTGTTCTCAATTTATTATTTTATTTTTATACTGCAATTCGAGCAAGCTCATTAGCGACAATCATCTATGGCGTCCAGTTGACAGCACGTCGCTAATACCCGGCAATGACCGGTAAAAAAATATCTTGAACTGTATAAAAAGAAGCTACTTATACTATTTGCAGGAATGAAAATAGAGCACAAACAGATAGGGTTGGCAGTGATTGAACCAAGTGTTCTACTCAAGCTTAGAGAAGAGTAGAACATGACTAATTACTGCTGTTTACAGGTCAATAATAGAATTCCACATCAGACGTGAGGTCATTTCAAAATGTTCTTCTAATTCATGGGTTTTAGGGCGAATTAACTGCTTGGTTAAATTAAGCGTATTAGCTCCAGGAATAGCATAAAAATCATTTAGTTTTGCCTGACAGGCAGCCTTTAAATTTTCTGGCTTAGCCACCTGGCTGATCAGTGCCAAAATCTTAGCTTCATCGGCTAAGATGGTTTTTCCTGCCATTAAAATTTCTAAAGAACGAGTGGCACCCAATTGACGACTCATAAAAAAGGACACTGCACCCGAGGGGAGTACACCTATTTTCAGCCCGGGAAATTTAATTTTTAAATCATCTGTAGCAATACGATAATCACAGGCCAGAAAATAGCCGAAAGAATCAATAGAGACCTGTCCGTTAATACCCACCACACTAGGTTTTGAAAATTCATTTATCGCCAGTGTCAGGCGTTTTACCGCATTGCCATAGCGAGTCACTCCCATCTCTTTTTGCACATAACCACTATTATCACGCATGGATTTCATAAATTTCTGGGTCATAGAAATACGTTCATCACCTGAAGTGTGCAGTGTCATAATCCCCTTAATTCGCTCATCGACTTCAATACTATTGAGACAATCCAATAGTTCATGCATCTTAGATGCATTCATTGCCACTGTGAAAGATTCAGATTTCAAACAGATAACAGCAGTTTGATCCTCATACGTACAGGAGAAAATATCACTATCATAATTACTATAATCACTCATTGTTAGGGCCTATTGTTATTTTATTACTTAGCATTGTGCCGTTTACACATCCTGCATAAAGACATCATTGTATCTCTGCTTATTTTGAACCAAGCATAGTGAATTCACAAGTATAAACACGGTTGAATTGGTTTTATTCAGAAAATAACAGCAGGCAAAGCAAGTTGCTCATCAAATAAAACCATCAAACAATAATAAAGGTATTCAGCTCACTCTTGTTATATGTGCAAAACTCGCTTTGCTCATATAATTACCGGTTAAAAGAGCAAACTGAATACCGTCTACAATTGCTTACTTAGTAGTAATTTACCAGGAAGAATTCTCAATCTCAAGGTACATCTTATTGATATGTTTACCAAAATTAGTATCAAAACCATGCCATGACTGGTAGTCAGCAAATTGATTCAACACTTTTTCTTTAATTTCAAAATCCTGTAATTCATCATCAAAGCCCAACTGCACCACAGCTTGTACCTTTTTTAGATATTCAAGAAAGGGGGCAATTGCAGTATCCGCCTTACCTGTCTGACCATGCCCGGGGACATAAACATCCATATTCAGATTCAGGGCATATTCTAATGTTTTAATATTGCCCAGCATGCTGGAACTTTCATCAAAACGTCCCATACGGTGATAAAAACTATTATCACCTAAAAACAGGGTTTTGCTCGGCACATGTTCAATCATAATATCAGTATTAGTATGCGCGGGTATCATCGAATGAATACGAAATTGCTGACCATCCACCTCAATCAGCGAACTCTGTTGCACTGCAATGTCTGGCGCAACCACTTTAGTAGCCCTGGTCTTACCCTCTGTCAGGCGCATCATCAGGTCGATCCATATTAGCCCCTGCTGGCCATTAGCCTGTTCAATCATTGCCGGATGACCATAGATTTTTACCTTGGGGTAGTACTCTTTTATTGCCTGATTGGCCAGCCAGTGATCACCATGTATATGGGTATTAAAAACGGCCAGAACAGGTTTGTCGGAGATCTTTTTTATTTCTTTAAGTACTTGTAAACCAACCTGATAAGCGGAGCCAGGGTCAATAATAATCAGGCCATTTTGGGAAACAATCAGCCCGGGGTTATTCATAAATCCCAGGTTATCAGGACCGGGTTCTGATAAAGGACCATGCATCACATAAACATTATTATTCACCTGTTCAAACTGAAACGAGCCTACTTTGCCCAAATCCCAGGCAAAACTTATTGCCGGGATCAATAATAAATAAAGACTCATCAGCATACCGCTCTTAATAGCATGTCGCCTTAATATTGCATTTTTTAACATAATATTACTCATTATTATCCCCCCACCTCATTGAGCTAAAGATACAGTATTTTTTAAAAAACACAATACATTTGCACCCGGATACATAGCCATCTATAATAACATAGTAATTAACTAAGGTATTAACATGATCAACTCTGATGATAACAAGAAAAAACAAAACCCACTTTTTCGGGAACTGAATTTTACCAATCGCTTTCATTCATTAGGAACCGATTTTTATAGTCATCAGCAACCTTCTTCACTCTTTGAACCGGTATTAGTACATATTAACCCTGCAGCAGCTGAGCTACTGGATCAAAATGGTCACGCCTTAAATAATGCTCAATTCAGAGATTTAATTAGCGGCAATCAGCTTACCAAACAGTGCCAGCCAGTGGCTAGTATTTATGCCGGCCATCAATTTGGCCATTTTGTCCCACAATTGGGTGATGGCCGAGCCCTGTTATTAGGAGAGATAAAAAATTCCAAAAATGAATATTGGGAGTTACAGTTAAAAGGTTCCGGTATCACTCCCTACTCACGCAGAGGTGATGGTCGTGCAGTACTGCGTTCCACTATTCGTGAATATCTTTGCAGTGAAGCCATGTACAGCCTGGGTATTCCCAGCACACGGGCATTGGCAATGGTTGATAGTAAGGAAGAGGTTTATCGGGAACAACTGGAAAACGGAGCAGTCTTAGCACGCCTGTCACCGAGTTTTATTCGTTTTGGCCATTTTGAATTATTTGCTGCACGTAATCAGCACAAACAGGTTAAGCAATTAGCCGATTTTGTTATTAAACATTATTTCTCCGAAGTATTGACTCAAAGCATTGATACTCCTCAGCTTGCAAGCAAAAACCCTTATGCATTATTTCTTTATGAAGTGGTTAATAAAACAGCCCAACTAATTGCACAATGGCAAGCTGTGGGATTTTCTCATGGAGTCATGAATACCGATAATATGTCTATTTTAGGTTTGACCATTGACTATGGCCCCTTTGCTTTTTTAGATCAGTATGAGCGTAATTATATTTGCAATCATTCTGATCATCAGGGACGTTATAGCTTTCAAAATCAACCGGCTATCGCCTACTGGAACTTGGCTCGTTTGGCTGAAAGTCTTTTATCCTTAATGAGCATTGATGAAGCGAATGAAGTATTGGCCCATTATGAGCAACTCTATAGCGAATATTACCTTAGTCTAATGCATCAAAAACTCGGTTTTTTTACCCTGGCATCTACAGCAGAAATTGCCAGGGAGCGGGATACTCTGGTGCTATCACTATTAACGATAATGGAAGATAGTAAAGTCGATTATAGTGTTTTCTTCCGGCTTTTATCCACTCAGGAGTCACACAATCCAGGTGATTTATTTTTGCATCGACCCGCCTATGACAAATGGTATAGGCATTACAAACAAGTGATGAAAAAAACAGTTGAGTGTGATAATTTAGCCTGGCAGCAACGACAAAAGCAAATGCAGGCAATTAATCCGAAATATATTTTACGCAATTATATGGCGCAAATTGCTATTGAGAAAGCCGTTGAACAGCAGGACTATAGTGAGATTGATAAGCTTTTTACTCTTTTGCAGACACCCTATGATGAACATCCGGACATGGCTCATTATGCCGCTTCGCCACCGGACTGGGCCGAGACCATAAGTGTTAGCTGCTCTTCCTAGACTAATAACAAAGTATATTACTATTTATTTTTAATAAAATTATTCCAGCTTTTAAGGGCTTGCTGAGCTGCTTTTTGATGCATTTTTATTGCCCGCTCCTCCTTGACAATAAAAGCTTTCATACATGTCTGATAAGCACGGATATCATGTTCATAACGCTCAGTATAATAAGCTGTGGCAAACCACAGAGGCTTAGAAGGTTGATAACATTGGGGAACCGGCTCGTATAAATCTGCATAACTCAAACTGCTAATAGTGATTGAGATTAGCCCCAGGAAAAACATTTGATTTAGTTTCATAAATCGACCTTTTGAGCTGAGTTTATAATCATTGTTTGCCCACAAAGGAGTTTAGGATATGCTGCCTATTGGCTTCAGATTCCTGTTTCATATTATTGACCCGCGTCTGCATTTCTGCAAAACGCTGTTGGCAGCGGTGGTATTCCTGCAAATCTTCCTGGTAATTATTTTTCGTTTGCTGAGTAGAAAAAAATAACGGTTGCTCCGGTTTGTAACAATAATCATATTCATGTAATTCATTTGCCTGAATATTCACAGTCACTAAAAGCAAACTAAAAAACAAAGCCGGTGCAATTTTCATAATATATATCCTTTATCGCTTGAGCATTACTGCCAATGCACAACTTAATTATGTAATGCTTTGAAAATTTTTACTATAGGTAAAAACACCTAAAACAAAACAAATGTTCTACTACTTTATCCTGCCCATTTTAGCAAAAACAGGAGCCATAAAACATACACAGAGACCCTCAATTATCAGGCGACAACCCCAATATTGATACGCTAAAGCATACAGATAAATTATTCTGTACTAATTCGATATATTATAACATAGCATACAAGCAGGCTTGTTCTACAAATAAGGGATAAACCTGTAGTGCATCACAATTTTCATAGGGACGGTTAACGATAAATCCAGACTCCAAATCGAATGAAATACCATGTTGCCGACAAATGATTGTATTGTCAGATAGATGGGCATTATTGAGTGGCACACCAAAATGGCCACATTTATTTTTAATCAGATAGTATTTTCTCTGATGACGAATCAGCAGTAAGCTCTCATTGTTAATATTGATATCATAGATACCATCCTTGCAATGATCACTGAGCCGTGCAATATATTTTTTTTCTGACATAACAATACAGTTAGCTACTTATTAATAGAATGAAATAAAAAAGCCCGTCCGCGGGTCAATTAATTAACGATGATTAAATACGATAAAAAATTTTTAAGTCTTTGTCCAGGCGATAGACCAATATCATTGACTCTTTTTTAGCGATTAAGAGCCAACATAATTTTTTCAATAGCCATCAATCCTTGTTTTTCTGGTTTACGTTTCTTTCATTGAGCGGAACTTTTACTAGAAAAACGTATCAAAACAGCAAATAAACATTGGAATGCACTAATGAAATATTTACCACTCTCTTTTATATTACTTTTAGCACTTGTCAGCAGTCTATTTGTGATCAGCCTGAGCGTCTCGGCAGAAGATTCAGCTAAGGCTTCTGCCGGTGTTAAAACATCCGCTCATGAGACGAATAAAAATTATAAAAAAGCCTATTTCGCCGGAGGTTGTTTCTGGTGTATAGAATCCAATTATGAACAACTTAATGGTGTTATTGAGGTGATTTCCGGTTATACCGGTGGCCATGTAAAAAATCCTACTTACCGACAGGTTTCAGCAGGCAATAGCGGGCATATTGAAGCTGTCGAAGTCATTTATGATGCCAGTAAAATAAGCTACGATGATCTCATCGTTGAATTATGGTATACCATTGATCCAACCGATGCAGGGGGTTCATTTTATGACCGGGGCGAACAATACCGCTCGGCTATATTTTATACGAATGATGACGAAAAGAAGCTCGCCCAACAAGCCATTAAGCAACTCGGTCAGTCCGGTCATTTTAAGAAAGCCATTGTTACCGAAGTATTACCCTTAAGCCAATTTTATAAAGCTGAAGACTATCATCAGGATTATTACAAGAAAAACCCTTTGCGTTATAAATACTACCGTTTCCGCTCTGGTAGAGATCAATATGTGGAAAAAATATGGGGTGAAGAGCTGCATAAAAAATTTCCCTCACAGGCACAAAATAATAAGCATACTAAAATAACATCCAAACGCTCAGAAACCAAAGGAAAATACATGAAAGCCAGTGATGCTGAACTGAAACAAAAATTAACCGAATTGCAATATGATGTCACGCAAAAAGAAGGCACTGAACGTCCCTTTCAGAATGAATACTGGGACAATAAAAAAACCGGCATCTATGTGGATATTGTGTCTGGCGAACCCTTGTTCAGTTCAGCTGACAAGTATGATTCTAAAACCGGCTGGCCCAGTTTTACTCAGCCGATAGGTACTAGCTCTGTGACTGAAAAAGTTGATAAACATTTATTTTATAGCCGTACAGAAGTTCGCAGTAAACAGGCTGATTCCCACTTAGGCCACATATTTACAGATGGTCCAAAACCCACTGGACTGCGCTATTGTATTAACTCAGCTTCATTAAAATTTGTACCCAAAGCAGAATTAGTCGAACAGGGTTATGAACAATATGTAAATTTATTTAATAATACCGATCAATAAGAATATAAGCCTTGCTAATCAGTAAATTTAGACTGATATCCAGTTTGTTTTTTTGTTAAAATGCTAAGCTTCATGTTCAAACATTAATATAGGAACCCGTAATTACAATGATGAAACATTTTCCACTTAAACACACCATTATTGGTGCGACTGTAAGCTGCTGTTTTGCCGTGCCTACACTGCTGATGGCGGTACCTCTCACGACTGATCAAAAGGCATCTTATGCCATTGGTTTTAAATACGTGCAATCCCTTAAGGATCAGGGTATCAAACTTGATGCTGAAAATTTAACCCAGGGTATCAAAGATGCTTACAGCGGCAAGGCTGTTTTATCTAATGACGAAATGAAAAATGCCTATAATGATTTTATGGCTCAACTGGTGAAACAAAAAGAACAGCAGCAAAATACCCTGGCAGAAAAAAACCAGCAGTTAGGCGATGATTTTCTTACACAAAACAAGGCTAAAGAAGGCGTCACCACGCTGGCAAGTGGTCTGCAATATAAGGTATTAAAATCAGGTAATGGGTCAACTCCCAAGGCAAGTGACAAAGTCACTACTCACTATCGTGGTACATTAATTGATGGTACTGAATTTGATAGTTCCTACTCACGTCTGAAACCGGCAACATTTCCTGTCAGTGGAGTTATTAAGGGCTGGACTGAAGCCTTGCAGTTAATGAAAGTAGGCGATAAGTGGCAATTGTTTATTCCGGCAGATTTAGCCTATGGTAAACGTGCTGTGGGTAAAGTGATTAAACCCAATTCAACTTTAATTTTTGAGATTGAATTACTGGGTATTAATCAATAATCGCTAATAATGAAGCGCAAATAAAAAAACCTGTGCTCTCTATCCGAGACACAGGTTTTTTTATGCCTTAATTAAAATCTACTGCATGCTCTGTAAGGCAGCAATACGTTGTTCCAATGGTGGGTGAGTCAAGAACAGAGCTTTTAAACCACCACCAACGCCGCCGGCAATACCAAAGGCAGCCATTTGATCCGGCAAATCCTGTGGCTCTGAGGCTTGCTGTAAACGTTTAAGTGAAGCAATCATTTTCTCTTTCCCTGCCAGTTGAGCGCCGCCCTGATCAGCACGAAATTCACGTCGGCGAGAGAACCACATAACAATGATACTGGCCAGCACCGACAACACCAGCTGGGCAATAATGCTGGTAATATAGTAGGCAGGGCCATGTCCTCGTTCTGTCTTAAAGACAATCCTATCAATCAGGTGACCAATCACTGTCGACAGGAACATAACAAAGGTATTCACTACTCCCTGTATCAGCGCCATAGTGATCATATCACCATTGGCCACATGACTCACTTCATGGCCTAAAACTGCTTCCACTTCATCCTGGGTCATCGTATTGAGCAAACCGGTACTAACCGCCACCAGCGCTGCGTTTTTATTTGCCCCCGTAGCAAAAGCATTGGGTTGTGGCGAATCAAAAATCCCCACTTCAGGTCGACCAATACCCGCTTGTTCAGCCTGACGATAGACGGTTTCAAGCAACCAACGTTCGGCATTGTTAGCCGGCTGTTCAATGATATTAACGCCCATAGAACGTTTAGCCATGCTTTTAGACATAAATAATGAAATGATGGAGCCACTAAAACCCACTACCAGCGACATGACCATCACTGCAGTCAAGTTGAGATCAACCCCATTTTGGGCTAATAATCCCTGAATGCCGAAAATTTGAAAAACAATACCGATTAATGCCATTACCGCCATATTGGTGGCAAGAAATAAAAATATTCTGCTCATTTAAGCTTTTCCTCATCGATTATATCAACATCAGATATGGGGCTTTTACATACTTATCTCAACATTTTTGTCACATCACCAATTAAATTAATCAAGTGGCTGGAAGAGACTATACCGATTATTGAGTTTTTATCTGCATCACCGGTATTACTAATGAGTACAATTTCACACTTATGTTTATGTAACTGCATGACCGCTTCTCCCACTGTAGTGGCGGTATTTACAATAACAAATTGTTTTCTTTTTAAACGATTAACCGGTATTCCTTCCGCTACGCTTTGACTGGCTAAATCAATTACCCCAATGACATTATCGGCTTCAACAATGCAGGCATATTTATTTTCAGCATTAATTGATTCCGTTTGTGACACATAGACAATATCATCCTCGGCGACATCATCAATAATAATATGTGATTTTAAATCGGCAACCAGTTCTTCTGGAATCATCTGCCCACGTCGATTAAGTTTCAAAGTATAAATATCACCTTTCATAAAGTGACGACGCACTGCATAGGCAACACTGACAGCAGCCATAATAGGTAATACGGCGTTATAGTCTAAGGTCATTTCATAAACAATAATTGCTGCCGTTAAAGGTGCACTTGTGGTACCTGAAACCATTGCGGCCATACCGGAAACGACAAATAGAATGGGATTAATATCCAGTTCAGGGAAGAGTAAATTAACAAAATGACTAAATAAGGCACCGGTCACTGCACCCAGAAATAAAGAGGGTGAGAAAACACCACCCGAACCACCCGAGCCGATTGTTAGCCCAGTTGCCAACATCTTGGCAAATATCAAAAATAACAAAAACCAGGGATCGGCAATCATATTCATCAGCACATCCTGAATGGTTGCATAACCGACACCCTGTACATAATAGTGACCAAATTGAACATAGATACTATAAAACATAATGCCCAGAATCAAAGTTCCGACCATGTGCTTGATATAGTCATTGGCAAACCACTTATCGAAGAAATCTTCAGAAAAGTAAATACTGGTAATAAATAATAATGACAGCAAGCCCATCAGAGCTCCCAGAGGAATAGCCAGCAAGGTCACATAAATATTACTATGCTCAATGCCGCCGAGTAATTCAGGTAAGGAAAAAGCGGGTTCATTACCAATCAGATACTGACCCACATTGGCCGCAATAACGGTCGCAACAGCCACCGGCAAAACGGTTCTACTATTGACTGAGACCAATAAAAGCTCAATAGAGAATAAAATTCCACCCAAGGGTGCATTGAATGTTGCCGCGATTCCCGAACTGGCACCACAGGCAATCATCAGATTACGCTGACTGACACTTAAACGGGTTAACTGTCCAATAAAAGAACTAAAGGCTGCTGAAATCTGAATAATAGGGCCTTCCCGGCCCAATGCTCCACCAGTACCGATGGTAATTGCTGACGCCAGGGCTTTGACGACACTGACATTACCCGGTATAAGACCCCGTTTATGATAAATGGCATTCATTACCTCGGGTACACCATGCCCCTTGGCCTCAGGAGCAAAATTTTTGATTAAAAAGACGACGATCAAGCCACCCATAACCGGAACAAAAATAATCAACCAGCCTAGATAGGAGCCCATAGTATGAACATTGGCATCATAAGAGGCCGATAACTGCCCTAAAAATACAGCATTATGGATAAAACCAATCAGCAGACGGAACAACCAGGAAAAAATACCCGCCAGAATACCAATCACTATCGAGATAAGAAATAAACTAACAAGATTTCTTGATACTAGTTTTGAGTCATCCAAGATGATAGCCTTTTATTTTATTAAGTTATAAGGTAAGGGTTTAAAGGTCGGAGTCAAAATTTAACTCCGATGCCAAAAAGAGTTTATTCACCCCAATCTTCCCCATAGTAGTGAGTGATTTCTTCATCCTTATTGATTTTTTTTATTGCCATAACAGTAAAATCATCATAATAGGCGGCATTGGCTTTATTGTCATGATTAATATATTTAAAATCATCCAATACCGTATAAGCATCATCTTCTGTAAGCCAAAGTACATAGGGACCATCTTTTTTGGCCTTTTTATATTGAAACGCACCGATTAATTCGCCCTTGCTGATACCTCTGGACGCAAATAAGCCTTTACCATGTATACTGCTTTTTTTTACATAGACAGGAGGGACATGTCTTTTTTTATTCATTTTTTATTTTCCATAAAAACTATCGCTATAAAATACTTAGTATCAGCTTTTTTGCGCAATAAATGTCGCTCGCCGGGGTGCTGGGTAGCCCTCAATAGTTTTATTGCTATCACTGGCATCGAGAAAATCCTGCAGCGATTCATAAGGCATCCACGAAGTTGTTCTTTGCTCTGCTATTGTGGTCTGATTAACATCAACCACCTGAATATTAGTAAAGCCGCAACGTTGCAACCATTGTGTCATGGTCGCAATACTGGGTAAAAACCAGACATTACGCATTTTAGCATAGCGATCATCCGGTACCAGACTCATACCTTGTTCGCCTTCAATAATTAAGGTTTCCAGTACCAGTTCACCCTCTTTGCGTAAAGCATTTTTTAATTGCAATAAATGCTCAATAGGTGAACGCCGGTGGTAAAAAACACCCATAGAAAAAACCGTATCAAAGGCATTGCTATTGGCTGGAAATTGTTCAATTCCTATTGGCAATAAATGAACCGGCTGTTCACCGGTAAAATGTTTTATTGCCTGAAACTGCATATAAAACAACCACGATGGATCAATACCAATTACCAGGGACGCCCCTTCGCCATACATACGCCAGCAATGATAACCATTTCCACAGCCTACATCGAGTACTAATCTGTTTTTTAATGGCCTGATATGCTTCTTAATACGTTGCCATTTCCAGTCAGAATGCCACTCACAGTCAATGAGTAAGTCATTAATTTTATAGGGTCCTTTACGCCAGGGTATCAATAATTTTAAGGACGACTCTAAGCCTTCATTATCAATATCTATCGGGCATTGAATATGCAGGTCATCCGCACGAAAATCAGTCACGGCAGTCGCTACTTTGGGCAGTTGCGTTAAAGCCGTATTCCAACGGCTATAATCTCCATGATTTTCTGCTGATAAGGAGTCCAGTCTAGCGGTAAACTTTTCTCGCCATCGCTCGAGTGCTGTATCCTGCAGTGCTTGATAAAAAGAGGTAAAATCGGGCATTTTTATAGCTTGTAATATAGGGATAAATAAAAATTTTAAGTAATATTCAGGGTCAATAGTGCGATGACTATCAGCCGGATAATTGATTATTTAATGGCAATAAGTGAAACAAAGTTAAAACATTGGAACCATTGTTCTACCTGAGTAAAACCACTATTACTGAGCCGAATTTTATGCTGTTGCAAACTTTCTGGTAAGAGTACCTTTTCTAAAGTTTGCCTTTTCTGGCTAATTTCCAGATCACTATAGCCATTGGCTTTTTTGAAAAAGTGATGCATATCAATGAGTAGCTGCTGTTGTTCTCCATCACTGAAATTAAGCTTTTCTGACAGTATTAGAATGCCGCCCGGACGCATTCCCTGATAAATCTTGTCCAGTAATGCTGTACGCTGTTCCCGGGCAATAAATTGTAAGGTAAAGTTCATCACTACCACCGATGCATTTATTATTTCAATGGTATTTATATCCGCACAGATAAACTGAATAATGTGCTTATTAACCTGGGCATCGGGATGGCTTATTAAGGCCTGTGCTTTTTCCAGCATTGGCATAGAATTATCCACTGCCAGGATACTGAGTGATTCATGATTGATCGCTCTGGCCATTGATAATGCTGATGCGCCCAGGGAGCAGCCCAGGTCATAGCAGCGTGTTTGCGGCTGAAAAAATTCCGCAGCAAGAATACCACTCATTGCTACAATACTGGCATAGCCCGGTACAGAACGATTAATCATATCAGGAAAAACACTGGCCACTTTTTCATCAAAATTAAAATCAACCAAGGTTTCCAGAGGATTTGAATACAAGCGATCCTGCTGCGTGATAAGCATTGAAGCAGACTTTAAATTCACAATAATTCTGCCCATAAATCATGTTCACTATTATCAATAATTTTCACATCAATAAAATCACCTGGATTTAAGCCTGCCATTTGTTCAATCGATACCTCCGCGACAGGTTCAATAAAAACCAGTCCATCAACATCAGGAGCATCAGCAGCACTGCGGGCAATAATGCCCTTATCATCAATAGCATCGATTAATACGCGCATTGATACACCAATTTTGGCCTGCAGCTTATGGAAACTGATGTCAGCCTGCACCTCCATTAATTGCTGTAAGCGTTGTTCCTTTATTTCTTCAGCTACTGGTTCAGCAAGAGCATTTGCTGCAGCACCCTCTACAGCAGAGTATTTAAATGCACCAACACGATCAAATTGTATTCGTTTAATAAAATCCAGTAAATGTTGAAAATCGTCTTCTGTTTCACCCGGAAAACCGACAATAAAAGTACTTCTAAGGCTTATATCCGGACAAATTTCTCGCCAGGAGGCAATGCGTTCCAGCATATTTTCACTATTGGCCGGACGCTTCATCGCCTTAAGAATTTTGGCCGATGAATGCTGCAGCGGGATATCCAGATAAGGCAGGATCTTCCCTTCAGCCATCAGGGGGATCACTTCATCCACATGAGGATAGGGATAAACATAATGCATACGCACCCAGGCATCCAGCTCACCCAAAGCAGCAGCAAATTCTTTAAAACGTGTTTTAATGGGTTTACCCTGATAAAAACCCGTTTGATATTTAACATCGAGCCCATAAGCCGAGGTATCCTGTGAAACAACGAGCAGTTCACGTACTCCGGCGTGCACCAGATTTTCTGCTTCCTGTAAAACTTCACCGACAGGACGACTCACCAGCTTGCCACGCAAAGATGGAATAATACAAAAACTGCAATGATGATTACAGCCCTCAGATATCTTTAAATAAGCATAGTGGCGGGGAGTCAGTTTAATACCGCCTTCAGGTATTAAACTGGTATAGGGATCGTGTTCAGGAGGCAGATGTTCATGTATCGCCTGCATCACTTCTTCTAAGGCATGTGGTCCGGTCACCGCCAGCACCGACGGATGAGTCTGCTTAACAATATCACCCTTGACACCCAGACAGCCGGTGACAATGACTTTACCATTCTCATTCAGAGCCTCACCGATGGCTGCCAGTGACTCTGCCACAGCATCATCAATGAAACCGCAAGTATTGACTACAACCATATCAGCCTGCTGATAAGAATCACTAATGTCATAACCTTCAGCACGTAAACGTGTCAGTATCTGCTCTGAATCAACTAATGCCTTAGGACATCCTAAACTTATAAAACCAATTTTATGTGCAGCCATGCGAATCCTGAAAGATTTTAAATAACACCGTATTATAGCAATTTTAATGACCTAATAGTTATGCTAAGATGCCAAATCTTTTATTTTAAAAAACTTAGGAAGGAACAATGAACAAACAGCTGTTACTAACTGCTTCTATCAGCCTGTTATTATCTGCCTGCAGCAAAGACTATACACCTGCTGCCGGTGCAACAGGTGAAACTATTTTTAAACAGGCCTGTATGGAGTGTCATGAAGCCATTGAAGGTAAAGATAATATCTATTATGAACTCGCCAGTGATAATAAAAATATTGATTTTTTTCAGCAAAAGATTTCTTCCGGCAGTTTAATTATGCCTAAATTCCCTAATATCACCGGTGAAGCACTCACTGCAGTCAGTCAATATGCACTAGAGCATTCCACGGACAAAAAATAACTTTTATCTGCTGCTTTGTCTGCCTCGAGTAGAGTTGAGCAGCCGGTGTTAGTTAAATAAATCCTGTAAACGTATAGACAGACTTGTCTGTTTTTCCATTGAACTATACAGCAGTACCAGCAACAACATTGCCGTCGTGATAAGTGAAGCTAACACTATAAAAAATATCACTTTTATATGCCTCTTATATTTAAGCTCTTTGTAGGAAGAATACTACACTACATACAATGGTTTTCAATATAAAAAGAAATAGACTATGAACAAGGTCATATTTTTTAATTTATTCGTCAACTTAACTTGCTAATATTCATATCTAATTTATTATTAGAAGATAAATAAAATGTTTAGCCCCCAGCAAAGTTAATTAATTTTAATGAGTGTCCATCTATTTATGCCTTATTATGCCTTCTTTCACTGGGAGAAGACGTTTAAGAGAAAAAGCCCTGCTTATGGATGGGCGCTAACCCGCAATCACAAAAAAAATTATGAATATCAATAAAGAGCTTGAGTATTTACTATCCGAAATTCCTATTTTCAATGAATTAGATTCAGAAGATACTCAGGTTCTTTCCAAGTATCTATTTCCCAAAGAGTTACCCATGGGCGGTCTGGTATGCAAAGAAGGTCAGCACGGCAGTTTTTTAAGTTTTGTCACTTCAGGTGAGCTGGAAATTGTCAAAACACTTGACAATAAGGAAGTAGTTATTTCCACTATATCTCAAGGGGATTCACTAGGAGAGATGGCTCTCATTGATGGCCTGACCCGCTCGGCAACTGTACGGGCATGTAAAGCCTCAAGTATATTGATTTTACGCAGGGATGATTTTAATACTCTATTGTCCAGTCATCCTGAAGTAGGCATTAAAATCCTTAAGGGCATTGCTCGCTTATTAAGTTTAAACCTGAGAAAAGCATCGGCACAGATCACCACCTATATGACGATGACACAGTAACGGCGAGCGTTGAGCAAAATTATAGCCTGGTGATGAATTAACACGCTATATTGGTATTTTATTTCATCTATTTATCTTTTTGCCCGCATTATATCTAGAAGATAAATGGACGTTATTTTGTCTTCTGTCGTTAATGGGCGACACTAACGATCCGGGATGCAGAGTCGTTAGCGGTTAGTACGCTTATTTTTCTTACCGGCGTATTTTTTCGCCATATTTTTAGTCTGACGATGGCGTTTTTGCAGCAATTGCCTGGTCTTGTCATTATTGCGTTTGGTACCGCGATAAGGATTTGAGCTGTTTTTAAATTCCAGTCGAATAGGCGTCGCTTCCAGTTTTAGCCATTTGCGAAACGAGTTCATCAAATAACGCTTATAGGATTCAGGTATATGCTCGGTTTGGCTGCCATGAATGACAATCAGCGGTGGGTTCTGCCCGCCCTGATGAGCATAGCGTAGTTTAATACGGCGACCTCGGGCTAAAGGAGGTTGATGCATTTGTACTGCATCTTCCAGCAACCGGCTCAGAGTCGCCGGTTGATGGCGTTTCATCGCGGAGGCATAGGCTTTATCAACTGAATCATAAAGCAGGCCAACACCACTGCCATGCAAGGCAGAAATATAATGGTATTTAGCGTAATCAAGAAAAGGCAACCGTCGTTCCAGTTGTTCCTTAACAAATTCACGGGCATCTTTGCTCATACCATCCCACTTATTAATAGCAATAATCAGTGCTCGCCCAGTATCCAGCACATAACTTAGTAAGTGCAAATCCTGATCGGTCAGACCTTCGTGAGCATCCAGCATTAAAACCACGACATTAGCGGATTCAATAGCTTGCAGTGCTTTAATAATTGAGAACTTTTCAAGCGCTTCTTTAACCCGACTGCGTCGCCTGACACCGGCAGTATCAATGAAGGTATAACGCTGCCCATCACGTTCAAAGGGGATGAAGATACTATCACGAGTCGTGCCCGGCAAATCGAAGGCTACCACTCGTTCCTCACCCATCAAACGATTAATAAGTGTGGATTTACCAACATTAGGCCGGCCAACAATAGCGAGTTTAATACCATTTTTCTTATAAGAATTCTCATATGAATTATCGTTATCGTCTTGCAGCTCTTCTTCATCAAGGGGAATTTCTGCCAGCAGTTTTTCCATCAGCGGGCTAATACCATCACCATGAGATGCAGATACAGCATAGGGCTGGCCTAAGCCCAGGGCAAAAAATTCAGCTTCCACTACATCATCGTTCATACCTTCGGTTTTATTAACCAAAACAATGATTTCTTTACCTAATTGACGCAGATGTTGGGCAATGGTTTGATCATGTCCGGTTAGCCCTCCCCGACCATCAAGTAAAAACAAAATAATGCTGGCTTCCTGCATAGCCAGATAAACCTGTGACTGCATCAGCGGATCAACACCCTCATCTTCACCACTAAGCCCCCCGGTATCAATGACAATATAGGGTCGATCACCGACGACGCCATCACCGTATTGTCGATCCCGGGTGACACCGGGCATATCGGCAACCAGGGCATCGCGGGTTTTGGTCAGGCGATTAAAAAGTGTTGATTTACCCACATTAGGGCGTCCTACCAGGGCAATTACCGGCTTCATTAGTATCTAACTCGTTTAATTAATCTGTAATGCAGCTAACTTGCCGCTATTACCATAGATATAGACTGTATCATCTTCGACCTGGGGCTGAACATGAAAACCGTCATCATCAATTTTTTTGCGTCCCACCAGAGCCCCATCATCCTGAGAAATCAGGTGTACATAACCTTCAAAATCACCTACTAAAATATAGTCGCCAATGGCCACAGGTGCTGTCAATTTACGATAAGCCAGCTTGTCCTGTTTCCACAGCATATTGCCCGATACTCGATCAACCGCCCAGAGATTACTATCCGAGTCGGTTACAAAAATATACTGACCGTCAGCGGTAATTCCTGCATAGGATGACATTTTTTTAGCCCATAAGACTTCACCCTCAAGCGCATCGATAGCAACAATACGCCCCTGATAAGTCACCACATATAATACACGACCAATAAGCAGCATATTCGCATCAATATCAACCAGACGTTCCAGGTCGGAGCGTCCCCGCGGGACGGAGGCATTGGCTTCCCATAAAAGACGGCCATGCTTCACGCCAATAGCGGCCACCTTACCACTATCGAAACCGGTAAAGACCAGCTCACGACCACCAATTATGGGGCTGCTATTACCACGCAGTGTCAATACTGGCACACCACGATCATAAACCCATATTTGTTTACCATCATCGGTGCTCAAACCATAAATTCGCCCGTCACCAGTACGTACAATCAACACATCATCCTGTAGCAAAGGCGCAGATAACATGACACTGCTCAGGCTTTTTTTCCATTTAAGGCTACCATCCTGAGCATCTAAAACAATAATTTCACCACGATTATTACCCACAATCAGCAGCTCCTGGCCAAAACCAACCCCTCCGGTAATAGTCATATCCAGTTCAATTTGCCAGTTGATATTACCCGCACGGCTTATTGAGCTTAGTTGCCCTTCACGATCAACGGTAAAGATACTATCATCACTGATAGCCGGTTGCAGATTGACAAAGGCTTCGTTCAGCCCAACACCTGTACTTTTACTCCACAATGCATGAACCTGTGCTGTTTCGCTAAATTCAGTCAATTCCGTTGGCGGAATAGAGTTGTCTTCACCGCCAAAAAAACTATCTGTCCAGCCACAGCCTGTTAAAGACAGGCTAGACAAAATAAGTACAGTGATAACAAAAATTTGTTTCATTATGAATTGCCTAAATCATTGCGTTTAACTTTTAAAATTTGCGCATTAGCACCGATAGCAGTATAAGCCTGCAATGCCTGATCATACGCTGTGCGCGCTTCATCAAGACGTTTCAATGCCACCAGAATATCACCCTTAGTTTCCATGTAGGTAGCTTTAAAGCTGCCCGGCTCTACATTAAGCACCTGTAAAGCCTGTTCATTTTTCCCCTGGGCTGACATCAGACTAGCCAGACGGACCCGGGCAATATGTTTTAAATTAGCAGCTTCAGTGTTGGCGACTACCCACTGATATTTTTTTTCTGCTTCAGCAAGTTTAGCATCAGCAATCATCTTTTTTGCTTCCAGCATCGCCGCGAGCGCAGCATAAGGATAATCAGCATATTCAGACAGCATAATATCCACCTGTTGTTCTATGGGGGTATCACTACCACTCTGAATAGCATATAGAATATGATCATATTCTATCGATGCTGTTTGCGATGAAACGAGTTGTTTTTGTTTCCACTGCTGAACGCCAATAATGCCGCCCAAACCGACAATAGTCAGCACAATAAGCATTTTAAAATTTTCATTCCACCATTTTTTTATGGCTTCAACCTGTTGTTCTTCTGTTTCGTAATTATCCATTTCATCTCCTAAAGCTGCGGATATTTTATCTTTTGATTATGATTTGTCCAGTTTATTTATCTCATCATCTATATCATGCGTGACAAGCTGTTTCCCTTTGTACTCTATTCCCAAAAGCAGCAGAGTCTCATCAATACTAGCCAGCACTAAGAGACTCTAATAAATTGATTAATTGCTGGTGAGTTAATTGCTCCTGCTGAGGCTTATTATTATCCTGCACACTACGTAAATATTTAATGCTGATAGTATTGTTTGCCAATTCATCATCACCCAGGATAAGGGCAATTTGAGCCTGACTTTTATCTGCACGTTTCATTTGACTCTTAAAGCTGCCCGCACCACAAACCGTTAACAGACGCACATCAGAAACAGCATCACGTAATTGTTCAGCCAAAGTAAAACCAGCACTTTGTGCAGCATCGCCCATCATCAGCAAGACGGCATGCGGATGTTGTTTGCTATCGGTCAGTTGTTCAGTCGTAAGCAGGCTGATCAGGCGTTCCAGTCCCATGGCAAAACCAACTGCACTGGTGTCACGACCACCGAGTTGTTTTACTAAGGTATCATAACGGCCACCGGCACAAATTGTACCCTGTGCTCCCAGTTTATCCGTTACCCATTCAAAAACAGTTTTACTATAATAGTCTAAACCACGCACCAGGCGGGTATTAATCTCATAGGCAATGCCCGCACTTTCTAGATAATGGCATAAACGCTTAAAATGCTGTTCCGATTCTTCGTCCAGATGATCCATCAGCCGCGGCGCCTGTTCAATCATCTGCTGCATAGCAGGATTTTTACTATCTAAAATGCGTAGGGGATTTGTGTGTAAACGGCGCTGACTGTCTTCATCAAGCAGGCTGTTATTCGCTTGCAAATAATCAACCAGAATACTACGATAAGCTTCTCTTGAGGCACTTGTGCCCAGAGAATTAATTTGCAAGGTCACTGACTCTGACAGGTTCAGCATTTTCCACAAGCGCGCAGTCATGCAAATCAGTTCAGCATCAATATCCGGCCCGTCCAGCCCATAAACTTCTACACCCATCTGGTGAAATTGTCGATAACGGCCTTTTTGTGGTCGTTCATGACGAAACATCGGCCCCATATACCAGAGCCTCTGCTGCTGATTGACCAGTATACCATTTTGTATGCCTGCGCGTACACAAGCGGCTGTACCCTCCGGTCTGAGAGTCAGACTATCACCATTGCGGTCTTCAAAGGTATACATCTCTTTTTCAACAATGTCAGTCACTTCACCAATGGAGCGTTTAAATAAGGCAGTTTTCTCAACAATTGGAAAACGTATCTCATTATAACCATAAGTGTGCATCAGGCGACGCAACTTATCTTCTATAAATTGCCAGGCGGGGCTTTGTTCGGGAAGAATATCATTCATACCACGAATTGATTGGATTTTATCTGCCAAAGTTATTCCAGTTTTTCAGTCGTTAGATAGAGGTAATTCAGTCAGGTCGCTATTTTACCCTAAAACGGGCAATATTTTTCTTATTTATATAGCTTGAATGGTCAAAAATTTTACCATTAATAGAAATGCTTACCACCCGGGCATCGCCAAGAAAGACCTGGTAGGGTAATTTGCCCTTCAGAAGAAGTGTTTTTCCTGCTTTTTTTAAACCGGAAGAAAGGATTTTGTTCTCAGCATCTTTAATACTTACCCATGAATTTCCGGAAAAAGTCACCACTAATTGATCACTTTTATCAGTGCCGTCCAGCGCCTGCGAATTCTCAGCTGAAGAAAGTTTTTCAACTACAGTATTATCAGTGGATGGCAAATTTGCCGTATTCAAATTCGCCACTGACAAAACATCCTCGGGCAAAGCCATTGCTGCTGCTGTTGTTGATTGACTGCTATTGGAGCCCTCAGCGGCGGCGGTTGTACCCGCAAGTGAGGATTTATCGGCGGATAAAGAACCAGTCTCCTGTTCAGTGCTACTTTTTGACCCGGCTGTTTTTTCTTCTAAGGTTTTATCCAGCGGCTTCTCTGCCTCTATCATTTCTTCACCCGCAGGCACATCATAAATGGCCTCTGGCTCAGGTAATAATAGACGATTTGAATCATTATTGTGTACCGCATTCTCAATGGTAGCGGTATCGATATCCGGTGCATCAAGCATTCCATCTAAGGATTGCGTTACTTGTTCAGCAGGATAATGAGTTTGTACATAAAGCCAAAGTTTCCAGCCACCAAATGCCAGAAGCAATAAAAGTAACAGCCAGAAAATCGGGGTAATTATACGTGATAAATTAGCCGGCTGATTGATGTTTTGTTTTTTTGTTATTTTTAGTTGTGGACTCAGGCTGCTTTCTTTGTGCTCGCCTTTATAATAATCAATCAGCGCTTCGGGCTGAATTTTTAAAAATTTTGCATAATTTCGAATATAACCACAGACAAAGGCAGCCACCGGCAAGTGTGCATGATCTTCACTTTCCAGAGCAATAATAATCTTTTGATCCAGACGCAATTCACGAGCCACATCGGCAATACTGATATTTTGTGCACTTCGGGCTGTTTTAAACTGATAGCCAAAACCATTCTCTCTGGAAGCGATAATATCCTGCAGTTCCTGCTGTTGTGATTGATTTTCCAAGGCTAGTATTCCTGTTTTCCCTGATAATACAATTTTGTTTCATCACTATCTGGAAATTTACTTTTTAACTGTAACTCATAACTGGACAGTAGATTTTTATTCGGATAGGCCAGCTTTCTCAAGATATTAATACCCAGCCATAAAGCATCGGCATTCGGAACGGCCTGATGATCGTAGCGCTGAAAGTAACTCCATGCATATTCATAACTTTTATTGATATAATTAATTTTAGCCAGCCCTAATAAAGCCGCAGGCATTGTCGCATTTATTTCAATAGCTTTACGATACATCTTTTCAGATAATTCGATATTATCATTTTCCAGCGCACACCAGCCAGAACTTTGATAAGCATTAGCCCGATTAATATATAAGGGATTATTAATCACTTTCTTGAATAATTTCTGTGCTTCAGTATATTTTTTATCTTCACAAAGGAAAATTGCATAGTTATTCAGTAAAGATGAGTCATCTGATGCCAGCTCCAGCGATCGTTCAAACTGCTTACGCGCCTCAACGGGACGCTCAAGGCGGCCATATAATATGCCCAGATAATTATGTGCCAAAGCATAATCGGGGTCCTGTTTAATGGCTTTTTTTAATTTAAGCAAGGCTCGATCATAACGGCCATTGCCAATATAACCGGCACCTAATTGAGTATTAATCTCTGCCGCTTTATTGGTTTTATACTTTTTAGCCGTATATTGCGTAGATAAGTCAATATCATTACTGGAGTCATTCATCAAGTTACCCTGACAGGCAGACAATAGATAGACAAAAAACAACACGAATAGTATTTTATTCATTAAAGCCACTTCCCCATTTTTGACATATAATTTTTCACTGGCAAATATTTATCCCTTAATCTCCATTAAACACCCGTACGTTTACTTTTATCTTTTACCTTACCCGCCAGTTGCCCGCAAGCAGCATCAATATCATCACCGCGTGTCTTGCGCACAACAGCCACATAACCGGCCTTGTATAAAATATCCTTAAAACGCTCAATAGTTTGTGGTTTTGAACAGGCAAAATCACTATCAGGGAAGGGATTAAAGGGTATTAAATTAATTTTACAGGGTAATTTTTTCAGTAAATGAGCCAATTCACGAGCATTTTTCTCACTATCGTTAATTCCCGCTAACATAACATATTCAATAGTAAACTGCTTCTTTTTCGTATCACCACTAAAATAATACTGGCAGGCAGCTAATAATTCCTGAATGGGATATTTTTTATTGAGTGGTACTATTTTATCACGGATCTGATCATTAGGTGCATGGAGTGAAATGGCCAGGCTGACATCACATTCTTCGCGCAAACGTTTCAGTGCCGGCACCACACCGGCAGTGCTGATTGTCACCCGGCGCTTTGACAAACCATAGGCATTGTCATCCAGCATCAGATGAATAGCCTGTACTACATTGTCAAAGTTGAGTAGTGGTTCACCCATGCCCATTAACACCACATTGGTGATCACTCGATTTCTGGAATCCTGCACTTTGTGCGGTTTATGCTGCGCTTTTTGTTCCAGTTGATTCAAGGTGCGGTTGGCTATCCATAATTGCGCTATAATTTCAGCACTGCTTAAATTACGATTAAAACCCTGTTTAGCCGTTGAACAGAAGCCACAATCCAGGGCACAACCCACCTGCGAAGAAATACATAGAGTGCCCCTGTTATCTTCAGGAATATAGACCGTTTCAATACTATTACCGCCATCCAGACGCATCAGCCACTTGATGGTACCATCACTGGCTTTTTGTTCCATGACAATTTCAGGGGCTTTTATCTGAGCAATATCAGCCAGCTTAGTACGCAATGCCTGACTAACATTACTCATCTGAGAAAAATCATCCACACCGTATTGGTGAATCCATTTCAATACCTGTACAGCACGAAAGGGTTTTTCACCCATTTCACTAAAAAAATCGTTCATATGTTGCAGATCATAGCCCAGTAAGTTAATTTTAGCGGGACTGACTGCACTGATAGTTTGTGGGGCAATAGAATTCATATTTGTCCGTGAATATAAACGACGAAACCCACGTTCTTAAAATTTAAGAAAGCAGGTTTGATTTTTATCGGCTATTATACGTTAAACAGGTCGGTATCAGGGGAAATAGTTCACCTAAAAAACAATTCTCTTAGTGATTTTCAGAAACCATATTGATGGTATATTTAGGGATTTCAATCACCAGGTCTTCATCCGCCACGACAGCCTGGCAACTAAGTCGAGAGTCAGGCTCAACACCCCAGGCCTTATCCAGGTAATCTTCTTCAAGTTCGGTGGCTTCTTCGAGGGAATCAAAACCTTCGCGCACCAGTACATGACAGGTTGTACAGGCACAGGATTTCTCGCAGGCATGCTCAATTTCAATGTTGTTTTCCTGAGCCGCATCACAGATGCTGATACCTGGCTCAACTTCAATCACAGCACCTTCCGGGCAGATTTCTTCATGAGGTAAAAAGATTAACTTAGTCATTTTCTAACCCTTAATGGTTTACTTAATTATCAAGATCATCAACACGTTGCCCGGCCAGTGCCTTATTAATACTGGCGTCCATACGGCGCTGGGCAAATTCTGCCGTCAACTGGTCAACTTGATCGATTTTTAATTTAATAGCCCTTTGTTCACTTCCCTGAGCGATGCTTTGCAGCTCATCCACCTGCTGACGAATAATAGCGTATTCATCTGCTGACAGTAGTTTTTCACCATCTTCAGCCAGGGCTGCAGACAAAGCCTCAACAACCCGCTCCGCTTCTACCTGCTGCTCTCTGAGTTTACGGGCATTAATATCATCCTGAGCATGGCTAAATGAATCTTTCAACATGGACTCTATTTCATTATCCGTTAAACCATAAGAGGGTTTAACCTGAATGCTACTTTCCACACCGGATGTTTCTTCTCGTGCGGACACCGATAATAAGCCGTCAGCATCAATTTGAAAAGTCACTCGAATACGCGCTGCGCCGGCCACCATAGGCGGTATACCGCGTAGCTCAAAACGAGCTAGAGAGCGGCAGTCACTGATTAATTCCCGCTCACCCTGTACCACATGAATCGCCATTGCCGTCTGACCATCTTTAAAAGTGGTAAAATCCTGTGCCCGGGCAACCGGTATTGTGGTATTGCGGTGAATGACTTTTTCAGTCAACCCCCCCATCGTTTCCAGGCCTAAAGACAATGGTGTCACATCAAGCAGTAACATGTCTTCATCTGATTTATTACCGACCAGTACATCTGCCTGACGAGCAGCACCAATGGCCACTACTTTATCTGGATCAATATTAACCAGCGGTTCAGTGGCAAAAAATTCACCCACCATCTGGCGTACCAGAGGAATTCGGGTAGAACCACCGACCATCACCACATCGTGAATATCCTCAGCTTCAATATCAGCATCGCGCATGGCCCGGCGACAAGGGCTTAAAGTTTTTCTAATCAGAGGCTTAATTAATTGTTCAAATTGCTGTAGCGATAATTCACCCTGCCAGTTTTTGCCACTCGCCAGAGTAATATTTATCACCGCACTGGACTGGGAACTCAGGGTTTCTTTTGCCTGCCGAGCAGCATCGAGTATACTGCGCAATAAACCGGCATCTGGTTTATCAATGTGCGCTTCAGCTAAAATCCAGTCGGTCAGGATGTGATCCAGATCATCCCCTCCCAGTGCAGAGTCACCGGCTGTTGACAGTACTTCAAATACTCCCCGAGTTAATTTTAAAATAGAGATATCGAAGGTACCACCGCCTAAATCATAGATAACGTGAATGCCTTCACTGCCGCTATCAAGACCATAGGCAACGGCAGCAGCTGTGGGTTCATTAATTAAACGCAGCACATTTAAACCTGCCAGCCGAGCAGCATCTTTGGTAGCCTGGCGCTGGGCATCATCAAAATAAGCAGGTACAGTAATTACTGCCCCCGTTAATTCATCACCCAGTACGGCAACAGCCCTTTGTTTAAGTGTTTTTAGAATTTCTGCCGAAACTTCCACAGCACTGACATCACCGGCCAGGGTATGAATACGCGGCACAGTGGAATTATCTTCCATGACAAACTGGTAAATAGAGTGCTTTTTAATATCATCAAGACCACGTCCCATATAACGTTTCACTGAAGCAATGGTATTATAAGGGTCACTGGCGGCATTTTGCAGCGCCTGCGCACCGACTATGGTCTGATATGTATCCTCTTCTCGACCCAGAAACTGTACCACCGAAGGTAGCAGATGCTGACCATGCTCATCGGCAATCGTTTCTGCCAGACCACTTCTTAAACTGGCAACCAAAGAATTTGTGGTGCCCAGATCAATGCCTACAGCAAGCTTGTGCTGATGCGGTGCGGTGCTTTGTCCTGGTTCTGATATTTGTAATAAGGCCATAGTGTAATAATATTTTATGTTGGGGGTAACGATTTACCCGGTTTAAATGTGATCGGCTAAATCTTCTTCTTTATTCAGGCATTCCTGTTCAAGACGATATAAATATTGCATTTTCAACACTTGTGCCGTCAACTCGTTTAATAGTATTTCATGTTGACTATCATCTGTTTGCCTCGACAATAGGTCAGCAAAAAGTGTCGACACGATCTCCGTAGCCGACTGAATACGTGATTTCACATCGTCCATCAGCGTATCCAGTTCAGCAAATGGATCCATCTGGCTCTCAATCCGAGACAAATGTTCACGTAATTCCATTTGTCCCATCAGAAAATCGGTATCCACTGCTTGCGAATTCTCTCCTAAGTCAACACCCAATAATGATAATAGATAGATTGAGCGTTGCAGAGGATTTTTCAATGTGTCCAGAGCATCATTTATTTGTGCTGCTTTTTGTACTGATAGTCGTCGCTCAAGATCAGAGGCATTGGCATATTTATCCGGGTGTATGGATTTTTGTATCTCATGATAATGACTAGTTAATACTTTTTTATTAATAGAGAAGCTGACTGGCAAGGCTAATAATGAAAAATAATTATCGGGGTGATTTTTTTCTAGCTGATTGAGCATAAATGATTACCTAAGGAGGTGCCTGCCGGGACAAAAACCAAACAAAATAAAGAACATCACGCAATAACGTTATTATAGACCGGTTAATAAAAAGATAGCCTCAGTAATTGAGGCTATCGGTCAACAATACTGACCCATAGTGAGTATTTATCCCTGAACAAAGCTTCTGCTTATAACTTATTTCTCCCATTTAGAACACAGGATAAACGGATATTACTAAAAGTTGAAACTCTTGTTACTAGACGTTGAAACTCTCACCACAACCACAGGCATCTTTGACATTAGGGTTGTTAAATTTAAAACCTTCGTTCAAACCTTCACGACCATAATCCAGTTCGGTACCATCGATATAAAGCAGGCTTTTCGGATCAACGATCACTTTAACGCCTTTGTCTTCAAAAACATGGTCATCTTCTTCAACCGTATCGGCAAATTCAAGTACATAGCCCATTCCAGAACAACCATTTGTTTTTACACCCAGACGTAATGCTTCTCCTTTACCTCGATTTTCAATAAACCGGGTAACATGCTGCGCGGCAGCGTGCGTTAATGTAATCGCCATAAATAACAACCTATGTCATCGTATTAATCGTGAATTAATTATTTTTTTCTTTATAATCAGTAATGGCTGCTTTAATGGCATCTTCGGCTAATACTGAACAGTGAATTTTAACCGGTGGTAAGGCTAGTTCTTCAGCAATATCTGTATTCTTTATCTGCGCTGCTTCTTCCAGAGATTTACCCTTGACCCATTCAGTCACTAATGAACTTGACGCAATAGCGGAACCACAACCATAGGTTTTAAACTTAGCATCTTCAATAATACCCTGTTCATCAACCTTGATTTGTAAGCGCATTACATCGCCACAAGCCGGTGCACCCACCATACCCGTGCCAACACCTGAATCATCATTATCCATAGTACCTACATTACGCGGATTTTCATAATGATCCATTACTTTATCACTATAAGCCATTGTCGTTAACCTCAATTATTTTAAGCTATTATATCATTTTAATAGCGACCATTATAAATCTGAACGTATTGCTCAAAATAAAATGCTATTGGCCGGCATTTTACTCTATTAGTGCAATTACTCATAGTTGAGCTCTGTTTTATCTATTGATAAATTCTGAGCAGGCCAACCTTTAGTGTGCATTCCATTGAATTGATGAAATATCAATACCATCTTTGTACATATCCCACAAGGGTGATAATAACCTTAGTTTATCCACTTTTTCTTTCAGTAATTGAATGGTAAAATCTACATCTTCTTCGGTCGTAAAACGACCAATGCTAAAACGAATTGAACTATGCGCCAGTTCATCATTACGACCGATAGCGCGTAACACATAAGAGGGCTCCAGACTGGCCGAGGTACAGGCTGAACCAGATGACACTGCAAGTGAGTCAATGGCCATTAATAAGGATTCACCTTCAACAAAATTGAAGCTTAAATTGAGGTTGTGGGGTACTCGCTGCTCTAAATTGCCATTCACATAGAGTTCCTCCATACCCTCAAAGCCTTTCAATAATCGATTCCTTAACTCAAGAATACGCTTATTTTCATTGGCCATTTCTTCTTTTGCAATTTTAAATGCTTCACCCATACCCACTATCTGGTGAGTCGCCAGTGTGCCCGAACGCATACCCCGCTCATGCCCGCCACCGTGCATTTGTGCCTCAATACGAATTCTTGGTTTACGACGCACGTACAAAGCACCAATCCCCTTAGGTCCATAAACTTTATGGGCCGATAGCGATAGCAAATCCACCTTTAATTTTTGTAAATCAATTTCTGTTTTACCGGCACTTTGCGCCGCATCAACATGAAAAATAATCTTTCTGGAACGACAGAGTTCACCAATGGCAGCAATATCCTGAATTACGCCGATTTCATTATTAACGTGCATAATAGAGACTAAAATTGTGTCATCTCGCATGGCAGCTTCTATAACAGACAGCTCAATCAGGCCATCTTCCTGGGGATCAAGATAGGTTACTTCATAACCTTCGCGTTCCAGTTGACGACAGGTATCCAGTACGGCCTTGTGTTCCGTTTTAGACGTTATAATATGCTTACCACGCTTGGCATAAAAATGAGCCGCTCCTTTAATGGCCAGATTATCCGATTCCGTGGCACCCGATGTCCAGACAATTTCTTTAGCATCTGCATTAATCAACGCAGCCACATCTGCACGCGCCTGCTCAACTGCAGTTTCAGCATCCCAGCCGTACTTGTGAGAACGTGAGGCGGGATTGCCAAAAGTGCCGTCCATGGTTAAGTAGTGACACATTTTATCCGCGACACGTTTATCGACCGGTGTCGTTGCTGAATAATCTAGATATATCGGTGAACTCATCAATAATTCCTGTACCAGTTGACCACTATCAACAAGGCTGTCTGTTCAGCTGCATTTATAGTGTCATTAATTGTTAAAAATTTTATGCTACGCGAGACTCTTTTAAAACTATCTTATCGCCATTAATCGGCAATGCCTTATCCTGACGGCGGGCAACATCCTGCACCCCCTGTTTTTCTACCAGACTTCCCAGAGAAATATTAGCCAGGAAATCAAATATCTGGTCGCTCAAATCACACCAGAGATCATGGGTTAAACAACGTTCCTCGTGTTGACAATTGCCCTTGCGTTTACAACGGGTGGCATCCACTTTTTCATCAACAGCAGCAATGATTTCAGCCACCGCAACATCCGTTGCCGGACGACTCAGGCGGTAGCCGCCGCCCGGTCCCCTGGCACTATTGACTAACTCATTTTTTCTTAATTTGGAGAATAATTGCTCCAGATAGGAAAGCGAGATTTCCTGACGCTGTGAAATATCGGCTAAGGTAATCGGCCCCTGATCATAGTGGATGGCCAAATCTAACATTGCAGTAACAGCGTAGCGCCCTTTTGTGGTTAATCTCATGTGTTTTTCCTGATTTTTAAAACGTTATGACTCCATCTTAAAAAAACCAAGCGTTTTAGTCAAGTATATTTTAACTGGGAGCTGTACTATCATCGTTCTTGTCTGACTGAGAATTTGCACTCAGGGAAATTTTACTATCTAAATGAACGACATGCACCTGCTCTTCATTTTTATTGCTCGTACTGCAAATATCCTGAGCCGGGCAGGATTGCGGGTGTTCATCCCGGGGTGTGATTTCACACACATGAACATCCGCAATTGTTATTTCCGGAAACTCAGCATCAATCGAACGAATAGCAGTACACATTTTATCCAGTTTATCATCCACTGAATGCATGTGATCCAGCATACAATTGATGGCATGGGCCACAGGATCGGGCATTTCACTTGATGTTCCATAAGCATCAAAGCCAATTTTTTTGGCCATGTGCTCACGTTTTTCATTATTAACGTTATCTTTGGCTGCCGGTTTTTTCTCACTATTAGAGATAATCCGTCCGGGGATACCCACCACGGTGCAGGATTCAGGCACATCTTTAACCACTACCGCATTAGAACCGACACGAGCACCAGTAGCCAGAGTAATAGGCCCCAACACTTTTGCACCCGCTCCTACCACCACATCATTACACAAGGTTGGATGGCGTTTGCCTTTGTTCCATGATGTACCACCCAGGGTAACGCCGTGATACAGAGTACAGTCATCACCTATGCTCGTGGTTTCACCAATCACCACGCCCATACCATGATCAATAAAAAAGCGCCTGCCTATAGTGGCTCCCGGATGTATTTCAATACCGGTAAAAGTACGTGCAATCGCAGAGAAAAAACGTGCCAGCCAACGAATATTCCACTTCCACAGACGATTGTTCATACGATACATAATCATCGCATGCACACCCGGATACGTTGTTAGCACTTCAAAATAATTACGCGCAGCCGGATCACGATCAAAAACACAATGAATATCTTCTTTCAGATGTTCAAACATGGCAGACACTCACAATCATCATAAAATTTAACCGGCACAGCGCTATTCATAAAAAGGAAAACCAAGTATTTTACTAGGAAAGAGAAAAACTCTCAATATAATATTAGGGGTCGGAGTCAAATATTTATATTTGACTCCGACCCTGAGGGATCCCCACGAAATTTATAAGGTTATGATTGTTCATGCAGCATAAGGATCCATGATCAATTGTTGTATTTTATCATAAGCTACCAGCCAATCGGCTTCCTGTAATATAAGTCGTTTATCCCTATAAGCTCTTAATCCTAAAAATTGATACGACAAGACATTACGATGTTTGATTGTATTGGCTTGATAGTGGCGATGTTTGCCCATTATTTTTACCGCCATACCCAGCAAAAACAAAACAAACTGAGCCAACATTGCAATCAGTAA
>Ga0256844_10000051_pt1 | contig 45735 bp, 45 predicted proteins | sample MusselsmetaG_FD_189100 | JGI IMG/M metagenome (GOLD analysis project Ga0256844, IMG submission 189100) | Mussel associated microbial communities from hydrothermal vent at the East Pacific Rise, Pacific Ocean - Mussels | ecosystem: Host-associated > Mollusca > Shell > Unclassified ... | reverse complement strand
AGATTGAGCATGGATTAAATTGAAATCAAGGTTCGCGCAGCGACCCGTAGGGCTTGACCTTTAATTCAATTTCATCCATGCTAATTGACGCTTTTTACCCACAGATTCGTTTAAAGAACCTAAAAAATTAATAAAAATTGCAGTACAGGATAGTATGACCGGTCTCCTGAATCATAAGGCTTCTCTGGAGTTTTTGAAATTACGAAAAAGCTCCGCACAACGCTATGGTAATAATATTGCGGTGATTATGCTTGACATTGATCGCTTCAAATTTATTAATGACAGGTTTGGGCATCCGGCAGGCGATAAAGTGATTATAGCGATTGCTTCAACTCTAAGGGGGACACTTCGTGAATCAGATGGTTGCGGGCGTTATGGTGGTGAAGAATTTTTACTTATACTTCTGGAATTAGGTGTACAAGATGTGTGTTTTCTTGCAGAACGAATCAGAACGAAGATTGAAGAATTGAGAATTCCCGAGATAGATAACCTTCCGGTAACGGCGAGTTTAGGTATTGCCGTGTTTAATCCATTAAAGCCTGATGAAAATTTGATCGGTATTGCAGACAGGGCATTGTATGAAGCGAAACATTCAGGGCGTAACCGGGTGGTAATTGCAGACACCAAGGATGGTTATGCGGTCTGAGGTTATGGTCTAAAGAGTAACTGTTTTATGGCGAATTGCTTATTTGACAAGTCCTGCAACCGATTGGATATCAAGCTTGGACATAATGTTTTTTCGATGGGTATCAACTGTGCTCGGAGAGATAAAGCGCCTTTCGCACGATTTCATTAAAGGGCATGATGAGTCGTGTTATTTTTGCACCTTGTTGTTGATGAAATCTAGTAGCTGCTGCCCTGTAGAATTTGTCGGCTGTGCTATTATCATCTGTTCTGCAATATCTTTTGCCTGAACAAATTGCTGTCGCACTATATAAAATCTGGCGACTGTCTGGAGATAATGCATATTTCCTGGTTCGATTTCAATGGTTTTCCTCAAAGCAGTTTCAGCCTCTTTATCCTGACGAAGAAAGTCCAGGAGTTGTCCGAGATTATAATATGCCCTGGCATTATTTTCCATTCCGCTTGCAGCTTGTTGCAAATGCTTAGCTGCTTCTTCGTACTCTTTCTTTTCAGAAAGCAAAAGCCCCAGTGAATAGTGAACATCCGCTAAATCCGGGCTGAACTCCAGCGCTTTGCGAAGTTGTTGTTCTGCAAGATCATTTTTCCCCTGTCTACTGTACATCACTGCCAGGTTTGTTCGTGCTGTATAAAAATCACGATCAATTTCTGTGGCCCTCTTCAGATGCTTTTCAGCTTGGTCTGTCTGACCGAGATAACTGTACAGTGCACCAAGATTGAGTCTGGAGGCTGCAAAATCTGCTGAATAAAGGGCAATCTGTTCAAATTCTGCCAATACCTGATCAAAGAGTTCGCGTGTGCGTGGATTAAGCCGATCCGGTGCAATAGCAGTTAATGCTCTGGCTGCGTCAATTCGGACACCTTTTACAGGATCTTGTAATAGTGGTGTGACCATTTTGAGCCGTTGATCATTAAGATATGGTGGGAGATATGAGAGACCGGTTCGCCTGATAATGGATTCGTTACTTTGCAGAGCCTGTTGAAATGCCTTGCTAACTTCATCGTTCTGATACCTGCCAAGCAGTGACAGGGCAGTTGCCCGAACAAGCACCGGTGTCAGGTTATCGTTCATTATTTGCAGTAGATTGTGAAGGGCATCAGCCTCTCCATTTTGTGCTGCATTAAATGTCGTGCCAAAGTGGAATTTTTGTTTTATGCCATACCATTTTCTGGTGTACTCAGCAGACCATTCATTGCTTTTATCGATATGACAACGGTTGCAGGCGTTGGGTGTTCCTAATTTTACGCTGAGATCAGGGCGTGGGATGCGGATGGAATGATCGGGTCGATAATCATTTCCCATATAAATACGGCCGGGCATATGGCATTGCACGCACTCTGCACCAGTTCCCACTTTGAAGAGGATTTCACCTTGCTGGTTTGTAATTGCTCCACCATTTTCGCCTGCCTGCTTATGAAAGTGGTGTTCACGGGTGTCATAAAGAGAGGCCTGATGGCACTGTAAACAAAGAGCATTACCGGTCTGGTGCAGTTTTATTGTGTGCACATTATGGCAATCTGAACAGCGAACATCGTGAGCATACATTTTTGATTGTACAAAAGAGCCATACACATAGACTTCATCACGAATTTGGCCATCGGGATAATAGAGTCCTGCTTCAAGTAATCGCGGATTCTCTGTATCCAGCAGGTCCTGCTGCTTGTGGGTGTAGTCACCAAGAATTGATCGTCTGGAATGGCAGGGCGCGCAGAGTTCTATTTGTTGTTTATTATCGATGCCTGAGGTCTTGACCAGTAATCCGTCAGCACTTTGAGATCTTGCCATTTCAGGAAGTTCAGCCCAGTCCAGATGTTTTGAGCCAGGGCCGTGACATGCCTCACAACCAACACTGATTTCTGCCCATTTAGTGTCATAGTTTTCCGTTAGCGGATCGTAGTTTTTTTGCAGTTTGGTGGAGTGGCAATCAGCACACATGGAGTTCCAGTTCTGGCCCTGATTGGTCCAGTAGATCCATTCTTCTGGGTCAAGTGTAAGATCTGGATAGAGATGAAACCATTTCTTCTTTTCAACATCCCAGGCAATGGGCAGACATTGCATCCTGCCACCCGGGAAAGGAATCAGATACTGCTGTAAGGGATACCAGCCAAAGGTGTGGCTGATTTTATATTCCGCCATTTCCCCTTTTGGCCCCTGGGTATGCACAAAAAAGCCGCCATCTTTACGAAAGAAACGGGATCGAACACCATCTTTTTCAAAAGCAGTGTCGTTGAAATCACCAAGAACCGTATTGTCAGTGGCAACATCCATGGCTTTGGCATGGTGTGAATCCTGCCATTCTTCATATTCTTTTTTATGGCATTTGGCACAGGTTTCACTGGTGACAAAGGTTGCTGCAGGTTCTGGTTTGGTAATATTCTGCTTTTTTCTTTGTTGTAGAGCGTAGAACGGCAGGGACACAACAATAATCAGAGTGGCCACGATGCCAATGAGTTTCCATTTTCTCATGGGCTTAAGTGCTTTCCTCTGGAAGACTCAATTGATCAGCAGAAAAGCCTTTCCGTCTGATGGGACGACTGATATCGATGGTAATTGTGTCATGTTCAAAACTGATGGGATACAGATCAAGAGCCCGTGGTGCAGGCGATTGAATCACATTACCGGTGTTGTCAAAGATAGAGGCATGGCAGGGGCATTCAAATTGCTTACGTTCTGCAATCCATGGTACTGCGCAGCCAAGGTGGGTACATTTTCGGGAAATGGCGAGCATACCGCCATCGGCAAGTCTGCTGATGTAGCAGTTTCCGGCCTGAACTAAGGTCACAGTGCCTGGGAGAAAATCTGCGATCTTCCCTGCTTCAATGGGCTTAGCACCGGGATTCCCGGTTTCATGCTTTCTTCCTGAAACAAAAAAGGAGACTCCATCAGCGATAAGTTCTACCAGGGCAACAACCCCTAAAAGCACCCATATCCTGGAGAGAAAACTTCTTCGTCCCGGGCGCATTGGTGATCTGTCTTTTTTGTCTATTATCATCGTTGTTACCAGGGCAGGAGTAGTTTCATTCCTGCTCCACGAAACCAGATACCTGTTGTTATTAAGGCAAGAATTACCAGAAAGAAACCGACCAAAACAACCTGTATAGACCGCGTGGGCTTAGAATTTTTGTGGCCAAGAAAAGGAAGCAGCAGTAAAAAAGCGGTAAAAGCCAGAGGCAATACGCAGAGGGCAAGAACGGGCTGCATATGAAGGAGCAATTCCTGAAGCCAGAGAAAATACCAGGGAGCCTTTACCGTGTCAGGTGTAAGGTTTGGATTGGCCATGGCAGTGAGCGGGGCATCAAACTGCATGGAAAAGAGCAGGAGAAAACAGATCACCACTGCTGCAAAAGCCAGTTCCCGTACCAGCAGTTCAGGGATAACAGGCAGCATGTAGTTTTTCTCTGTTTCGCCAACTTTTACCCCGCCAGCTCTTCGAATACGCCAAAAATGGTAGAACATAAAAAAGAGAAAGGCGAAAGGGAGCAGGGTGGTATGGAAGGAGTGAAAAATCTGTAGCGTTGCTCCACTCACCTCTGATCCGCCAAGGATCAATCGTTGAAGGAGCTCGCCAACGACTGGAATATAAGCCAGCATGGAAGTCGCAATGGTAACAGCCCAGAAGGCCAGCTGGTCCCACGGCAGGAGGTAACCCGTGAAGTTGGCAAGCAGCACAAGCAGCAGGAGTATAAGCCCACAATACCAGCTGCGCCGTCTGGGATGGAAGTACGCCCCACTGAAAAAAACACGCAGCAGGTGTAAACAGACAACAACAACCAAAAAATGACCGGTCCAGTGGTGCATATTGCGAATCAGTTGCCCTAAAAACAGTTCTGATTGGATATGCTGTACTGAGAGATAGCTCTGAACCGGCATAGGTTCATAGGCAAAATTAAGGAGAAGACCAGTAAGCAGCTGCAGAAAGATCATTAGAGCAGCAGCACCGCCAAGTCCCCAGGTGAGCGTGAAGCGAAGGGCCGCAGCTGGGACTTTTCGGGGGCGGATATGAAAGAAGAAGTTGGGCTTTTGCAACGCTGTTAACAATGTCCTTACATTTTGTAACTATTATGGGAACCAATCGAGTAAAAAAAGCTGCTCTCAGGAAAATGCTTTATATTTACACAAGTTGTTGGATCTGGCCAGAATAATAACAAAAGTTAAAGGATTTTTTTCTTAAACAGTTGCAAGATACTCTTTAATCTTTTTTTCAATCTGTTTCTCAACCTCATCTCCTAAGAAGTGAATCTTGACTACTTCTTTAAACAGACAGGTGCCTATGCTGCAATCAATGCAGCCTATTTCAAAATCACCTAAAATCTCCCCAATCTTTGGATGTTTTTTTATAACGTCTATTATTGGTGTGTCTCCAATGTCGCCTGGAAGTTCCACGGTTCTGCTCCTTTAACGGTGGCTTATGTTGCTTCAACGGCAATAAGCCAATTATATATCTACTCTGATCTTGCCAATGCTTAATCCAGCAACACTTTCTGGCCTTCAAGTTTCTGAATCCGTGAGATTTCCTGTGTTACTTCCAGGACACCCATGTATTCATCATTGTCACCAAAGACAGGAAAGTAGCGGATCAGAACTTTTTCATCACGAAAATCGATCCAGAACTCTGCTGTGTCCATGGTTCTGTTTTTTAAGCTTTCAACGATCTTGAGAACAGTATCAACCGATTTCTCAGGGTGACATTTATGCACCTTACGGCCAATGACCGACCGGGTTCGAGGAAAGATCTTTTCTTTATCAAGGCGGTTAAAATACGCAACCGTATCATCAGCATCAACAAAGGTTACCTCCATCGGCAGTGTCTCCATGATTGCGTGGAGCTGATCGATACTGAGGTTCTCAAGAAGCCTCATTTTTTTGCCCCCTTCTTCAACCTCTTTAAGCATGGTTTCGAACTTGGTGGAGGACTGGTCTCCATAATGCTGTTGATCAAGATTTTGAAATTCCTCAAGGAGATAGGCAAAATCATCATCGGTCAGGATTTGACGGCCCATGTTGTAGAGAATATCGTTTTCCTTCCAGATGTGTTCTGCCCGGATGGTTAGATATTCCATACCTTCTTCAACAAACGCAGATTTCACATCATCAGAAGCCGTGTTCAGGGTAGCAAGCGCCATCTGCATCTTGGTCAGTAGTTTTCTCTCAAGATCATGTTCCAGCAACATCACACTGATGGGACCACCTTCAGTTGGCGCACCTCGTTCACCCATGCGAGGAAAGAGAAATTGTTCTTCTTTTGCATTGTGAATTTTATCGCCAAATTCTAAAAGAAAATCAACGGCTCTGGCTGTCTGCACCTTGTCATATTTTCCGTTTAATACTTTTGTAAGATTTGTTTTTAATACTTCCATGGCTCGTTCAATCATCTCATGTTCAGCAACCAGCCAATCATCCCATCTTGAAACTGCATCCATTCTATTTCTCCTTAAGTATTATAAATTTTATAACAACGCATCATAGCTTCCGTTGATTATGGACAATGTAATAATGATTATAATATTAGCCAAAAAAACTTTATACTGTCTTGTTGCATGCAGGAATGGCAGATTTGTTTTCCTCTGAAATATGCATTCTGGTAGGTGATGACATTGGGGCGGTTGTGCGTTAGGCATTGTTTTGATTAGACAATTCAGTGTACGTCGACTATGTTTCTTTATGAAGAATAGGTTCTCTTTGTAAAAACTTTTCTGTCATTTAAGTCACAACCTGCATACGTGTTAACTAGAAGGAAATATTGATGAACTATGTACCCTGGTTTCTGCCATTGCTTCTTGTTTATCTTCTTCCTCTGTTCGTCTTTACCGTAACACCACTTCCGTACTGGAATGCTGGAACAATAAAGAAGATGTCTGAAAAACGATGGAATTGTCGTTTTTATAATACCAATAGGAGGTTTTTATGAGATTGAAACACGCTTTTTGTGCAGCCACGGCACTTGCCCTGCTTTCATGGGCTGGAACTGTTGCTGCTGCTGACAAACCCAATATCCTGGTTATCTGGGGTGATGATATTGGTCAGTCTGATATCAGTGCCTACACCCATGGACTCATGGGATTTAAGACTCCTAATATTGATCGTATTTCAGAAGAGGGCATGACCTTCACCGATTATTACGGAGAACAATCCTGTACTGCCGGCCGTTCTTCTTTCATTATGGGGCAATCTGTTTTCCGCACAGGCCTTTCCAAAGTAGGAATGCCCGGTGCCAGTGAAGGGATGCATATAGAAGATCCCACCATTGCCGGTCTTCTTAAAGCACAAGGCTATGCCACCGGACAGTTTGGCAAAAACCATCTGGGGGATCAGGATGCCATGTTGCCGTCAAATAACGGTTTTGACGAATTTTTTGGTAACCTGTATCACCTTAACGCTGAAGAAGAACCTGAAAATGCGGATTACCCAAAAGATCCTGAATTTCATAAAAAATTTGGGCCACGTGGGGTGATCCATTCCTTTGCCGACGGCAAAATTGAGGACACTGGTCCACTAACGAAAAAACGCATGGAGACCGTTGATGATGAAACCACGGATGCTGCCATCGATTTTATCGAACGTCAGGTTAAAGCGGGAGTTCCCTTCTTTGTCTGGTGGTCTGGTACCCGTATGCATTTTCGTACCCATGTAAAAGCTGAATTACGTGGTATTTCAGGACAGAACGAATACTCCGATGGCATGGTTGAACATGATATGCACATAGGACGATTCCTGAAATTACTCGATGATCTCGGCATTGCTGACAACACGCTTGTCTTTTATTCCACCGATAACGGACCACACATGAATAGTTGGCCTGATGCTGCCATGACTCCCTTCCGGGGTGAGAAAAATACCAACTGGGAAGGTGGTTGGCGTGTGCCGGCTATGGTTCGATGGCCTGGAAAAATCAAAGAAGGCGTGTGGTCCAATGAGATCATGCACCACATGGACTGGTTGCCAACTTTCCTTGCCATTGCTGGTAAACCAGATATCAAAGAAGAACTCAAAACAACTGGTACGGACGCCATTGGTCGTCATTACCGTGTGCATCTGGACGGGTATAACTTTCTACCATACCTTACTGGTAAAGAGAAAAAAGGCCCGCGCCATGAGATTTTCTACTTTTCCGATGATGGTGACCTGACAGCTCTTCGCTATGATGACTGGAAGGCCGTTTTTATGGAACAACGTGCAACCGGCACATTGAAACTGTGGGCCAACCCTTTTACAACACTTCGGGTACCCCTTCTTTTCAATCTGCGCCGGGATCCTTATGAACGTGCTCAATTAACTTCCAATACTTATTATGACTGGCTACTGGACAGAGTCTATCTGCTGCTTCCAGCCAGTGAGTATGTTGGAGCTTTTATGGAAACATTTAAGGACTTTCCGCCACGTCAGAAAGCGGGTAGTTTCAACCTGGAAAAGGTTATGGACAAAATGTTGGAACCTGGGAATAATTAAGTAACAACGGGACAGCATAAAGACCTGTAATTTGCCACATCTGATAATAGAATATCGGATGTGGCATTTTTTTTATTTGGATTATTATGATGATACGTGACTCAATTCAGGAACTCCAGAATCGTATGGGCAAGTCTATTATTGGACAGAGGAAAGTAATAGATAGTCTTGTGCTGGGGCTTCTGGCTAACGGAAATTTGCTTCTTGAAGGTCTTCCCGGTCTTGCCAAGACCAGAGCGGTAAAAAGTATGGCCAATAATCTGGCTGCTGGTCTTTCGCGCATCCAGTTTACCCCGGATCTTCTTCCATCGGACATCACCGGTACAGAGATGTATCACAGTTCAGGTGGTAAAGACCTGCTTGAGTTTCAGCCGGGACCTATTTTCAGTAATATTATTCTTGCTGATGAAATTAACCGGGCTCCTGCAAAGGTACAGGCAGCACTACTTGAGGCCATGGAAGAGAAGCAGGTAACAGTTGCGGGAAAAACGCACAAGATGGAACCGCTATTTATGGTGCTTGCCACCCAGAATCCCATCGAGCAGGAGGGAACCTACCCCTTGCCGGAAGCTCAGATGGACAGATTTCTCATGCATGTTCGGGTTGATTATTCCTCCGATGAAGAAGAGCTCGAAATCATTCGATTGGTGCGGGGAGAACTAACTGGTGCAAAACAGACAGCAACGGAAGCTGTTTCTCAGGATGTTGTTTTTGCAGCGCGTAAAGAAATAACCACGATCCATTCTTCGGAAAATATCGAGCATTATATTGTGAGTTTGATCAGTGCCACCCGATATCCTGAAAAATATGATGAAAACCTGGCTCGCTGGATAGAGGTGGGTGCAAGTCCGCGCGGAAGTCTGGCGCTCGATAAATGTTCACGGGCTCATGCCTGGCTGGCTGGTCGGGATCACGTTACTCCGGATGATGTGCGAAGTGTTCTCCATGAATGTCTGCGTCACAGGTTGATTCTCAGCTACGAGGCTAATGCCGAGGAGATGAGTGTGAATCAGGTACTTGATGAGATTATTAAACTAGTGGCCGTGGCATAGACCATGTCCACGAGTAAATCAGCACCTGGAGTCTATAGTAGTCTTCAGGATCTTATCCGCCTTCAGCATCAGGCAACGGGATTTAGCTTTCTGCCGCGGCAACCCGTGCATAGTCTATTGTCGGGGCGTCATGGTTCCCGCTTGCGTGGTCGTGGGCTTGATTTCGAAGAATTGCGTCAATACCAGCCCGGTGATGATATCCGTACCATGGACTGGAAGGCGACAAAGCGTGCTAAGCAGCCATATGTCCGGGTCTTTACCGAAGAGCGGGAACGCCCCGTGTTGCTGCTTGTCGATCAGCGGATCTCAATGTTTTTTGGCTCCGAAGTTAATATGAAATCGGTAACAGCGGCAGAAGCTGCTGCCCTTGCTGCCTGGCGGGTGGTGGGTGCCGGAGATAAAGTCGGAGCCATTGTTTTTAACGATCAGGAAATACGGGAAATAAAGCCACGGCGCAGTAAAAAAACAGTGATGCAGATTCTTCAGCGCATTGTCGAGCAGAACAATGATCTCTCCGTTGGCTCAGGGATTACCTCCAATAAAGGAATGCTTGATAAGGCGCTGGAAAAAGCAATACATCTTGCAGGACATGACTATCTTGTCTGTATCATCAGCGACTTCTCCGGTCTTAGCGACAAAACCCTGCACCATGTGAAGCAATTGCTCCGCCATAATGATGTTATGCTGGTTCCCATATACGATCCATTGGCAAAAGAACTGCCCCAAAACGCCAGCCTTGTGGTTAGTGATGGCACAAATCAGCTTTTGCTCGATTCACGGGACGATCGTCTGCAACAGCGTTTTCCCGAATTTTTACAAGGCCGTTTCGATAGGCTAAATGATGGCTTGAAACGATTTGGTGTGCCAATTCTGCCCATTCATACCACCGAGTCTGTACCATTGCAGGTTAGAAAAGCCCTGGGATACCGCCCCGGAAAACAAGCAAGTGCCGGGAAAGTGGCTGTAAGAGGATCAAGATGAATTCTCCAGCACCCACCAGTCTGCAAAACCTTCACGATATTGTTGTGCCGGATCCAGTGGCATGGCTGCCTCCTGCACCCGGCTGGTACGCTGTGGGATTAAGTTTGTTGCTGGTGCTGGGCTGGTTCTCTGTAAGCAAATATCTGGCGTGGAAACGCAACCAATACCGTCGTGAGGCCTTGGCTGAGTTTGTCGAATTAAAAATACAACTAACAGTAAATAGCAGGTATCAGCAGTTACTCCCAGAACTCCCTCGTCTTGTTAAACGCACAGCAATGGCTGCTTATGGAAGGGATCTGGTTGCCTCCTTAACGGGTGATGAATGGCTTGGGTTTTTAAATAACACAGGCTCAACCATGCTTTTTACCGAGGGAAAAGGAAGGCTTTTAAACGAATGCTCCTATCAATCAACTGCTCAACTGGCACAGTTTTCAGGCGAAGAGGTTGCAGGCCTGCAGGAGGCAGTTTTTTTCTGGCTTCGTAAACATAAACAATCTAAGAAGAAATAAATTATGCAGATTACAAAGAATCATCGAATATGCTGTTGTTTTATACTGTCGTTAACAGTGCTTTTTCTTTGGCCTTTTCAGTCGGCTTTTGCGGCTGAAAAGCAGGATTATTCTGTTCTTGCAGGTGATTGGCAGCGGACGGATGGCGGCTACCTCGTTAAGGTCAGCGAGGTACAATCAGATGGAGGGGCAAAGGTTGAATATTTTAATCCCAAGCCCATCCATGTTGAACAGGCTGCAATTTCAACACAGAAAGGCCTGATTAAACTTTTCATTAAACTACAGGATACTGGTTACGAAGGATCAACCTATACTCTCTATTATTATGCTGAAAAGGATGCTCTAGCTGGCTTTTACTATCAGGCCACGCTCGATAGAACCTATAAAGTCATTTTTATGAGGAGAGATAATTAACCTAGATGTTCTCCTTTTCTTACATATGGGTTTTTATTTTCCTGCCTCTCCCTCTGATTCTGCGTAAAATTGCAACCCCCTACCAAGAAGAGCGACCTGCTGTTCAGGCCCCATTTTTCGATGAATTGGTGGAGCTGTCAGGGCTTGCACCGGGTAGCGGAGCAATAATCCGCAGGCAATCTCTTTTTCGGCAGATTATTTCAACCTGTTGCTGGGTGCTTTTAGTTGCAGCTCTTGCCAGACCACAATGGGTTGAGCAAGCAATTGTAAAGGAGGTCCCCACGCGGGATCTACTACTGGGTGTGGATCTGTCCGGCTCCATGAGCACCGAAGATTTTACAACAAAGAAAGGCAAAAAGATTAGTCGTCTGGATGCTGTGAAGGAAGTACTCGATAGTTTTCTGGAACGCAGAAAAGGCGATAGGGTGGGGCTGATATTTTTTGGCAGCGCACCCTTTATTCAGGCACCTTTTACCGAAGATCTGGATCTTTGCCGTGAGCTGCTTGCTGAAGCACAGGTTGGTATGGCTGGCCCCAAAACTGCTTTTGGCGATACCATAGGCCTTGCAATCAATATGTTCAAAGAGAGCACTGTCAAAGCTAAACTCCTCATTGTGCTCACCGATGGAAATGATACAGCCTCTAAGGTGGAACCGGTTAAGGCGTCTCAAATTGCCAGTGACAACGATATTGTAATTTATAGCGTTGCAGTGGGTGATCCGCAATCTGTTGGCGAAGAGAAACTCGATGAAAAAACACTGCAAAACGTAGCTAAAACAACTGATGGCTATTTCTTTCGAGCGAATGACCTTTTGGAGCTTGAGGAAATTTATGAAAAGATTGATGCCTTAAGCACGCACGATATCGAAACAACAAGTTACAGACCCCGGATTGATCTCTATTACTGGTTCCTTGGGCTTGCAATTATACTAAGCCTTTTGATGCATGGATTTTGTGTTGTACAAAGCATGGGAAGAAGAGGGGAAAGCTGATGCAATTTATCACAAATTTCCATTTCCTTCGTCCATGGTTGTTGGCTCTACTCATTCCAGCAATTCTATTGTTGTGGCAGGCGTGGAAGGCGCAGGATTCAAAATCAGGAATGCAAGCACTCATTGCGGAACATCTGCTTGAACACCTAATGCTTGGAGCAAAGGAGCAGGAAAAGGTACGGCCACTCTATTTGCTCGCCGCTTTCTGGCTTGTTGGTATTGTGGCTCTTGCAGGGCCAGCATGGAAAAAAGAGTCCTCTCCTTTTGCTGAGGATACTTCAGGGCTTGTTATTGCGCTTAAGGTTACACCCAGCATGCTGGCGCAGGATATTCAGCCCTCACGGCTGGAACGGGCCACGCAAAAAATCCATGATTTGCTGAAACTACGATCCGGTGCCAAAACAGCACTTATTGCCTATGGCGGCAGTGCTCATTTGACCATGCCTCTTACTGTTGATCCCACTATCATAGATATGTTCAGCCAGGCTCTCACTCCTGAAATTATGCCCGAAAAAGGTGATACTGCATCCGCTGCCTTGGAACTTGGGAGCGCAATACTTACAAAAGCAGGAATCCCGGGATCAATATTACTGATTACAGATCAAATAGCAGGAGATCAGCTTGGAGCGCTCAAGAACTTTCACCAGCAATCAAATATTCCCGTTCACATATTCGCAATTGCAGCAGACAAGGCTGTCATAGTTCCGCCTGGAAGTCCACCAGCTCCTGCCTTAAACTTGAATGATATGAATAAAGCAGCTGATGTATTGGGTGCCAGCCTGACCGTCATCTCTCCCGATGAGCGTGATGTCCAGAAACTTAGTCAGCGTATTCAAATCAGCATCTCCAATGCAAAACAGAATCAGGGCGAACGTTGGCAGGACGCAGGATATTGGCTGTTACCCCTGCTTCTTGTATTGGCACTCCCTTTCTTTAGACGCGGGTGGTTCGTGGCTTATGAATAACCTGCAAAAATATATGCGCCAGGGCGTGATGGCCATGATTGTTTTGTCATTTATGTTTGCTCTCTCAGCAGTCAACTGGTCGTTGCGTGATCTTTTCTTTACTCCAGATCAGCGTGGACAACTATTAATGGCTAAGCAGGATTTTAAGGCAGCAGCCAAGGTGTTCCAGGAGCCAATGCAGCGGGGAACAGCTCTCTATCGTAGCGGTGATTTTAAGGCAGCCGCCACCGCATTTGGAAGGGGTGACTCTGTGGAGGCAATTTATAACCGATCCAATTCCCAGCTGATGTCAGGGGAATACGATGTTGCAATTGCAGGCTATGAAAAGGCACTATCCTTAAAACCTTCCTGGAGTAAAGCAGAAGAAAATCTCGCCCTTGCCCGTGCCAGAAAAGAGAAGATGGCTCCGCCAGATGATGATGCCGGCGGAACCGAAGGACAGCTTGAGGCCGATGAGATAGTCTTTGATCAACGTGCAGCAAAAGGTGCTGATGATCAGAAAGAGGTGATTCAAGACGGTGAGATGGGAGCAGATCAGGAGCTGCGTGCTATGTGGTTGCGACGCGTGCAGACCAAACCTGCAGATTTCCTGAAGGTCAAGTTTTCTTATCAGCATGTTATGGGCCAGGAGACCGGAAAAGAATAATAACAATTATGCGAACATTCACTCTCCCCATCTGTCAAAGGCTTTTCATATTCACCATGTTTTTGTTTGTAATTTCCATTCAACCTTCTTTTGCAGAGACAAGTCCGGCATTTATCAAGACAGAGCTGAAAAAAAGTGAGAAAATTTGGCAGGGACAGCGGCAAACACTCTTGATAACTCTCTACACCACGACATCTTTTTCAGGATCAACCCGTATTGAACTGCCTGAAGTATCGGGCATAATCATTATGGAAAGTGAAGACCGCCCCCTGCTTGGCACTAAAAACATTGAAGGTGTTTCCTATATCTTTAAACAGTATGAAATTATTCTGTTTCCCAAACGTGCAGGTAGTTTAACAGTACCGCCCTTTTCTGTGGAATTTGCTTTTTGGGGGCCGAAAAACAAAGTTGTCTGGCAGATTTTTAGTACCAGCGAACTAACGTTTACTGTCGAAAAAATCCCCGGTGCTGATCCTGAGAGACCTGTTATTACCACCACCAACCTTCAGGTTGATGACCAGTGGCAACCGGTTCCAGGCAAGGCTAAAGTAGGTGATGCCTTTTCCAGAATAATAACCATGACTGCTGCTGATTTCAGTGGTATGGCCTTCCCGCCTCTGAATATACAGACGATTGAAGGAGTCGGCCTGTACTCAAAGCAACCACAAGTTGCAGATAAAATGCAGCGGGGGGGATTTACCGGAAAACGAATTGAGACAATCAGCTATATCTGTGAGCAGCCAGGGACCTTCACTGTTCCTGAAGCACAAATTCAGTGGTGGAATCCAGAGACAGAGTCGCTGCAAAATATACTATTAGAAGCGGTAGAGTTGAAAGTGGGCACAAACCCCATCCTCCAGAAAGATAGCCCGGTGGATAGAAAAGTTTCCGGGGATGCATGGGGTTCCTGGAAATGGACGATGGCAGTGCTTCTTTGTTTGGGAATTGCCGGAGCAGCTTTTATTCGGCATCGTCGTACAATGAAGCAACAGAGTTCACAGGTGATAGATAAAGAAAATGAACTCTTTAAAACATTCAAAGAAGTGTCGGCTTCCCATGATGCTGCCGCTACCATGCAGGCTCTCCTGCTTTGGCTTGATTACAGTGAACTTACCGGGAGTAGCGGTAGTCTAACGCGTTTCATTGAATTGGCCGATGATTCAGAACTTACCCTGCAGGTAACAGCTCTTGAAACAACACTGTATGCAACCGGGCAGAAACAACACTGGGCTGGTAACAAGCTCTACAGTGCAGTTCAGCGTGGCAGAAACAAAGTGAAACAGTATAAACCAGCCGCTGTGCGGTATGGGCTGCCACCATTGAACCCATAAACCAAAAGGCTTGAGATGACCTTTGCCGTTTTGCTTTTTACTCCAATCCTTTTTGGACTCATTTCCACTGATCTTCTGATTCGATCATATATTGTTGAAATTTACGAACTACGGGTGACTGGGAATAACGAGAAAGGCTGACCAGACCGTAATGGGTGTTAAAGTCCGGTATGGGTATTGGCAGCAGAACGAGCTGCTGTAGCAGAGTGCTATTGTCCAGAATTGAGCTGGTTACCATTCCGACGGCATCACTTCCTGCGACAATATCAAAAAGCACTTTCAGATAATCACACTCAAGTACAGAACAGGGCAGATCCTCAACACCATTCACTTGCAACCCTGCTTTTCGGGCTATCGAGATTAGCAGTTCTTCCGGGACCCAGGTAATCGCGAGCTGATAGCGAAAGATATCTATTGCTTTCAGCCGATTACTTTTAGTCAAGGGGTGATCTGAGCGGCAGCAGGAATACAGCTGCTGTTTGGGTAACGGAATGATTTCCAATTCTGATGTGTCATTAATTAACCTGGTTTCAGCCACAACAATATCTATTTCCCGGTTTTGAAGTCGGGGAAGCAGGTTCGGGGTACGATCAATGATAATTCGAACATTCACTTTTGGGTACTTCGTGGTGAATTTTGCCACAGCTTTGCCAACTGAAATCTCTGCAGGCAGAGGACCGCTGCCGATTACCAGTTTACCGGATTCTAATCCCTGCAACAGGTTCAGATCCCTTTCCATCATCTGTATATCCTGTAAAATCGGTTTTCCTTTCTGCAGGAGATGCTCCCCAAATATTGTTGGGACAACCTCCCGCCTTGACCGATCAAACAGTTTTACTCCAAGTCGCTTTTCAAGTTGAGCAATGGAACGGCTCAGTGCTGGCTGTGACAGGTTACACTCCAGAGCTGCTTTTGAAAAACTTCCACGTCTGGCTATGGCTTCAACCTGCTGTAGGTGATATACAGTAGTAATCATACCAAATTAGTATCATAGTTATCCGATAAATGCATTAGACAAATAGTGTTATATAGAATAGAAATTATTACTAGTTTAGTATTGGCACAATCTAATATGAATTTACAGAGGAGGCTTACATGAACTTGGGGAAAAAACTGTTCACCGGCTTGGCCGTATCGGCAGCGTTAGTGATGTCTACAGGATTGGTGCATGCAGCAACAGCTGACAAACCAAACATTCTCGTCATTATGGGTGATGATATTGGCTGGTTCAATCCGAGTGTTTACAATCATGGCATGATGGGCTACCAGACCCCTAACATCGACCGAATAGCTCATGAAGGCGTCATGTTTACAGATGCCTATGGTCAGCAGAGCTGCACAGCCGGACGCGCCGCTTTCATCACCGGTCAGTCTCCCAAACGTACAGGCTTGCTGAAAATTGGTATGCCTGGTGAACCCACCGGCCTTCAAAAGGAGGACCCAACCATTGCGGAACTCCTCAAGCCTCTGGGGTACGCCACTGGCCAGTTCGGCAAAAACCACCTCGGCGATCTCGATGAATTCCTGCCAACCAATCACGGCTTTGATGAATTTTTTGGCAACCTCTACCATCTCAATGCTGAGGAGGAACCAGAAAATCCAGACTATCCGAAGAATCCGGAGTTTCGTAAGAACTTCGGGCCTCGTGGGGTCATCAGGTCAAGTGCTGATGGTAAAATTGAAGATACCGGCCCACTCACAAAGAAACGCATGGAAACTGTTGACGTTGAGTTTCTCACCTCTGCGCTGGATTTTATGGATCGTCAGAGCGAGGCCAAAAAGCCCTTTTTTCTCTGGTTCAATTCGACTCGCATGCACATTTTTACCCATCTGAAAGAAGAGTCCAAAGGGAAAACCGGACGTGGTGTATACGCCGACGGCATGGTTGAACACGATGGAATGGTAGGCCAACTCCTTAAAAAACTAGATGACCTGGGTATTGCAGATAATACCATCGTTATTTATACCACCGATAATGGCGCAGAGAAGTTTTCCTGGCCCGACGGTGGTACGAGTCCTTTCAAGGGTGAGAAAGCTTCAACCTGGGAGGGTGGTATCCGTGTCCCCTTCATGATAAGCTGGCCGGGACAAATAAAAGGGAATCGGATATCCAACGAAATCATTTCATTAGAAGACTGTCTGCCGACCTTACTGGCAGCGGCTGGTGATACTAAAGTCAAAGAGAATCTGCTCAAGGGATACCAGGCCGGAGACAAGAAATTCAAGGTACACCTTGATGGGTACAACTTTTTGCCATACCTGAAAGGAGAAGTAGAATCCGGTCCAAGAGATTCAATCTTCGCCTTTGTAGACGACGGATCACTTGGCGCCGTTCGTTACAAAGATTTCAAATTTCATTTTTCCACCCAAACCAGAGATGGCATAGGCTCATGGTTTTTTGCACAGGAAACACGTAAAGCACCGCTCATTATTGATCTGCGAGCTGATCCATTTGAAATGGCTCCGGAAGATTCATCCTATTACGACAACTGGCTTGTCCGTCATATGTATGTAATGGTGCCGGTTAAGAATCTTGTTGCCGAGTTCATGGGCACCTTTAAAGAATATCCGCCCCGTCAAGATGCTGGTAGCTTTACGCCACACCAATAGATTTAAGTAAAGCCCGGCTAATTGAGTAGCCGGGTTGGTTTGGAAAATACTATTTTTAAAATATCTTGAGTTTTAAATAGAGCTATTTAATAAGGAGACGTGAATGCATTTCAGGGAAGTAGTAAAGGGTTTTGCCATTACAGCGGCAATAGGTGCGGCTTTGAGCCAACCGCTATATGCAGCTGATCCACCTGCGAAAGCGGCAGGTGCTGATCAGGTTGTAGAAAAAAATAGTGCTGTAGAGCTTGCAAAGAAACTGGCCAATCCTATTGCAGCGCTTATCAGTGTCCCCTTTCAGCTTAATTATGCTTCAAACATTGGCGCAAAGGATGATGGTGACCGCTGGATATTGAATTTTCAGCCGGTTGTTCCAATCTCTCTGAACGCTGAGTGGAATGTCATTTCCCGAACCATTGTCCCGCTGGTCACTCAAAATAATATTTTTCCTGGTTCTGGTAGTCAGACAGGGCTTGGTGATATTGTTCAAAGTCTGTGGGTTTCCCCTAAACAACCTACAGCAAGTGGCTGGATTTGGGGAGCAGGACCGGCTTTTCTCTTTCCCAGTGGAACCGATGACTTGCTAAGTACAGAAAAATGGGGAGCAGGCCCAACCGCTGTTGCTCTTAAACAAAGTGGTCCCTGGACCTATGGCGGTTTGACCAATCATATCTGGTCCTATGCAGGAGAGGATGACCGGGCTGATGTGAATGCAACATTTATACAGCCCTTTCTGACCTATACAACCAAGACCGCAGTATCTGTTACAGCCATGACGGAATCCACATATGATTGGGATGCTGAGCAGTGGACCGTACCCTTGTATTTAATGGTTACCAAGGTAGCTAAAATTGGTGGTCAGATGATAAGTTTCGGTGGCGGATTAAGTTATTGGGCAGAAGGTCCGGAAAGTACTCCTGAAGGACTTGGTGGACGGTTGGTTTTTACTTTGATGTTTCCTAAATAGGCAAAAATGACATAAATTTACTATGGAGAAAAAATGTTCAAACTAACGCCTCGACTCACTTCCTTATGCTCCTGTTTTTTATTTCTTTTTTTGACAACAACTCATGCCACGGCCACAACTGATCCATTAGCATCTTGGAATGAGGGCTCAAGTAAGAGTGCTATCATTGCTTTTGTTAAAGCGGTAACGGATCAATCCGGTGCTGATTATGTTCAGCCAAGTGAACGTATTGCTGTTTTTGATAACGATGGCACCCTCTGGTCGGAACAGCCTGCATACTTTCAGTTCTTTTTTGCCATAGACCGGGTTAAAGAATTGGCCACCGAGCATCCTGAGTGGAAGAATAAGCAGCCCTTTCAGGCTGCCCTTGAGGGCGACATGGAGAGTCTTGCCGCTTCGGGTGAAGAGGGGCTGGTCGAGCTCGTTATGGCTACTCATGCAGGGATGACAAATGATGAATTCACAGATATTGTCAAAAAATGGTTGCAGACGGCGAAACATCCCACCTTGCACAAACCTTATACCGAGCTGGTTTACAAACCCATGTTGGAATTGTTAGACTATTTACGAACTAATGGTTTCAAGACTTTTATCGTCTCCGGTGGTGGTATTGAATTTATGCGCCCATGGACAGAGCAGGTCTATGGCATTCCACCGGAACAGGTTGTGGGCAGTTCCATTGCCTCCAAATTCGAAATGCGGGACGGAAAACCAGTACTGCTGCGTGAGGCGAAGCTTAATTTCATTGATGATAAAGCCGGCAAGCCTGTAGGAATCAATCAGCATATCGGTCGTCGTCCGATATTTGCCTTTGGTAATTCTGATGGTGATCTGCAGATGCTGCAATACACTACCCTTGGAAGCACAGGAAAACGTTTTGCGGGCATCGTTCACCATACCGACGGAGAACGCGAATTTGCTTATGACCGTGACTCACACATGGGACGTCTTGACAAGGGCTTGGTCGAAGCGAAAAAAAATGGTTGGACAGTTGTGGATATGAAAAAAGAGTGGAAGGTAATTTATCCCTGAGGGTAAAATAACGATGGAGGAGAGCAATGGCTGACGAAACTGGTAAACTTGATGCGTTAAAAGAATCAATTGAACAATTACGTGATGAGATCAAGCTGAAAGCTCATCTTGGTAAGGCAGAAGCTGTCGAAGAATTGGAGAAACTCGAGAAGAAGTGGGATTCTTTTCTGGAGCAATACAAGCCAGTTGCTGAGGAGGCTGGAAAGACTGCTGAAAATACGGGCGCAGCTCTTGGGCTTGTTGCCGATGAGATAAAGGCCGGGTATGAGCGAATTCGAAAGCTCTTTTAAAACAGCTTTTAACAGTAGCATTACGGATTATGTGAATCAATCATAGCATTGGGAGAAAATCATGAAGGTTTTACAGTCTCTATGTACTTCTGTTACTCTTTTACTCATTGGCTCCCAGGCGTATGGTGGCGGAATATTACTTTATGAATCCGGTACTCCGGAGGTTGGTCTTGCTGCTGCCGGCTGGGCAGCAAGGGCTCAGGATGCAGCAACCGTGGCTACTAATCCGGCAGGTATGACCATGTTGGAGAATGACGAACTTCTGCTTGGTACCCAGGTGTTATATGGAAATATCAATTTCACTTCCAATGGTTTGACGACAAGTTCCGGAGGGAATGGAGATAATGCCCTTGGCTGGTTTCCGGGGCTAAGCCTCTATTATAGTCACAGTCAATCCGAGCGCTTGAAATTAGGCCTTGCTGTCTACGGTACTTTTGGACTGGCACTTGATTATGGTGATTCCTGGGCTGGCCGCTACCAGTTTGAGAAAGGAGCTGTGCTCGGGATGACCTTTGCGCCAACCATTGCTTATAAGCTTACAGATAAGTTCTCAATTGGTGGAGCCTTGAATGTGATGTATGGGTATTTCTCTGCCACAACTTCTGTGAACAACCCGGCGCCTGGCATGGCTGATGGTAAACTGGAAGTTGATGATGGTCAGTTTGGTTTTGGCGGCAATTTCGGTATGCTGTATGAAATTAGTGATGCTACCCGTGTTGGTCTCCAATACACCACGGAAATCAGTCTGGATTTTTCCGATACTGCAGAGCTCACCGGACTTGGCCCGGGTTTGACTGCGGCTCTACGGGCGAGAGGGTTGATTGATACGGAAGTAAGTCTTGATATGACAGTCCCCCAGACCACCATGCTGAGCTTTTTTCATCAATTAAATAACACCTGGGCGATCCTTGGAAATCTTGGTTGGCAGGACTGGTCAGAATACGGAAAAGTCGGTGTTGAAATAGCAAGCGAAAATCCGGTCAGTTTGACTAAAGACCGGGATTACAAGGATTCATACCATGCTGCCCTCGGTGCACAGGTTGATATTGAAGGGCCATGGCTATTGTCTTTTGGGGTGGCTTTTGATTCTGCCATTGTTGATGAGGAAAACATAACCCCGGATATGCCCAACGCTGACGCCTGGCGTTTTGCGATTGGCGGCCAGTATGCGTTGAAAAAAAATATGATCATTGGCTTGGGGTACTCTTATTTCTGGATGGGTGATCTGGACATGGATGCCGAGGGTGGTACCTTGACCGGGAGGTTGGCGGGTACTTATGAAGACGTGTCTAATCACTTTTTTGCTTTAAACCTGCGCTGGGTCTTTTAACCACGGTCAACATAATTAAGGCAGTTGGTGATGTGAAGCATTTTGTCTTTTATTGAATAAAACACGCAACTTTCCTGAAAGTTACAAAAATATTGACTTAAAAGGTGTCATTTTGTAGTACTGATAAGGATCCTTCTCAAGCCTGATCACGCAAAAGATCTGGTTCATTGTGAGAGTCTTGTTATCAGCTCTCATCATCCAATTATCTTATCCATAGGAGAACTTATCATGGTCTCATTTAAAGTATCTCGTAAACTGGTCAAGCATTGTTTACTGACAGCTGGTGCTGTCGCTCTATTTGCTCTTCCAGCCCAGGCGCTTGAAAAACAGTTGACCGTTGTTACATCTTTTCCAAAAGATCTGACAACAGCATTTAAAATGGCCTTTGAAAAAGCAAATCCAGGCGTGAAGGTGGAGATGCTGAAGAAAAAGACCACAGCCGGTGTAAAATATATTCAGGAAACTGCATCTAACAACAGCTCAGATCTCTTCTGGGCATCAGCTCCGGACGCTTTTGAAGTGTTGAAGGGTGATGGGTTACTACAGAAGTACGAAGTGAAGGCACAGGGAATTCCTGATATTATCGGATCTTATCCAATCAATGACCCAGATGGCTTTTATAAAGGTTTTGCTGGTGCCGGGTATGGTATTATGTGGAATACCAGGTATTTGAAGGCAAAAAAAATACCTGCACCTGCCGAGTGGAGCGATCTCACTAAAGCTGTTTATCATGGTCATACCGGAATGTCTGCTCCATCACGATCCGGAACCACCCATCTCACAGTTGAAACAATTCTCCAGGGCGAAGGCTGGGAGAATGGCTGGAAGATGATGAAAGAAATTGCCGGTAATTTTCACACCGTAACCGAACGTAGTTTTGGCGTGCCTGATGGCGTTAACTCCGGACAGTTTGGTATCGGTATAGTTATCGATTTTTTCGGTCTTTCTTCAATGGGATCAGGTTTTCCTGTTGAATTTGTTTATCCCACAGTAACTACTCTGGTACCAGCCAACATTGGTATTGTAAATAATGCACCTCATCCTGTGGCTGCTGCTGCATTTATCGAATTTCTTCTTTCTACCGAAGGTCAGGAGATGCTCTTTAATCCAAAGATTCGGCGTTTACCTGTCCGGCCAGAAACATATGCCAAGGCACCAGAAGGGTTCCCAAACCCCTTTACGGATAACTCCATTGGAGCGGCTGTTAAGTTTGATGTTTTAAAATCCAAGGATCGCTACAATCTTGTAAATGCGATGTTTGATGTCATGATTACCTACAGACTTGATGATCTGCGCTCTGCAACAAAAGCTGTTCAGGATGCAGAAAAAGCTCAAGCTGGTAAGAAGAATGCTGAAGCCATGAAGATGATTGCAGAAGCCAAAGGATTGATTGCTGCGTTACCTATTGATGAAGCAACATCCATGGACAACGAGTTTGCTGCAATCTTTAAGAAGAAACGTAAAAAGGCCACTGATAAAGTGACCGGACGACAGGCTGAAGTAGAGCAAAAATGGGATGCAACAGTAAAAGAAAACTATGCCAAAGCACAGGCACTTGCCAAAAAGGCAGCATCTATGTAGTTGATTCTCTCACCCCGGAACCGTTGTATAGCGTGTTTCGGGGTTTTTTGTTCGTCAATTTTTTTCAGGAACGATTGAATGCAACGAGGTCGAAGTTCATATATAGTCGCAACGTTTCTTGCTTTTTTCCTGTTGGTCTTTCTTGTTATCCCAGTTTTTAAGGTTATTTATGTAGCCTTTCAGGACAGTTCAACCGGGGCTTTAACGCTCGTCAACTTTATCGATTTTTTCAAGACCTCGCTCTTTCAGGAATCTTTTTTTAATTCTCTCTATGTTGCCGGCATGTCGGTTCTGCTGGCAAGTCTTTTTGCGCTTCCACTGGCGTATTTTACCAGCAGATTTAATTTTGGCGGCACTCTGCTAATCCAGACACTTGGAATTGTACCGCTTATTATGCCACCCTTTGTGGGGGCTGTTGCCATGCAGCTTTTGTTTGGCAGTAACGGTTCTGTCAATCTTCTGCTTGATGACTATTTTGGTTTTACAATACCGTTTATGAGAGGATTAAACGGTGTTATCCTTGTTGAAGGTATTCACTACTTTCCGTTTATCCTTATTAATCTTTCAGCAGCACTTTCCAATATTGACCGATCCGTGGAAGAGGCCGCGCAGAATCTTGGTTCCAGTGGGTTCAGGCTCTTTCGCCGCATTGTTTTCCCACTCGCCATGCCAGGCTACCTTGCCGGGGCATCTCTTGTTTTTTTGAAAGCCTTTGATGATCTTGGTACGCCACTGCTCCTTAATGTAAATAATATGCTGGCACCACAGGCATATTTGCGTATCTCATCCATCGGAATCTCCGATCCTATGGGATATGTTATTTCAGTTATCCTTGTGGTGTTTTCCCTGCTTTCCCTGTGGGCTGCTGCCATGGCTACAAAAGGAAGAGATTATAGCACGGCCGGTAAAGGTACCGGAGGGCTCCTCAAACGCGATATGCGTGGCTTTGAAAAGATGGGAGCTTACGCCGTAATAATATTCTTACTTATGCTGGTGTTATCTCCTCATATTGGGCTGGCACTGCTCTCCTTTGGTACAATCTGGTCATATGCCGTGCTGCCGGATGGTTTTACCACGGCTCATTATATGGAAGTATTCAGTACGTCGAGGGAGTTTATCACTAACACCATGTTCTATGCGGGTGTTGCTGCACTCTTTGATGTGGCATTTGGTACTGCCATTGCTTATGTGGTTTTACGTACAAATGTAATAGGCAGAAAATGGCTCGACTATGTAGGCACCGGGGCAATCGCAGTACCCGGTGTTGTACTTGGTATTGGTTATCTTCGTACCTTTAATGATTTTAATGTACCTTTTATTGATAAACCGCTGGCCAGCTGGTGGGTGATTATTATCATTGCACTCGCTGTGAGAAGATTGCCCTATGCTCTGCGTGCCTGTACTGCAGCATTACAGCAGGTATCGATCTCGCTTGAAGAAGCAGGAGAGAATCTAGGAGCCAATAAAGCTTCTACTGTTCGTAAAATTGTAGTGCCACTTATGGCCGGCGGGATTGTGGCTGGCTTTGTTACAAGTTTTGCAACAGCTGCTGTTGAGCTCTCCGCAACACTCATGCTGGTGACCAGCGAGTCGGATGCACCCCTTGCGTATGGTATTTATGTGTTCATGCAAAGCGCTGCCGGCAGAGGGCCTGGGGCTGCACTTGGAATTGTTGCAGTAATCGTTGTTGCCCTTGGAACCTATCTTGCCCATCATTTTATTGAGCGAAACAAGAAAATGCAGATAAGCACACCCGGAAAATGACCATGACTCTTACAAAACAGCAACAGCCCGTCAGCCTGCAGATTGAAGATCTTCATATTTCATTTGGTACAACCAAAGTATTGCAGGGCATTAATTTGAATATTGAACCAGGCGAATTTTTTGCGTTCCTGGGTCCCTCTGGATCTGGGAAATCAACCTTGTTACGGGCAATCGCCGGGTTTGGTCCAATACCTGAAGGCAGGATTTTAATAAACGGTGAAGATATTGCATCACTCCCGCCCTGGAAACGTGATGTGGGTATGGTTTTTCAAAATTATGCGCTCTGGCCGCATATGAGTGTGCAGAAAAATGTTGCCTTCGGCCTTGAAGAACGAAAAATTCAAAAAAGTGAAATAGCAGGACGCGTTCAGGAAGCACTCGATATGGTGGGTCTGGCACATCTTGCCGACCGTCATCCGGCGCAGCTTTCAGGAGGACAACAGCAGCGTGTGGCCTTGGCTCGAACTATTGTTGTACGACCAAGAATCTTATTGCTGGATGAGCCTCTATCTAATCTCGATGCAAACCTCCGTGTCCAGATGCGTAACGATATTCGAAAACTCCAGCGAAAACTTGGCCTTACTACAATTTTTGTCACCCATGATCAGGAAGAGGCTAATACCATTTCAGATCGTATGGCTGTTCTTGATATGGGAGTGATTCAGCAGATTGGTTCTCCCATGGATCTTTACGATTATCCCGTAAACCAGTTTGTTGCTCATTTTCTCGGTACAACGAATTTTGTTGAAGGGGAGATTGTTCAGAAGAATGGCGAATCAGTTTTGCAAGCCGGGGCTGACGTTGAGTACCCAGTCGATTCAGCTGGTAAAACAGGAAAGGGCGCCATTGTTTTTCGCCCCCAATGTCTTCATATTAATCCTGAATCTGTGATTCCAGAAGTTGTTGAGTTTGACGGAACCGTTGATTCCAAGGAGTTTTTGGGATCAACAATCCGCTATTCTATCATAGTCGGGAAGGATACGATCCTTGTTGAAGAAGATCATCAGCGTGGCAAACCTGTTTATGAAGAAAATGAAAATGTTCGACTGGTTATTCCGAGAAAGCAAATTTTATCTGTGGAAAATTAATAATTATCACATCCATACAGTTTTTGTCTATTGTCTGAAAATACAAGATTTTCGCAAGTGCCTTACGTGGCATGAGCCCTTCGAAGGTTCCGCTTAGCTCGTTAATCCATGAGAATTGTAACTTATTTATCTCAAGCCATGCTCCGGTTTCTTGTTTTTTCCAACAGGAGTAGAAAGGTAAGGATCAAAAGATAAAACAATTAACAAGAGGAATAGAGATGTCTACTGATAAAAAATTTAACCCTGCCAAGCGTAAGAAATTAAATAATCCCATCCGTCTACAATGGATTCCTCCCCAAAAAATAAAAGCATTGTTGGATATGGATGAAAAAGGTGTGTATCTCGATATCGGTGCAGGTACTGGCTATATTACCCGTGAAGTTGCTTCAAAAACTCCTGGAGCAACGGTTCATGCACTGGATATTGAACCTTTGATGATTGAGGAAATGGAAAGAAGCGAAAACAGCGCCTTAATTCTACCTCAGCTTATGCAGCGTGATGTTCTCTCTTTTGCCGGGACATGCCTTGACGGTGTATGGTCCATCACTGTTTTTCATGAACTTGGTAACCCTGTCCCCCTGCTGCATGAGATACGAAGAGTTTTACGGCCTGGCGGAAAATTGTTGATAATTGACTGGAAAAAGAAGTCAGAATCCTGCGAACAAGGCCCACCATTGGAACACCGCGTTTCAGTGGAAGAGGTTCGAACAGTGTTACAGGAGGCGGGGTTCTCAAATGTTGAAGAAGTGACAGGATTTACCCATCATTTTGGTATACTTGCCGAAAAGTGATAAGTGGGTTAAAAGATTAATGTTTAGTATTATCTTAAATAGTTGATCTGTTCGGATTATATCTGTTCGATTTTAATCATTGCATAAAGGAGTGAATATGACATTATCAAAAAAACTGGCAGCAGAGTTTATTGGAACATTCTGGTTGGTACTTGGCGGGTGTGGCAGCGCTGTTCTTGCAGCTGCATTTCCCGATGTGGGGATCGGATTATTGGGTGTTTCTTTTGCCTTTGGTTTGACAGTGTTAACAATGGCTTTTGCCATTGGTCATATTTCCGGTTGTCACCTTAACCCTGCTGTTTCATTTGGATTGTGGTCAGGTGGACGCTTCTCTGTCGCAGAACTCGGCCCATATATACTGTCACAGGTAGCAGGTGGAATTGCTGGTGCTGCTGTTTTGTATGTAATAGCCTCTGGTCAGGCTGGCTTTGATGTGACAGCCGGATTTGCATCCAACGGCTATGCAGAACATTCACCTGGCGGATATAGTATGGTGGCAGCACTAGTGGCTGAAATTACAATGACATTTATGTTTTTAATGATCATTTTAGGAGCAACAGATAAGCGGGCACCTCAAGGTTTTGCTCCCATAGCGATTGGCCTTGGTCTTACTCTCATTCACCTCATTACTATCCCTGTTACTAATACTTCTGTGAATCCTGCAAGAAGCACAGCGGTTGCCATTTTCCAGGGAAGCTGGGCGATTTCTCAATTATGGCTTTTTTGGCTTGCGCCCATCGTAGGGGCTATATTGGCGGGAGGAGTATATCGGTGGTTTGAGAAGGAATAAAGTACAGCAGCTAAAAAAAGTACGATCTCCAGCAGGTGAATGAAACAAGCACTTTATGCCTAACATATTCACGCTAAGGATAAGTCTTTAGGATACTACGTTAAAGAGCTATTTTATCCGTTGCGAAAACATCTTTCCATTTTTCGGATGTTGGAATCGTATTTCACCCCGAAGTTGGTTTGTGGTAACAGGTTTGGAAAGTTGCATGCTAATACCTGCTCCACCGGCACGGGGATGCTTGAACAGCCATTTTATTTGTTGTCCATTTGCTCCCGCAGGCGCAGGACTGGCATTAATAAGCTGAACACCAGCTGGCAGCTGCTGTAACACGATAAATGCGGCAGGCGGAGGCGAACTGACAGATAAGTTGATTGTCACATTTGTTCCTCCGCCAGCATAATGGCCAGAGACATTGGTTCCTGCATACAGGGGTGGTACAAAAGCAGGAAACAGGAACAAGAATAGAAATATGCGGTATTGTATTTTCATTGTTTGTTCTCCTTATTGCTCGGACAAGGGAGTCTTAGAGGTTTCAAATGTGGCTTTAGTTTTATTCCAGGTATAAAGCCCTGCAAGCCAGAGTTCCTCAAGTGTTGAAAAGTCTATCCCGGATTCTCCGGGAGAAGAAAATGTTTCATAGGCAATGAGGATTTCGTTATCGCTTATTATGTAATCCTCGTCACCATCAGCCCAATGGTACGGGGAAATACGTATATTTTCCTGTCCTTCTATCACACTGTCTATTTCTTTTCCTTTACGGCTTCTTATTTCTCCTGAAAAAGATATTGCAGCTTCTTCCTTACTGCTTTTATTTGGTGTGACCATGTAAGTAAATTGTGCCTGTCCCTTGTTGAGGGTTCCTATCCATCGTGGTTTTTTAGCAAAATCTTTTACTTCACCTGCCGTACCTCTGCCACTGGCTATGCCAGCACCGGTTAATTCTTCCCTTATTAATATGGGTAACTCCTGATCCGTATCAGCCTGAATACGGATAATGACGGGGAAAGGAGCGTTTGGTGCCGCGTGTTCAGGCAGTATCCGTTTGCCACTTATCTGTATAATTTTTTTTGGTAGCATTAAAACTACACCTCCAGCAAGCAGGCAGGTGATTAAGACCGTAACCGCCATCTTTTTCAGGGGGAAACGATGTTCCCGGATTGGCTTTGCAGTCGACTCGGGAGCCTCTTCCTGCTCTTCTCTAGCGTCAGCTTTCTCAAGCAGTTCTTCTAAAGAGACGTCCAGTGCCTCTGCAAGTTTTTCTCCGTTTTCCCTTTTAATGGTTGGGTAGCGCTTATTCTCCCACCTGGAAATGGTATCAGTAGTTACCCCTACGGCTGTTGCAAGATATAATTGGGTCAGATCCTGCTGTTCTCGGAGGGACTTGATCTTACTACCGTCTATTTTGACGATGCTCATGGTTTTTTTAGTAACGTTCTTACAAAATTAATCTCAAGGCTAAATATCGACCTGAGTGCATTTGGCCAGTAATTGATTGATACATTATACAATAGACCAAACTAAAACCAATCGCAGTAACTTTGTATTTTCTTTGCAGCGCAGCACCATCTGAAATCTGCTGATTTAACTATACACATTTTCCTTGTTTTTGTACCTTGTTTCACCCGACATCGGGTCGACATCACCCTATATTAGTGGGATGTAGCCCGATGTCGACTGACAAAGCGAGCTGCACCACCTACAGTAAATTTATAGCAGACAGAGAACAATATTTTATAATAACTCAACCCTCAGAGGTGGACCATGAGCGCAACAGGAAGAACAGATATGAATACTCACAAACAATCACATAAAATGATTTTTAGCTTTGCTGGAATTGCCTTTCTTCTTTTGTCAGCATTTCCACAAACATTGTGGGCATCTGGGCAGGACGGGGTAGGGCTTAATCGCTTTTTGGAAGTTTTGGAACTGGTGTTAAGCAGTCAATCAGGTGGATCGCGTCAGAAATATCTCACAGAAAAACCATACTATCAGGAGAACGAAAGATATAGAGAATACAGACCCGCTGTGAATAAATACTATCGAGACAGTGAAAAGTTCACATATTATGGGGATCAGAGAAACCCGGGGCACTATCGACAGCATTCCCGTAAACACCATCGTTCCAAGCATAGACATTGTAACGAAAACAGACACAGACAACAATACTATGACGAGTACTCATGGAGATAGGATGAATGTTAGTGCAACTGTGTGGGGGAAGTACAGAAAAATCGCTTTGACTGAAGATAGCTTAGCAGTGGTTGGAGTTGGATAATTTTTGGAACAAAGCGCAAAAAGATTAAAATATCAATAAAAATAAAAATCAAAATTCGAGAAAGAGAAACCATTATGAAAAAGCTATTGTCACATATTATTGCATGCTCGGTCTTAACTGCAGCTCTCACATCTTGTTCCAGCCTCAATACGAATCAGGGACAGGTTACAGCAATTAGTTCAGGAATCGGTGCAGGCGTTGGTGCAGCATTAGGGCAGGTAGTCGGCAGAAACACGAAATCTACGCTTATTGGTGCAGGAATAGGTGCTGTGGTGGGTGGAGTGACAGGAGATTATGTGGGCAGGGACACAGAGTCTTCCCGTTATCAACCGCAAGAACAGCGGTATCAAGAATATAATAATCCCTATAATAACAGGCAGCAAAATTATTACGATGACGATTATTCATGGAGAAAACGATAGGACTCAGTATTTCGATTCAAGCTGAACTGTACGTGCTTAATTTAGAATATGAATAACAACAAAAAACCGGAAAAGAGAAGCATCATGAAAAAATTTATTTCACATATTATTATGTACTTGGCTCTAGCTGTAACTCTTACATCTTGTGCAAATCTTAATACCAACCAGAAACAGGGCACAGCAATCGGCTCAGGAGTTGGGGCGGGGCTTGGAGCAGCATTGGGGCAGGTAATTGGCAGGGATACGGAAGCCACACTCATTGGTGCAGGAATAGGTGCTGTACTTGGAGGAGTCGCAGGGAATCAGTTGGGGCTGTACATGGACAACCAGGAACGTGAACTTCGAAATGTCATGGCACGCTCTGAAGCTGCAAGTGTTCGCCGAAGCCAGGATGTTTTGATAGCAACTTTCAGAAGTGAAGCTTTCTTTCGTCATGATTCCGCAATGCTTTTACCAGGAGGGTACAAGTCGATTGCAAGGGCTGCTTCCGTATTGAATAAATATAATCAGACTCATATTGAAGTTGCCGGTCATACAGATTCCACCGGATCAGAATATTACAACCAGCAATTGTCTGTGCGTCGGGCCGAAGCCGTGAAGAGTGCGTTGATACAACAAGGTGTTGCTCCTTCAAGGATAAGTGCAGTTGGTTACGGCGAGAGGCATCCTGTCTCATCCAGCCATGCCATGAATAGAAGGGTTGAAATTGTTATTATTCCTGTGAGGTAGTATAGTTAAAACAGGTTAAGTTGTATAAGGTATTTATCAAACAATGGTAAAGGTCGATACCGATCCATTTCCCATGGGGATGTGTCGACCTTTGCAGGTATGTGTATATACGGAGAAAAGGATCTAAAGTTATTAAATGACAGAACTCACTCATCGTGCTATCAGTATGATACGTTACAGGAGTAAAGGTGAAGAACAATGGTTAAAATTTATCTGTATATTTTATTTGCAGCAGGAGTTGTCTTCTTTGCACCATTGAGTGCGACAGCCGATGAGCAGTTTACATTTACGTCCTATAAGGATATTGACAAACTTTTTAAAGAAAAAGGTTATACCCAGGAAAACTGGGAAAAAGGTATCCGTGAAGTTCCACGACTTTATCTTACTAAAATTCCGAAAGAGTGGCGTGACAGTATTTCTGATAAAATGAGTATTGTTCATAAAAAAGAGCTCTTTTTTCGCTTGATAGGGCCGGGAATTCTCCGTTGTAATGAGTTGATTCTTGCTGACAGGAATCGCCTTAAAGATATTTCTTCAAAGCATTCATTAAAGAAAGAAGATCAACTTTGGGTATTGCAGCTTGCGGCTAAATATAAGGTTGTTGATGACAAGGCTGCGACTGTAAATGCAAAGCAAATTGCCGAACTCCTGAAGAGGGCGGATATTATTCCACCTTCACTTGCCATGGCACAGGGAGCCGATGAAAGCGGTTGGGGTACCTCCCGTTTTGCCGAGGCTGGCAACTCATTATTCGGCCAATGGACCTGGGGTGGTAAAGGTATCGCATCAAAAGGAAAGCAAAGCGGGAAGGGTGATTACAAAGTGGCCTCTTTTGAACATCCCATTGATTCAATTGCTGCTTATATGCTTAATTTGAATAGTAATAATGCTTACTCAGATCTCAGGAATAAGAGAGCAGAAATTCGCAGCCATGATAAAGAAATATCAGGTTTGGCACTCGTTGATACCATGACTCATTATTCACAGCGTGGAAAAGCGTATGTGCAGGATCTGAAAAATCTTATAAAACATAATCATCTGGAACCTGCAGATACAGCATTTTTAAGTAAAGATCCTGCAATTCAACTGATACCCGTTGGTGGGTCTGCTAAAGAATGAAAAATCTTCATGTATTTGAAGAGCAGCATCATAAATTTTATAATTCCTGGTTCCTTAGTATTTTTGGTTGAAATGAATTTATCGTTTTGTCATTTTTAATGGGTGGTTTTATGTTGAATCTCAAAACTTTTCGTCTGTGTTTTCTTACTCTTCTGTCGTCTCTGTTGATTACTCCCCTGTTGTTTTCTGAGGAACTGAACAAATGGCCAAGGGATGTAAAAGTCTCTTCCGGCAGCATTACCATCTATCAACCCCAGGTTGAATCACTGGAGGGTAACATTTTAAAGGGAAGAACGGCCATTGCCTATCATGGTTCCGGAAGTGAACCCCCAGTATTTGGTGCCGCCTGGTTTACTTCCCAGGTAGACATTGATCGGGAGAATGGCACTGTTCATTACGAAACCCTTACGATTACTGATACCCGTTTCCCAAAAGAGAACAAACAAGTTGGGGAAGAGTTTAAAAAGGCTATCCAACAGGGGGTGAAAAAAAGAAATTTAACATCCTCTCTTGATGAATTAACTACAGCATTGGCGGCAGTAGAACAGGAACAGAAACAAGCAGCAAATCTTAAAAATGATCCTCCTGAAATTATTTATATGGAGAAACCTGCACTACTGATTGTGATCGATGGTAAAACCATGCTGCAGAAAATTGAAAACAGCGATTATCAAGCTGTGGCCAATACTCCCTATCCACTTTTTTCAGAGAAAAAAAGCGGAACATGGTTCCTGAATGCTGCAGATAATGTCTGGTACAGTGCTAAAAATGCTGATGGCCCATGGGTCTTTACTGACAATCCACCTGCTGTTCTTGTTAAGATGGTTGAAAGTAAGGCAACTGCAAATGATAGCGAGACAAAAAAAGATAGTTCTGAAGTCAAAATTAATGCTGACAATGCGCCTGTTATTGTGGTGGTTCACAAACCCGCAGAACTTGTTGTTGCAAAGGGAAAGGCAGAATTCGTCCCCTTGACCGATGATCTTTTATCCATGAACAATACCGATTCCAATGTGTTTATGGATCTAAAAAGCCAAAAGTATTTTCTGATTATATCTGGACGCTGGTACAAGGCGGATGCCATGGATGGCAGGTGGAAGTATGTGGATGCCGACAAGTTGCCAGCAACCTTTGCTGAGATTCCTGAAAGCTCAAAGTATGCAGATGTGAGGGCATCGATTGCAGGAACAGATGAGGCTAGAGAGGCGGTGATGGATGCACAGATACCACAAACAGCCACGGTCAAAAAAGGATCGGTGGATATCAAGCTATCCTATGATGGAAAACCGGAATTTAAAGCAATAAGTGGTACTGACCTCCGGTTTGCAGTGAATTGTTCAGAAACAGTGATTGAGGCTGGTAAACAATTCTATCTGGTAAAGGATGCGGTCTGGTATCTGTCTTCCTCTGCAACTGGACCCTGGGCAGTGTCGGATCATGCACCGCCGGGGATTGACAAGGTACCGCCATCAAGCCCTGTATACAATACAAAATATGTGTATGTTTATGATTCTACACCCGATGTTGTTTATGTGGGCTATACCCCTGGATATGCAGGAAGTTATATCTATGGTCCAACCATTGTCTACGGAACCGGTTATTACTATCATCCCTGGATTAGCCCCTATTATTATTACCCGCGCCCTGCGACTTGGGGATTCAGTGTTTCCTATAATCCATGGATAGGGTGGGGTTTTGGCATGAGCTGGAGTTCTGGCCCCTTTCATGTCGGGTTTTATTCGGGTGGTGGTTACCACGGAAGATATTGGGGTGGACATCATTACTATGGTCCAAGGGGATATCGGCCATCATACAATAATATTCATATAGACAATGTTACTGTTAACAGGAATTTCAATAATATATCCACCCGTAACAACATATATCGGTATAAGGGGCAGCATGCCAATATTAAGAATACGATTAATGCCCGCTCACTCAGCCAGTCAAACAAACAGGCGATAAAGAACAGAAGTTTGACGAGTCAGGCGGGGGCGCTGACAGCTGCAGGAGGTGCAGCAGGGGGCGCGGCGCTGGCAACAGCAGCAGCGAATAGCCGGGCTAATAATATCCTGACTGATAAAAAGGGAAATGTCCTGCGGAAGAATAATGGGCAATGGCAGCAACACAATAGTGGACAGTGGCAGAATAAGATCACTCCTGAGAAAGCGTCTGCGGCCCGATCTAATATTCAAAATAAATCCGGGTATAGTCGACCTTCTTCCATTGACCGGCAGCAATACTCAAGACAGAGGGCAGTACAAAGAACGCACAGCAGCAGGAGCCCCAGTGGTCGCCCTTCTCGTGGTGGTGGAGGTCGTAGAGGCGGACGTCGTTGATCATTGTTTGGGAGCCAGTTGTCTGGCAGTGCTTAATATTTTAGGCACTGCCGGATAACTATTGTACATCTTTCAATGATGAATACTTTCTGGTTTGTATCAACGCCGGACAGAAGCAATAGCTGAAATACAGGCAGAAGTGGGCGTATTGTTAGTGGAAACTCTGTTGTCGTTGCTGGATGCCGCTTCTGGGAGATGTTAAGACAGTTTCCGGCTTCTGGCCAACTGGATAGGGTGAACTATAGCCAAGAGTAGACCGCCCACGACAAGACCAGCCACTAGCTCTTTAGCTATTGTGGGGAAAAAGTGAAGGATGTGGTGAACTGCTTCAATATTGTGGACAAACATACCGCCTCCCACGAGGAGCATGGCGATAGTTCCAACAATCTCAAGCAGGCGGATTATTTTTGGTAGTGAAGCAACCAGAAGATTTCCACTGACTTGTGTACTGCGTTGTATAAAGCCTTTCATACTTTTCGCACGTTCAATAAGAAAAAAGCCAACGTCATCCATTCGCACTAAAAGTGCAACGAGTCCATAAACTCCTACTGTGGCAAGTATGGCTATGAAGCTTACCACAACAAGTCGCATGGGAAGTGCCTGATCCATTACTGTGCCGAGGGCAATAACAATTATTTCTATGGAGAGAATGAAGTCGGTACGTACAGCTGATTTAATCTTTTCTTTCTCACGTTCCACAATCTCTTTTGGATCGTTGAACTCTTGTGCGACAACATTCTGCGCTTCATGTTTTGTGATCCATTCAAAGACCTTCTCAGCCCCTTCAAAACTGAGATATGCGCCACCAAACAGCAGGATCGGTACTATCATCCAGGGAGCAAAAGCGCTTAATGTAAAGGCAACGGGTAAGATGATCATCTTGTTAATAAGCGAACCTTTGCTAATTGCCCAGATCACTGGAAGTTCACGCGATGCCCTAAAACCAGTGGCTTTTTCAGCATTTACCGCAAGGTCATCACCAAGGATTGCAGCTGTTTTCTTGGCCGCGACCTTACTCATTGCCGCTGTATCATCGAGCAGTACAGCTATGTCATCAAGAACTAGAAAAATTCCACTTGCCATGGTTCTTTACTCCAGTCGGAAAGGGGTGGTTGTCTTCTCTTTTGAGAGTGTTATGACAGTATGGATATTGTCTGTGGTTTCTATCATATTTGTGAACTTTATAAAATAATTAAAGAAGAGGTGTTATCACAAATGGTTGTGGGTATTTGCCATCGTAATTGTGGAGAAAAAGCTAATAGTTGAAAGAAATTTTTTCATATTCCTGCTGAAGAAGGTCGGTTTGTAGCAAATGTTTTTTAAGTGAGTTAAGCCCTAGAAGATATTTACATGTTTCAGAAGCCTGGATAGAGGCAATAAGAGCTACGGTCATTGGCAGGACAAGGGGAGGCGCATGGGATGTTTGATAGCTACCAGGATACAGTGTGTTAATTAGACTCCCTGGAATTTCTTCGATACCGGCCTGTCCGTACCATTCTTTAACTGCACCATGAACCAGAGGAATGTTTTGTTTTTGGCAAAGAGCACTTAATTCTTTTCTTGTAGCCGGGGTATCGAGACCATCAACAACAATGTTGGCAGTGGCGACGGAGTCTTCGTTGAATTTGTTGATGTTTAAGGTGAATTCAAGTGTGGGGTTTATCGACCCAAGTTCTTTGGCAAGTACTTCGACCTTGTTGCGTCCAAGGGTTTGGGTGGTACAGAAAATCTGTCTGTTCAGGTTGGATTCAGAAAAGCTGTCGGGGTCTGTGAGGCTAAGGTGGCCAATACCCAGACGTGCAAGGAGTTCGGCTGTTCTACCGCCAAGTCCGCCGCAGCCGATAATGGCAACCTGAGATTGTAACAGCCGGAGCTGCTCGTGGCAATTCAGGCTGTTTCGTTTAAATCTTGCTGGTACAATTAAGTGATTAAGTGCAATGCGTTCAATACACCTGAGCGAACAGTCACATTCTGTAGCAAGATTTTGTGCAGCAGCAAGGGAAAGAACTTTGTCCCTGGATTGTTGAACTATTCTCTTTAAAATCTCTTTGTTATTTTGCTCAACCACCACCAATTACCGGAAAAATAGCATAAATATCACCTTCCTGGAGCACGAACTCAAATTTACAGTGCCGTGAGTTAAGCATGAGCACACCAACCTCCTTCCGTTCGATATTCAGATCATCCACCACCTGTCCTGCGGTGGTGCCAACGGGCAGCTCTTTGTCTTCTTTTATGAAACGTCCTTCACGAAAGAAGGCAAAGAGTTTGACTTGCACTTTCACTAATCAGTATAATTAAAATTTCCAGAAGGTATCGATTTCTTCACCTGTAAAATCCCAAACAGCATTGTGAGGTGGAATAGGCTCAGTCTCAAAAAATTCAGGAAGTCTGTCATCAAGATTGGTGAAACCAGCAGCTGCATTAAAGGAATGTTCCGTTTTCAGGATGCTCATACCAAGGTTTGTGACATCATCGGCCACAAGACTGATTCCAAAGCGGGCATTCAGCATATCAACAAGTGCGGGCAGGCAGGTCTCGTCATCAAGTGCTGCAAAGGCAATGAAGAGACACATACCAGTGGAATCAATGGCTGCTGTTGCAATTTGCAGATTTCGGGAAAGTTCAATCTGTCCTTCTTTTGAGAGAGGATCAGCAGATCCGCCAACCCCAAGAATTTCTGTGGCAATGGTGTAACCCATGGTGTGATCGGCGCCCTGGGTGGAGGTGGCATAGGTGATACCGATTCCTTTGATGGCGCGGGGGTCGTAAGCAGGGATTGCCTGATTTTTAACAACCGGTACCCGTGTTACACCGTATGTACGACCAACACTTCCAGCACCGTTTCCGATGACACGCCCAAGGGCTGTACCTTTGGCAATATCTTCTTGCATGATGCGGATCATTTCGCCTGAATCACCAAATTTCAGCACACCGCCTTCCATGGCAACACCAAAAGCAACAGCAGTTTCAATGGTGTCAATGCCGATATCATCCATGATGTGATCCATTTCAGCAATCTGATCCAGATTATCTACCGTACAGTCAGCCCCCATTGCCCAGATGGATTCATACTCAATACCGGAAGTTTTATATTTTCCTTTGAGATCATTAAAAATCTGAGAACACTGAATTACACAACCTGCATGGCAACCATGCTTTGGCTTACCACCACGCTCAACAATGAGATCATGCATGGTTTCGCCAGAGATTTGTTCATGTCCTTCAAACTGCCCTGCACTGAAGTTTTTGGTGGGCAGCCCACCCGCTTCATTAATGATGTTAACCAGAACATTTGTACCATAGGTACCAAGGGCCTGGCTTACAGGATGATCAACAAGGGCTTTGGTAAAAGCTTTGTTGGCGGTTTTAAATGCTTCCGCATCAGCAATTTCCACTTTGCCACTTCCTGAATCAAGTGCAATAAACTTTATCTTTTTAGAGCCCATAACAGCGCCAAGTCCACCGCGTCCAAGAGATCTGAGATGGCTGTCAGGATCTTTAACGGAAATATTGGCACCACTCATCTGCATTTCACCAACCTGGCCGATGGAGAGAATACCGATTTTGTCGGAGAATCGCTTTTCAACGGTTTCAACCACATCAAAGTTTCCTTTACCGATTAACTCTTCTTCTTTATTGATCGTTACCCCGTCAGGTGTGAGGCTGAGGGAATACCAGCTGTCATCCTGAGGCTGTCCTTCAATGATGAGCGCTTTACAGCCCATCTTAGCCAGTCTTTGTGCTGATGTTCCGCCAGAGTTGGATTCTTTAATGGTTCCGGTGAGCGGGCTTTTTGCTCCTGCTGAAATACGGCCGGAGTTTGATGCAGCTGTGCCGGATAAAAGCCCCGGAGCAAAGACCAGTTTATTATTAGGACCAAGAGGATGACAGGCAGGAGGCACTTCTGCCGCCACAATATTGGAAGTAAGGCCACGGCCTCCGTGTCCTGCCCAGTCAGCAGGTACATCTTCAATTGAGGTGGAAAGGTCTGTCATGTTTACACGAAAAATTTTGTCGGCCATGGTGTCTCCTCAGGGTGAGTTGATAAAGAAGAATATAATTTTCACAGTATTAAGATTCTTCTATAAAAAGAGCAAGAAGAATCCTTGTTGGGTGTTCTATTGTCGGTACATGGTTTTTCCGGAATCTTGAAGATTGTAACCACCAAGATTGTTTACTAATTCCTTAAATTCAGGGCTATTACAGATGAGGTCGAGCAAAGTCGATATTTTTGGATCATTAAGGAATTTCTCGGGAATGATCAAGTCATAACGCTCTTCTGCAACCGGAACAAAGTCAAGTTTCAGGGCATTTGCTGCGGCCAGAATTCCCATGCCGCAGTCCACACTGCCATTGGCAATGGATGCTGCCACACTCATGTGGGTGTATTCTTCGTGATCATACCCCCCTATGTCGGTTGGGTTTATGGAAAGATCTTTAAGTGTTTTGTCGGTGAGCAATCGGGTTCCTGCACCATTTTGACGATTAATAAAACTGAGATTTCCATCAGCAACATCCTGAAATCCTGTGATGCCATGGGGGTTTCCTTTGGCAACAATAAGTCCCTGCTGGCGATAGCAGAGGTTGATGAGCTGCAGAGGAATGTCTGCCAGAAAGCGTTTTATAAAGGAGATATTATACTCTCCGGTTTCTTCGTCAAGCAGGTGGCTTCCTGCAAAATGTGCCTCTCCTCTTTTGATAGCCATGATACCACCCATGGAACCCACGTGGGCAGAGGAAACACGGATTGTATTACTTCCCTTGTGCAGGAGATTGGCAAGTACGTCAATGATATTATCATGGCTGCCAATGGCTACCAGTGTTGATTGTATTTCAGTGAGGGGGCGTAAGAGTTCTATCTCCACTTCTTCACCAGCTCCTACTCCTTCAGATCCAGCAGTAAGGGTGAGGATCCCATCGGCACGGACAAGTGACATCACAGCACCGGCACCTTTTCCTGCTGGTGTTGCCATGAGTTCATCGCCAACCTGACCTAAGGTAATCCTTACAAATTCATCCTGCCCCATGGAAGAATGAATGGGGCGTGACATGAGAGCCTTTGTTTTTGCAGCTACAGGCTTTTGCATGTTCATGTAGGAGTAGATCATTTCATGAACAAAGAGGCGCATGGTGAGGATTGCTGAAACAGGATATCCGGGCAAACCAATTACCGGAGTGTTGTCAACAATTGCAAGAATCACAGGTTTTCCGGGTTTGATGGCCACCCCATGTACAATAACTTCACCAAGTTCTGCAAGTACTGTTGAGGTGTAATCCCGTGTTCCTGCGGAAGCTCCCGCGTTCATGATAACGATGTCATTGTTCTTTACAGCTTCACTAATGGCTGCCCGGAGCTTGTCTTTATCATCAGTTACAGGGGCTGCTCCTTTTGCAGCCGCACCCCAATCATTTAAGTAGCCAGCAAGGATTCTTGAATTAAATTCGATGATTTGCCCCGGGGCAGGTGTAGTGCCAGGCTGGATAAGCTCGGAACCCGTGGGAATAACTGTTATCTGTGGCGCCGTTTTAATGACAATCTTTGTAACGCCCGTGGCCAGCATGGCTCCCTGATCAATGGGGCGTATTTTGTGCCCAACAGGAAGTATGAGCTCGGTTGCTACAATATCCTCTCCAATGGTACGGACATGCTGCCAGGGCGTGGCGGGGATTGCAAGCTCCACCTCATGCTCATTAACGTAATGAACGTCCTCTATCATCACCACTGCGTCAAATTCAAGGGGCAGGTTGTTACCGGTGTTCACAGGGCTAAACTGTTTTTCAGTTAAACGAACCGGTGCAGCATCACTGGCAGAGGCAAGATCTGCAAAATGAACAGCAATTCCGTCCATTGCTGCAGCGTTATAGGCAGGAGATGAATGCGCTGCAAAAACAGGGGCACCGGTGATTTGCCCAAGTGCTTGTTCAACTGCTATTTCTGTGCTTGCTGCACTACCGGAAAAGTTGATTTTATGCAGCGCACCCTGCCACTTTTCTTTTGCCTCGTGTAAAGGCATATTTTTTACGTAGATATTTTTTTGATTCATAAGAGAAGGTGTATTTTGACTTGTGTGTCTTTGTTTAACCCCTGTGAAGCTTCATTAATGAAAAAATATCCATGGGCCCGGGAGAGGGTGGAGATGGAACCGGATTTCCCTAAAACCGGAACAGCAAGGGGCAGGTCGTCTTCCTGCTCCTGTATTTGTACCCGAACCAGATCAAGCCTGCCTGCTGCTGAATTAAGATTTCTGTCAAGGATAGCATTCACAGTGGGTCGCATGGATTTTTCGGGATGAGAAATGCCAGCAATTAAGCGTAAAGCAGGATCAACAAAAAGCTCAAAACAGACCATGGCCGAAACGGGATGTCCCGGCAGGCCAAAGATGGCTGTTCCGTTACTGAGGCCAATAATTACGGGTTTTCCAGGTTTTAAGGCAACGCCATGGACGAGAATTCCCGGTGAGCCAAGCTTTTCGATAACCCGTTCCCCAAGATCCCGCATACCCACAGAACTGCCGCCGGAAAAGAGAACCACATCGTTTTCATTGCTGGCGCGCTCAAGTGTTTCAAAAAAGCTCTCTTCACTGTCTGTAACTATTCCATAATCCGTAACAACAGCACCCGCACGTTTGCAGAGTCCGCTCAAAGTAATGGCGTTAATATCGCGAATTTTTCCGGGTGGAGGGGACTCTGACCAGTGTACAATTTCATCTCCTGTGGAGAGAATCCCAACTTTTGCTTTTGTATAAACTTCAACTTCTGCAATACCTAAGCCCGCTAGCAGACCAAGATCCTGTGGCCGAAGCAGGTGCCCTGAAGCTAATGCCGGACTGTCTTTGGCAATATCCTCACCTTTATTAATGAAGTTAATGCCCACTCCAACACTTTTTACCACCTCGATCATTTTCTCATCAACGGGAATGGTATGTTCAAACATCATTACGGCATCACTGCCATCCGGCAGGAGCCCGCCTGTTGCAATACGAAAGCATTTACCCTGCCGAACCGAGCCTTTGGGCATTTGTCCCATGGCAACGTCACCATTAATTTCAAGATAGCAGGGCATGGTACTGCTTGCCCCGAAGGTATCTGCTGCACGTACCGCAAAGCCGTCCATGGTAGATCGTGGATGATTGGGGAGGTCTTCGGGAGAGAGAACATCGCAGCTAAGTATTCTGTCGAGGGCATCAGGGAGAGAACATGTCTCTGTTTTTTTGGCAGAATTTCCAAGTGCATCAAGCAGGATGGTTCTTGCTTTTTCAACAGGTGTCAGGTTGACCCGACCCAGCATGTCTTTTACTCCACCAGTTGTCATGCTGTTTTATCCCTGATTGTTAACTTGATCATATCTTCTGCTGAAAGGAGATCTTGTAGAGTTTTGGTATTGACTATTTCCCCGTTGAGTGTGGATTCCTGGATAGTTGTGCAAAGAGGAGGACGATAGCTCAGGAATGCACGAAAGGACTTTGCAGACAATATACAGGTATTCCTAAGGAGTTCTTCACCCCTGTCCATGGCAATCATGTTGAATAGTTTTAAACGAATTGTAATGGGTGTTTCAAGTGCATCCTGTGAAGAGAGTTCAGTAGCCGTAGTTGTTCGAAGAGATGCGTGTACACCATCTTTTCGAAAAATTGCACCTGCAAGGCCGGGCATTGCAGCAGATATTGCAATCACAGCCTCCTTTCCAAATAGTTGCTGTTGAAGATTATCTGCCGGCAGACCATTCAGGAAAATCGTTTGTACACTTTCCTTGACGTACTCTTCTGAAAAACCGGGTAAATCAAAAAGGAGTTCCCCTATACTTGTACCCTGTTCAAGATCCACATAAATACCGCTCTGGAGTAATGTTGTAAATCTGGAAAGTGCTTCTGTTTTTACAGTCAGTTCTATTTCATTCATTTGCTATGGTTCACATTTGTTGGACGTGAACATCATATTTCGCAAAATAAATTTCTGTTAAAGTGAGAAAACCGGTAACGATAAGCGGACCATAGATAATGCCTAATACCCCGTAAACACTAAGTCCTCCAAGGATTGACAAGAAGACCAGCAGGGTATGCATCTGTACTTCATTTCCAACCATCTTGGGTTTAACAAGGTATTCGATGGAGAAGGAAAGGCCAAGATAGAAGACAAACAGGAAAATACCCTGGCTGTGACTGCCGTTCAGCACCAGAATCAGCGCTGCAGGGATCATCACAAGGCCGATGCCGAATATGGGGAGAAAGGCAAGAATCGCCATAATACCACCCCAGAGAATGGGAGAACTCAAACCCAGAATGGTAAAGATGAGCCCGCCAAGTATCCCCTGTATCAGACCGCAGACACCGTTACCTTTTAGGATAGCATTGGCAATTTCTTCAAATTTCTCAAGGAGTAGCCTGTCTTCGTCATCCGGAAGTGGTGAGACAGCAATGACAAAATCGATTAATCTGTCCTGGTCGATGAGCAGGAAAAAGATGATAAGGATCATCATAAAAAACAAAAAGAGAAACTGAAGGATATTTGCAGCCCAGGCAGTAACCTGATTGGATATGAAAAGCCCTGCCATTTTAGCAAGATATGAAAACATTGCAGTGATTTGGGCAGGTTCAAAAATAAAGCCAAAACCTTTCAGATATTCCTGAAAGTGGAGGATCAGCGGGCTGTCCTGTACAAAAATCTGGAGTGTCATTCCCACCTGGGTTGTACGTCCCCATTGATACAATCCCAAAGCTTCGCTTGAAAGGGCACCCACAAAAAAGAGAAGCGGGATAAACACGATGAACACAATGAGAAGGCAGGTGAGGATTGATGCTCCGGTTTGAGGCAGTTTCCTTCTGAGAAATTTATAAACCGGACGGAAAAGATTTGTGAGCAGGAATGAGAGAACCATAATAGACCAGAATGGCCAGAGGATATGGCCCAGGAAGAGTATGGAGAGAAGAAAGATTAAGAGAAAGTACCAGATTCTCATGGAATTTGGTTTCTCATCAGAATTGGCTAGTGGCATGATGTGCTTGCTCATTTCGTTTTTCTCTTTATCACGCCCCTGCCTGTATGACAGGAAAATGTTGCAATTTTCACGGAGTTGAGTACCTTTATTTCCTTTTCGGGATACTGTTTACACAGTAATTCCCAGTCGTCATATAATTGATGATCTCGTTAAAAACTCAATATTTAAGCTGGTTAACTAGAACAATTCATGGGCAGCAAAGAAGCCCAGGGGAAGTTTTAGCACACTAGCATCAATCACTATATAATGGACTGCGGTTGTTTGAAAGAGAAACCGTAAAAGAGGCACATCATGTGGAAAGATTTAGATATATCGGTGGTCAGATGCGACTCCGAAAAATGCAAGGATAAACCGGATCAGAATAATCTCGGATTTGGTAATTATTTTACCGATCATATGTTTTTGATGAAATGGAGTCGGGAAAACGGTTGGCATGATGCTGAGATTTGTCCTTATAAAAATTTTAGCATGGCTCCTGCCGCCATGGTTTATCATTACGGTCAGGCAATTTTTGAAGGCTTGAAGGCATACAAGGGTGAAAAAGATCAAATCTTTATGTTTCGTCCTGAAGATAATCTGGAACGCATGAACAGTTCTGCACTTCGCATGTGCATGCCGCGTATTCCTGTGGAGAAGGTGCTTAAAGGAATTAAAGCACTGGTCTATCTTGATCGGGACTGGATTCCATCCGGGGATGGTGCAACATTGTATCTTCGCCCAACTATGATTGCTGTCGAACCAGCTCTTGGGGTACGGCCATCTTCTGAATATTATTTCTTTGTTATCATGTCGCCTGTTGGTGCCTATTATCCGGAAGGTTTTAATCCCACGAAGATCTGGGTGACAGATAAATATGTTCGTGCTGTAAAGGGGGGTGTGGGGCACGTGAAAACCGCCGGAAACTACGCCGCATCCATCATGGCAGCCGAAGAAGCACATAAAGCTGGTTATACACAAGTTCTCTGGCTTGATGCCTGCGAACGAAAATATATTGAAGAAGTTGGTACATCAAACATCTTTTTTAAGATTGGCGATGATCTCATTACCCCTCCACTTGGTGGATCTATCCTTGGCGGTATTACCCGTGATTCTGTTATCCAACTGGCTCAAAGCTGGGGTATAAATGTGGTTGAAAAACAGATCACAATTGATGAGGTGACCGGGGCAATTGAAGATGGCAGTTTGCTGGAAGCTTTTGGATCCGGTACTGCTGCGGTGATTTCACCCATCGGAGAGCTCTGTTATCAGGAGAAAGAATATGTGGTGGCAGATGGGAAAACCGGTGAGCTTTCCCAACGGCTTTTTGACGATTTACAGGCAATTCAAAATGGTAAGCAGGAAGATCCTTTTAAATGGATTGTACGAGTGGGCTGATTTTCACCTTTTTAGTTTCATTGTGTGTGTAAGAGAAATACACAAAGTCAAAAACTTGGGGCGAATGCTATTTTTTTAGCATTCGCCCCTTGATTTTCATAAAAGCAAACCTATAGTTTTGCGCAGTTCGAAAACATTAGGTAGTTAACCTATTTATTAATCAAAGCTTGTACGATCGGGACAAAGATTTCCGGATCTTGCAGGCAAACATACGTTTTCAGGAGGAAGTAAATGAAAATTCGTCCATTAAATGATCGTCTCCTTGTTAAGAGACTTCAGGAAGAGACAATGACAGCCGGTGGTATCATCATTCCAGATAGTGCCAAAGAGAAACCAGCAGAAGGTGAAGTCGTATCAGTAGGACCTGGTAAAGTTGCTGATAACGGCGAGCGTGTTGCCCTTCAGGTAAAAGAGGGAGACATGGTTCTCTTTTCTAAATACGGCGGAACCGATGTGAAACTTGATGGTGAGGATTTCCTTATCATGCGTGAAGAAGACATTCTCGGAATCATTGAGAAATAAGTAGACTACCCGTCAAATACCCTAATAAGGAGATATAAATCATGGCTGGAAAAGATATTAAATACGGAGTTAAGGCACGCGAGTCTATTCTCGCTGGTGTCAACACTCTTGCTGATGCAGTAAAAGTAACACTTGGTCCCAAAGGCCGTAACGTGCTCATCGAAAAATCTTTTGGCGCACCCACCATCACAAAAGATGGTGTTACTGTTGCTAAAGAGGTTGAGATCGCAGACAAAGTAGAGAACATGGGCGCACAGATGGTACGTGAAGTTGCTTCCAAGACCTCTGATGTTGCTGGTGATGGTACTACCACCGCTACAGTTCTTGCTCAGGCTATCTACCGTGAAGGCGCAAAACTTGTTGCAGCTGGTGGAAACCCAATGGAAATCAAGCGTGGAATCGACGCATCTGTTGCTGCCATCGTTACAGAGCTTGAGAAGATCGCTAAACCTACCAAAGAGCAGTCTGAAATTGCTCAGGTTGGAACCATTTCTGCAAACAGTGATGCTACCATTGGTAAGATCATTGCAGAAGCTATGGATAAAGTTGGTAAAGAAGGCGTTATCACCGTTGAAGAAGCAAAATCCATGGATACCACACTCGACGTTGTTGAGGGTATGCAGTTTGATCGCGGTTACCTCTCTCCTTACTTCGTAACCGATGCAGATCGTATGGAAGTAAATATGGAAGATCCTTACTTCTTACTCGTTGAGAAAAAAGTATCCAACATGAAAGACC